>Ga0214919_10005506_pt1 | contig 17919 bp, 10 predicted proteins | sample LL1503_MetaG_FD_177994 | JGI IMG/M metagenome (GOLD analysis project Ga0214919, IMG submission 177994) | Freshwater microbial communities from Lake Lanier, Atlanta, Georgia, United States - LL-1503 | ecosystem: Environmental > Aquatic > Freshwater > Lake | place: USA: Georgia | collected...
ACAAATGTGGTTTCCTATAGAGCTACGCCTGCAACTATTTCAATTGATATGATTTTAGATGAATCAGCAAGAGAATTTTTGGGTGAGTCATTCCGTTGGAATGATTTAAAGCGTACACAAACTTTAATTTCTCGTGGTACAAAGTACAATCCATGGACTAAATATGGTTTAGGCGGTACCCCTCAAATAAAAGCGATGCATTACTTGAGACCAATTCCTCAAGGAATGCTTGATGTTACTAATCCTAAAATAGAACAGAATCCTGGTTATTAATTTAGGATAGATTTATTGGAAGGATTTGTTCATCGTTTTATTTTTAAACATGGGCAAATCCTTCCTTTTTTTTATGCCATTTTGGAGCATTTTTTTTATATTTATTTGAACTAACGCGTTAAATTTTACTTTATGTTGATCAAAAAATTAAACCTCCTTATAGTAATTGTAATATTTCAATTTTCATTCGCCATTGCGCAAAAAAATAGCAATGGGGGAGTAGCGAAATCAAGTTTGGTAGCCCCATTGGTGGATGCGGCCAACTCAAGGTTTTTTTACTTCAATTCAGCAACTAGGCCATTTGGTATGGTGAATCTGAGCCCTGACATGAATTTAAGAGGAACTTGGAATACCGGATATCGCTATAATGAGGATACGATTAAATGTTTTAGTCATATACATTGTTGGGAAATGTCAGGGATACCAGTACTACCCACTACTGGTATTTTTAAAGGGCATTTAGGACCTGACACCTATGGTTCAAGTTATACGCATGCGGATGAAGTTGTTAAAGCGGGTTATCACAAAGTGGTATTAAAAGATTATGCAATCACTGCAGAATTAACTTCAACCAATCGAGTAGGTTTTCATAGATATACTTATCCAAAATCAAACGATAGTTATATCTTATTTGATTTTACAACAGTATTAGGTTCTTCCGAAACACAATCAAGTAAAGTAAATAAAGCAAATGATCATCGCATTGAAGGCGAAGTGACTATGGCTGCAACCATACGTCGACCAAAACCAATTACCGTTTATTTTGTTGCAGAATTTGATAAACCATTTACCACATTTGGTGGGTGGAAAAATGGAACGGTTATTCCAACACTAAGCGCATTAGAAGGTGAAAAAACAGGCGTGTTTGTAAAGTTTAATACGACACAAGGAGAAAAGAGATTAATGAAAGTAGCAATATCTTATGTTAGTATTGCAGAAGCACAAAATAATTTGAAGACAGAATTGCCTGCTTGGAATTTTGATGAAATTGTAAAGCAGTCTGCAGAAAATTGGGATGTGATGTTGGGTAGGATTGATGTAGAAGGAGGCACTAATGTGCAACAACAACGTTTTTATACGGACTTATTTCATGCATTACAAGGCAGACGCATTGTAAGTGATGTAAGTGGTACTTATATTGATAACACGGGGATTGCTCCATTGAAAAAACAAGTTAAACTAGATGCCAATGGTAAACCTAAATTTAACATGTATAATTCTGATTCCTTCTGGGGAGCGCAATGGTCATTAAATACACTTTGGCATTTGGTATATCCTGAAATTACCGAGGAGTTTATTAATTGTATGTTACAGATGTATGATGATGGTGGTTTAATTCCAAGAGGGCCATCTGGCGGCAATTATACTTATGTAATGACAGGTGCTGCGACAACGCCGTTTATCACCAGTGCTTATTTAAAAGGAATCAAAGGGTTTGATATTAATAAGGCATACGAAGGAATGAGAAAAGATCATTTTCCTGGAGGAATGATGAGTAAAGCAGGATATGAACATACCACATTTAAAGGGGGTGGAATTGAAGAATATATGGATTTAGGGTATGTGCCTTTTCCATTAACACCCATTAAATATGGTTTTCACCAAGATGGTGCTGCACAAACATTGGAGTATGCCTATCAAGATTACGCTTTAGCACAAATGGCCAAAGTGTTGAATAAAAAACAGGATTATGATTTATTTAGTGGGAGGGCCAACAACTATAAAAATTTATTTAATAAAGAAATTGGTTGGATGTGGTCTAAAAACAAAAAAGGAGAATGGAATCAACCCATTGATATTTTAGATTATGAAAAAGGTTGGGTGGAAGGAAATGCGGCACAATATACCTGGTTTGTACCTCATGATGTGCCAGGCTTAATAAATTTAATGGGCGGAAACGATGCGTTTACAACTAAGCTTAATGAATCCTTTACCAAAGCGCGTGTCCATAATTTTGTTTCAGGTAAATCTGAAAATCCAGTCGATCAAAAATTAATCAGACGCGTGTATATTAATTATGGTAATCAGCCTTGTATGCAAACTCCGTTCTTATTCAACTATGCAGGGAAGCCTTGGTTAACACAATATTGGACAAGACAATTAATTGATTCAGTGTATGCTGGTATATCACCCCAAAAAGGATATAGTGGGGATGAAGATCAAGGATTAATGGGATCTTTGGCTGTGTTATTGAAAATAGGTTTATTCTCCACTGATGGGGGCACTTCTGCAAAGCCATTCTACGAAATGACCAGTCCATTATTTGATAAAATCACGATACAATTAAATCCAAAGTATTACCCAGGTAAAAAAGTGACCATTCAAACAAAAAACAATGGACCTAATAACGTTTACATACAGTCAACGCAGTTAAACGGAAAATCATTTAACATGCCATGGATCATGCATGATGATTTAATTAAAGGAGGTTTGTTGGAAATAAATATGGGCGCAACACCAAATACGAAATGGGGGATTGAAACTTTAAACGCGCCTGTTTCCACGCTTCAAAAAAAATAAATTGAATACAGCTAAATTTTATATATGAGCAATAAAAAAATATTTTTGAAACAGTTCCGAAAAATAGGAGCTGTTGTTTTTGTTATTTGTTTGTTCGTTGTTAAAATGAATGCGCAAAATAAATCAAGACTGCCTAATATTGTTTATATTTTAGCAGATGATTTAGGCTATGGAGATGTATTTGTGAACAATCCAGAAAGTAAAATAAACACGCCTAATATTGATAAATTAGCTGCACAAGGAATGCGGTTTACCGATGCGCATACCACTTCCTCTGTTTGCACACCTTCTCGTTATTCTATTATGACTGGATCTTATCCTTGGCGTAGTCGGCTTCCAATAGGTGTATTAAGAGGGTATAGCAGAACTTTAATTAATCCACAACAGCAAACCATTGCCAATTTATTAAAAACAAAAACTTACCATACTGGTGTAGTAGGTAAATGGCACTTGGGCGTAGATTGGGTTTTGAAGGAAGCGTTCAAAGATTCCATTCATCCTAATTATAATAAGGATAATATGTATGGCATCAGAGATGAAATGAATCCCAATCAAATCAATTTTGAACAAGCCCCAACTGCAGGACCCTTGTCGCAAGGGTTTGATTATTCATATATTTTACCAGCATCTTTGGATATGCCGCCATATTGCTATTTGGAGAACGATCAATTAACAGAATTACCTACAGGATTTACGCCTGGAAATAAATTAGAGTCAGGCTATACAGGCCCATTTTGGAGACCAGGTTTAATGTCACCTTCCTTTGATTTTGTAAATGTATTACCTACGTTTACCAATAAGGCAGTTGCGTTTATTCAAAATCAAAATAAATCAACGAATCCTTATTTTTTATATTTCCCAATGCCAGCACCACATACGCCATGGATGCCAACGGATGCATACAAAGGAAAATCTAAAGCGGGTGAATATGGGGACTATGTTATGATGGTAGATGATGCTGTTGGTGCAATTTTGAAAGTATTAGATAGTTTAGGAATGTCCCAAAACACCCTTGTTTTATTTGCAAGTGACAATGGACCTTATTGGAGAGAAAATTTTGTAGCTGAATTTAATCACAAATCAGCAGGTGAATTCAGGGGAATGAAAGGGGACGCTTTTGAAGGCGGTCATCGTGTACCATTTATTGTAAGATATCCTGGAAAAGTGAAAGCAGGTAGTGTGAGCAATGCGCCAACTACTCTTGCGAATTTAATGGCTACTTGTGCGGAGTTAATTGGTAACAATGCACCCGAATTTAATACAGCAGATAGTTATTCAATATTACCTATTTTAACAGGAAAAGCAACCATTGTAAAAGATCAGCCAGCAATTATCAATATTTCCTCTAAAGGGTTTTTAAATATCAAAAAAGACAATTGGAAATTAATTACAAAACTTGGTTCAGGAGGATTTTCGGCACCCGTTGAAATTACACCAAAACCAGGGGAGCCGATGGGGCAATTATATAATTTGGCAACGGATATCAGTGAACAACACAATGTATATAACCAGTATCCCGAAAAAGTGAAAGAATTAACGCAGCTACTTGAAAAAATTAAAAGTACACCCGCAAATCAAAAGATAAAAATTCAAAAATAATTTAAATATAAAAATGGAAAGATTCCCCTTACAATTAAAAAATTACTTACTGGTTATTTTACTGTTTTTTGTTTTTCTAAATTTATCTGCGCAGGATAATTTTAATATTAAGGTAAAAGTAGGGGTATCCGATGCAGTAAAAAGTTCCTTCAAAAAGGGTGGGCGCCTTCTATTTCACTTGACAGCTCAAACCGATAAAGAGCCTCGCAGTAATTCAGAAGTTACCATTGGATATACCCCAGAAGATTGGGATTCAAATAAACCATTAAGCATTAACACAAAAAATAAAAATGTTTTAATGAATGGGGCTAAAAAGTTAGTAGGGCACGATGGCCAAAAATATTTTATTCAAGTTGTTTACAAACAGAATGAAACAGATGGCAATGAAAATGTGGAAGGAAATTTATACAGTAATGTAGATTCCTTTTTATTGACTAATAATGCAAATGTAGCGCTAACTTTAAAATCGATAATACTGGCAAATAGTATAATCAATCATCCACATGTTAAATCGGTAACCATAACAAGCAAGCATTTATCTGATTTTTTTGGCACCCCTCGTCAAATTAAGGCCTCGATACTTTTACCATCAAGTTATTTTTCGAACCCAACAAAAAATTACCCAATATGTTATCGTGCGCCTGGATTAAATGGAAGATATACTGCTGTTAATAATTTGGTGAACAGAAAGGAATTTGCAGATTGGTGGTTTTCAGCTGAGGCGCCACAAGTGATTTATGTTTTTTTAGATTCTCAAGGACCATTTGGTGACACTTACCAAGTGGATTCAGAAAATAATGGCCCTTGTGGAAAAGCACTTACAGAAGAATTAATTCCTGCTATTGAAAATTTGGTGCATTATAATCCTGCTACTAAAAAAAGATATGTAGTGGGCGCTTCAACTGGGGGATGGGTTGCGATGGGGCTTCAAATATTTTATCCAGATTTCTTTGATGGTGCATGGGCTTATAGTCCAGATCCACTGGAGTTTGAACATTATGGTTTGATAGATATCTATCATGACAGCAGCATTTTTTTTAACAAATTTGGTTATTTGCAGCCTGGTCGACGAACAACGAATGGGGAGCCTACTTTATCCATGAAGGATTGGATTAATAATGAAAACACCAATAGTAGAACCGGTGATTATCGTGTTTCGGGAGGGCAATTTGGTGCTTATAACGCTGTATTTGGACCCAAAGCCGCAGATGGTTTGCCTTCTTTAATGTTTGATCCAAAAACAGGGGTGATTGATCATGCTATTGCAAAGCAATGGGAGAAATATGATTTGAAAAAAGTGGTAGAAAAAAATTGGGCCACCTTGGGACCAAAATTACAAGGTAAAATTTGGATATGGACTGGAGATATGGATGGGTTGTATTCCAATGTAGCCACGCGCTATTTTAAAAAGTTTTTAGATAGCACCACCCACCCAGTTTCGGATGCGAAGATAAGTTTTACACCAATGGCAGGGCATACGCAGGAATGGAATGACATGAATGTTTTAAAAATGGTAGCTGCAAAAGCAAATAATTAATTTACTATTTTATGAAAAGAGTATTATTGATTGGGTTATTTTTTTTAATAACTATTAGTACAATTCAAGCACAAATAACAAAACAAGTATGGTTGGATGATTTGGATATACCTGCATTCTCAGATGGTATTCCTGGGGTGTCAACGAAAACATGTGCAAGCGGTGAGCCAATTCAATTAGGCGGTGTAAAATATAATAGAGGACTTGGGATAAGTCAAATAGGATTAATGGTTTTTCAATTAGATGGAAATGCGACGCAATTTTCAGCAATTTTTGGTGCTGATGATAATGCAAACAAAGCAACAGAAACAAATATCTTTATTTTAGGAGACAGAAAAATATTATTTGAATCAGGGCCAATGAAAGTTGGGGATGTGCCTAAAAAAGTTAATATCAATTTAGTTGGGGTAAAACGTTTCGGAATTTTAGTAAAAACAGAAGCTTCTTCACAAAAGTTTTATTCTGATATTGCGAATGCACAATTTACCATGTTGGAAAATAAAATGCCGCAACCCATTGCGAATGATGGGGAAAGATATATTCTTACACCGGCCGTAGCAAAATCACCCAGAATTAATTCACCTAAAATATTTGGCGCAAAACCAGGAAGCCCATTTTTATTTACGGTGGTAGCCACTGGGGAAGCTCCAATTTCTTATTCAGTGGATCATTTACCGAATGGTTTAACGATTGATTCCAAAACAGGAATTATTACAGGTGTGTTGAATAAAAAAGGGACTTATTTGGTTACTATGAAAGCAAATAACAATTTTGGTGCAGCTCAAAAGCAATTGACTATTAAAATTGGAGATACAATTTCATTAACACCACCGATTGGATGGAATGGTTGGAATTCATGGGCAAGATTAATTGATAGAGAAAAAGTTATTGCATCAGCGAATGCAATGGTAAATATGGGTTTAAGCAAACACGGCTGGACTTATATTAATATTGATGATGGTTGGCAGGGATATAGAACTGCCAATAATTATGCTTTACAACCCAATAAAAAATTCCCGGATTTTAAAGGGATGATTGATGAAATTCATAGCAAAGGACTTAAGTTGGGATTGTATTCAACGCCTTGGATTACCAGTTATGCTGGATTTGGGGGTGGATCTTCCAATTTTGAAGATGGTGCGTTACCCGATTCAATTATCAACAACAAAAGGTCATATAGGTATATTGGTAAATACCGTTTTGAAAAGCAGGATGCCATTCAAATGGCACAATGGGGAGTTGATTATTTAAAATATGATTGGAGAATTGAATTAGGGTCTGCGGAAAGAATGTCTGAGGCTTTAAAAAAGTCAGGACGTGACATTATATATAGTTTGTCTAATTCTGCACCATTTAGTTTTGTTAAAGATTGGGCGCGTATATCAGAAGCTTGGCGCACAGGACCAGATATTAGAGATAGTTGGCTTAGTTTATATGTATCCGCATTTACATTAGATAAATGGGGCCCTTACGGTGGTCCAGGTCATTGGAATGATCCTGATATGATGATATTAGGAAATGTTACTACTGGTGCTAAATTACATCCAACACGTTTAACGCCCAATGAGCAATACAGTCATGTGAGTTTATTTAGTTTATTGGCAGGCCCAATATTGATTGGTTGTCCTATTGAGCAATTAGATGCATTCACTTTAAATTTATTGTCTAATGATGAAGTGATTGAAGTGAATCAGGATCCATTGGGTAAATCAGCAAGATTGGTTTTAGAAGAGCAGGGGGTACAAGTTTGGTTAAAGCAATTAGAAAATGGTGCTTATGCGGTAGGCATATTTAATACCGCTGATTTTGGTAAAACACCTGCTTCCTATTTTAGGTGGGAGGATGAGCAAGCAGCAAACTATACCTTAGATTTTAATAAACTAAAATTAAAAGGGTCATTCAATGTCCGTAATGTTTGGACACAAAAAGAAGTAGCTGCGAATGCAAAAAGTTTTAAAGCAACGGTGCCACATCATGGCGTAGTACTATTAAAATTAACGCCAACGAAATAAACTATATAATTGTATGAAGAAATATTTTTTAATCATTTTTGTAGTCATTTCTTTTATTTCATTTAGCATTAATAGTTATTCTCAGCAGGATAATACTTTGGCAGCTCAAAATGATAGCTTGTTCCCAAAAAATATTCCTGCTTTGTTAATGTCAAATAATGGCAGTGTTATCAAAACTAAAAAGGACTGGGAAAAGATAAGACGACCAGAGTTGGAACAATTACTTGAAAATGAAATTTATGGTTTTGTACCCAGCGGCGATGTTAAAATGACTAGCGCAGTTTTAGAACAAGATGATAATGCCCTTGAAGGAAAAGCGATTCGGAAGCAAGTAAAAATCACTTTTACCAACAAAGAGAATAAAAGCTTATCGGTTGCCTTATTAATGTATTTACCTAAAGGTCTAAAAAAATTTCCTACTTTTTTAGGATATAATTTTAATGGGAATGAAACTATTTATCCGGACCCAATGATTCAGTCAAGTCCTGTATTGAACGGGAATAACAAACAAAGTGGAAGAGATTCTTTGAATTGGCCAGTGGCAACCATCATCAATGCGGGCTGTGGTGTTGCAACCATGTATTATTGGGAAGTAGCACCCGATAAGGAAGAATTCACTACTGGCATCTACCCATTATTTTATCAACCCAATCAAGTAAAGCCATTACCAAACGAATGGGGAGGATTAGCGGCATGGGCATGGGGATTATCTAAAGCGATGGATTATTTACAATCTGATAAACAGGTGGATGCAAAACGTGTTATTGTATTGGGGCATTCCCGGCTAGGCAAGGCAGCTATATGGGCTGGTGCGAAGGACCAACGCTTTGCAGGCGTTATTTCCAGTGGTTCTGGTGCGATGGGGGTATCTATTTCAAAAAATAAAAAAGGGGAAACCTTAAGTGCTGTCATTAAAAGATTTCCAAGATGGACAGCAGGTAATTTTAAAAAGTACCTCAATCAGGATGCAAATTTACCATTTGATCAACATATGGTTGTGGCCATGGTAGCACCTCGACCTATTTATATAAGTAGTGCTTCTGAGGATCAGTGGGCTGATCCTTCACATGAATATTTATCAGCCTATTTATCAACCGAGGTATATGCATTATATGGGTATCCAAAATGGTTATATCAAGCGCCAAAAATCCAAGAACCCATTCAAGGTCGTGTATCCCAACATATCAGAAATGGTAAGCATGATATATTACCTTATGATTGGAATTTGTTTTTAACATTTGCTCAAAGAGAATTAAAGTAAAACCAATATGCAACGATATTCATTCAAGTCATTAATATTCATTTTACTATTTTGTTTTTTCAATATTACTGGGCATGCACAAAAGCCAATTTCAAAATCAATGTTGCAATTGGACGTAAATTGGGCATCGCATTTAAAACAACATGATTTATTATGGAATAGTATACCCAAGGATTATTTTGCTGGTGCTTATGTGGGAAATGGATTATTAGGGACTATTTTATTTAAGGATGATCAATTACCTAATACCCTAAGGTTTGAAATAGGACGCACTGATGTGTATGATCATCGAACGGCTTCTCCTAGTGCTTATGAAACTAGTCGCTTACCTATTGGTCAATTATTATTGACTACGGTGGGCGTTGCAACGAATGTGAATATTAGAACTGATTTATGGAATGCTGAAATTATAGGGGAGCTTACAACAACAAAAGGAACATTAAGTTTTAGATGTTTTGCCCCTTCTAGTGAAGAGTTAATTATTGTAAATTTAAAAACAACTGGAAACGAAGCAGCGGCTAAATTTTCATTTCGTCCGCAACTAGCACAGAGCGCCAGATACATTGCAAAGCGTGCAATGGGTTTAGAGTTAAATGTGGTGTATCAACAAAACCCCAATTTTACAACGCGTAAGGAAGGAGATATTGAGGTGGTAACACAACCTTTATTAATGGGTGATGATTATGCAACTGCATGGCAGGAACAAAAAAATAATAATGGGGAACGTACTGTATTGTTGACAGTGGCGAATAGATGGGGAAAGTATCGTAAATCAATGGCAGGCTCGGCTACGGATGCGGTGGCTACTATTCAAGCAGCAAAAAATAAATCTTTAAAAAATATTGAATCAGCACATCGTCAATGGTGGCATGCTTATTATCCCGCAAGTTTTGTGAATTTTCCTGATGCGCGATTAGAAAGTTTTTATTGGATTCAATTATATAAGTTAGCAAGTGCTACCCATCCAGGGAAACCAGTGATTGATTTGTTAGGCCCTTGGTTTAAGCCCACTGCATGGCCATTACTATGGATGAATTTGAATGTGCAATTAACTTATTTTACGATGGGGGTTACTAATCATACCGCATTGGAAGATAATTTATATCAATTATTAGATCGCCACACCCAACAAATGATTGACAATGTTCCTTTGGAATTTAGAAATGATTGTGCAGGCATTAGAAACCCAGTAGGGTATGATGATTTATATAATCCATTATTTATAACAAGTGATAAAAATAATGTGAAGGAGGGAATGAATATTATTGTTCTTCCTTGGTTAATGCAAATGTATTATTTGCATAATAGAAGATTGATGGATGATACAAGGTTACGCGAAAAAATATATCCATTGATGCGTCGTGCATTTAATGTGTATTTAAGAACCATGATTAAAGGGGAGGATGGATTATATCATATTCCGTATACTTATTCAGATGAGTATGGGGATGCAAAGGAAACAAGTTTAAATATTGCATTAGCCAATTGGGGATTTAAAGCCTTAATTGCGAGCGCAGAAAGATTAAAAATAAAAGACAGTTTACTACCTGTATGGAAAGAACATATAGCGCATATGGCAGATTACAGTATCAATGAAAATGGTATCATGATTGGTAAGGATAAGCCGCTTGCAAGTTCCCACCGACACTTTAGTCATCTTTTCCCCATATTCCCATTGTATGATATGACCAAGGAAAATGCGCCAGCACGTATTCCTTTAATGGAAAAATCCATTACCCACTTTACAAGTTTGGATGGAGATAATTGTATGTACAAGTTCTCTGGCGCAGCAAGTTTGTGGGCAAGTTTGGGAAAAGGAGATAGTGCCTTATTCTGGTTGAATAGGTCATTGGAAATTTTACCTCGTTTTGGCAAACCTCCTGGACCATCAAGGATTCCGACGGTAACACAAAATACATTTTATAGCGAAAGAGAAAATCCAACTTTTGAATCACCCATTGCTTCCTCAAGATCGATGTTGGATATGATGCTTCAAAGTTGGGGCGGTATCATTCATGTATTTCCAGCAATGCCCACCAAATGGCAGGAGGCGAGCTTTTATCAACTCAGAACGGAAGGCGCTTTTTTAGTAAGTGCCCTCAGAAATAAAGGTCAAACCAAGTTTATACATATCAAGAGTTTGGCGGGCGAACCCTGTATTATTCAAGCTGATTTAATAGATGATGTCAAATTAGCAGGGCCACCATCGGTACAATTGCTTAAAAAAGGCAATAAATGGGTGCTCACGCTTAAAAAAGGACAAGAAGCAGTTCTGTATACAGGAAAAATACCAGCGTCTTTTGTGATTAAAGCCAATTCCTTGAATCTCAATGAAATGAATAGTTGGGGGGTAAAATGACCTTAAAATTTGATTCATTTCACCTTATTTTATTACAATTTTATTTAAATTGAATAGCCCAATGGTGTGGTATTTAGTAAAGCGAAAACGATTTCGTAAATAAGCGGTACCCCTCATCAATTTGGCAGCTAATTAAAGCGCTAACTTATTAACTTTAAGTGTGCTCTTTGGGCTTCTCATTGCTTGATTATTAACCATTTATGATTTTAAGTGTACCATGAAAATTATTTTAAAAGAATCCTTAGTTATTTTTCTACTATTTCTATTTCCAGTGGTCAATTTCGCACAAACCACTTGGGTGGATGCAGTTGATAAACATGGACGAGAAGTATTTATGCCTGCAGATAAATACAAATGGGATTGGGGTCAAGCAACTTTTTTAAATTCATTAATACACTTATATAATTCAAAGTCGCCATCTGAAAAATTGGTTTATTTAAATTATGTAAAAGTTGCGATGGATGCAACCTATAATGTGGCCAATGGTAAACATCCAAATGCGGTAGCATCAGCACATGGAATGGCTTTTTTAGCAAGATTAACTGGAGATAAAAAATACTTGGATAAATCAAATGAAATATTTGCAGATTATTTAAAAATTCCACGAGCATCCAATGGGGGTGTTTCACATCGTGCAGAAACCAATGAATTATGGGATGATACTGTTTATATGTTAAGTATGTATTTGCTCGAAATGTATCGATTGACCAAAGATGAAAAATATATTGAAGAATTTTTACATCAATTCAATGCACACAATGATAAGTTAACCGATAAGCAAACTGGATTGTGGGTGCATGGTTGGGATGCAGATAATGAAGATTACAATGATGGTTGTAGTAATTTAGGATGGCCAGATAAAGTAACAAGAAGAAGCAGCCAAATTTGGGCAAGGGGAAATGGTTGGATTGGCATGGCATTAGCTGATGCATTATTAACAGTTTCAAAAAAGTCAAAATTCAAAAAACCATTAGAGACAGCATTAAAAAAATATATTTCTTATGTAGCACCGTTACAACATAAAGAAACTGGCTATTGGTATCAATTAATGACGCTGCCCAATGATCCGCAAAACTTTGATGAAAGTTCTTCCACTGCAATGTTTTCATATGCAATAACGATTGGTTTAAAATTAAAATTAATACCTGCGTCAGTTTACGAGCCCATCATTGATAGGGCATATAATGCATTAAAAACAACAGGTGTAAAGTCAATGGGCGATGGTTATTTAATTCCGGTGAAAGTATCTGGGGGAACATGTGTTGGAAGCAAGGAATATTACTTGACTAGAAAAATCACGGAGGGAACCGGTTTTGGTTATGGGTCATTTATCCTATTTGGATTGGCATATGAACAATATAAAGGAATCAGAAAATAATTAATACTTAAAAAATTGAACCTAATGATGAATCGTCGAAAATTTGTTTCCTTAAATGCAGCTACTATTTGTTTATCTCCTTTGGCAGGATTTTCATTTCCAGTAGGTAATGAAAAAATGAATACAGGAGTTAAACCTACCTGGTTAATTGATTTGATAAAGTTGAACGATACTTATTTAAATGGCTCGGATGCAAATAAAATAAAAGACAAATCTAATCCTTATTTCGGCGCTCGCTTAGATGGTGATTTAATCCCTAGTCCACATAGTACTTCTGGGTATCTTAATATTGCTTGCGCTGCTGTAGCAACTCCTGAATCAACTTATTATCAATCGGCGGTCGTCTTAAACGAAATACAAGATGCGGTTCAAGGCATGTTATCCTTGCAACATGCCGATGGATCTATTGATCTATTATCCACTAATTTTCATTCAACACCAGATACGGGATTTATTGTGGAGCGATTAGCGCAGTCGTATAAGTTATTAAAACAATCCAATACAAAGGGTATTGAAAAAGTGTTACTGCCCTTTGAAAAATTTTTAAAGCAGGCGGGCGAAATGTTAATTACGGGCGGCATACATACACCCAATCATCGTTGGGTGGTTTCATGTGCATTAACTAAATTATATGAATTGTGGCCTGATCAAAGATATATGGATCGTGCAAATCAATGGTTAAGAGAAAATATTGATTCTGATCCTGATGGACAATTTTATGAAAAGAGCACGGGTGGCTATTCATCTATTGTGGATCGTGCACTTATTACCATTGCGATTGGATTACATAAACCAGAACTTTTTGAGCCAGTTCGAAAAAATTTAAAAATGATGCGATACTATATTCATCCAAATGGGGAAGTGGTGACAGAAGCATCTAATCGACAAGACAAAGGGACCATCGGTCACATGGATGGATACTACTATGCAGCAAGATATATGGCATTATTAGATAATGATGGAGAAATGGCAGCTATTTGTAGATTGGTTGAAAGAGATAATAAAAATTCAATCCATGGTGTTTTAAATCATTACTTAGAAGATCCATCTCAATGGAAGGAATTACCACCTGATAAAACATTACCTACCAATTATGTAAAATCATTTCCTTATTCTGGCGTAGTTCGTATCAGAAAAGAAAATTGGGATGCAACCATTTTGTCAAACAATGCAGGATGGTTAACCTTTCATAAAGGAAATGCAGTTTTGCAAGCGATGCGTATTGCAACTTCTTTTTTTGGTAAAGGACAATTTGATTCTATGCAAATTAAACAAGAAGGAGATAGTTTTATTTTAAATAAGAAACTAGAAGGGGCCTATTTTCAGCCTTTTGAATCTAAGTTCATTTCACCGGATGGGGATTTAGGTAAAATGCCTAAGAGTAATCGTAAGCAAAGCAATGTGCAATATTTAGATACCACAATCAGAATCACCCCTTTGAAAAATGGTATTGAAGTGGACATTTCAATTACAGGTACCGATAAAGTACCCGTATCCATGGAGCTTATTTTACGTGATGGCGGTAAATTTGAAGGCGTTGAATCTATTCCCAATAATCCTACCGCATATGTGTTAAAAGGAAAACAAGGTTCTTATACAGTAGGTTCTGATACCATCAATTTTGGACCCGGTAAATTTGAGCATACTGGGTATCAATTAAGGGGAGCACAACCCAAGATGAATGCGCCTACTGTTTACTTAACAGGAATTACACCGTTTAAACATACTATACAAATAGTTTAATCATCATAATTTTAAAAATAGTTTTCATGAAATCATACGTATTATTTTTTATTGGCACGATCGTTTTTTCAATGCAAGGATTGGCCCAAGCAGATGTGCAAAAGAAATTACAGAAACAACTTATTTTGGCTGAAGCTGGAGCCGTAATCGAAATACCTGAAGGGGTATTCGAGTTTACAAACACATTATCCTTAGAAGAAAAGAAAAAAATTACTATTCGTGGTAAGGGTATGAATAAAACCAAACTTAGTTTTAAAGGTCAAACGGATGGGGCTGAAGGAATCAGGGTAAGTAATTGTGATGATGTCATTTTGGAAGGTTTTAGTGTGCAGGATGCTAAGGGAGATGCCATTAAAACAATGCATGTCAACAATATTACTTTTCGTGATGTAAAAACGGAGTGGACTGGATCTCCAGGACCTGAAAATGGGGGATATGGATTTTATCCTGTTCAATGTGATGGCGTAACGATTGATAATTGTGAAGCCATGGGTGCATCTGATGCAGGGATTTATGTGGGACAGTCAAAAAATATCGTTGTTAAAAATTCAAAAGCATATTATAATGTGGCAGGAATTGAAATTGAAAATTCAATTCATGCCGAAGTGTTTAATAATGAAGCTTATCAAAATACAGGTGGACTATTAGTATTTGATTTACCAGATTTAGTACAAAAAAAAGGGGGTGATGTTAATGTACATGATAATTATATTCATGATAACAATTTCCCAAATTTTGCACCTAAGGGTAATATTGTAGCATCTGTTCCTACAGGTACTGGTATTTTGATTTTAGCAGCGAAAGGGATCAATATTTTTAAAAATAAAATAATTAATAATCAAAGTGTAAGTACTGGAATTATTAGTTATTTCACCACAGGAAAACCTATCAAGGATAAATTATATGATCCCTATCCCTCCGCCATATCCATTTATGATAATCAATATGAACGACAAGTGGGTAGGCCAGTGAGTGCTGATCCATTAGGTATGATTGTTTCAAAAAGGTTTAAGGAAAATACCCCACATATCATTTATGATGGGATTAAAAATAAAGCCTTATTAGATGCAAACGGAAATTGGACTGCAGGTAACTGTATTTCAATTGTTAATAATACAAATCAATCAATTGTCAATTTGGATGCCTCCAATTTATTTAAGGATATGGCAATAGTGCCAAACGAAATGTTTAATTGTACAAACAAATAAGATATGGTAAGGATTTTTAGTATTGGACTTTTGTTTGTCATCTTGATCAATTCATCATTCAAGACCAACAAACCTACTTATCCAGAAAATTTATCTGAATGGGGAATTTTTGAAGGAAAGATGTCGCAGCTGATTCCAAAAAAGGATTTGGTTCCTTATACATTGAACACGCCACTCTATACTGATTACGCAGAAAAATCAAGGTTGATTCGATTCCCAAAAGGGGCAAAGGTGGATTATAAAGCGCAAGGGGTACTTGATTTTCCAACAGGTACCTTAATTGTCAAGAGTTTTTATTATTCAGCAGATCAAAGAAATTTAGGTAAGGATATAGAGGTGATGGAAACAAGATTGCTTATTCACGAGTCAGATGGCTGGAAAGCAATGACCTATGTTTGGAATGAGGATCAGTCGGATGCAGTTTTAGAAATTGCAGGTGATCAGAAGCAAGTTAAATTTATCAATCCACAAGGAATTGCGCAACAGGTGAGATATGTAGTGCCGAATCAAAACCAGTGTAAGGGTTGTCATAATAGTAATGATAAAATGATGCCCATTGGACCTTCGGTAGCGCAATTAAATGGTGATTTAAACTATAGCAATGGCAAACAAAATCAAATTGCTTATTGGAAGAATCATGGCCTATTAAAATCAGTACCGGATGGCCATCTACCAAAAGCTGCCGTTTGGAATGATCCAAGTACAGGGGATTTAAATGCGCGTGCGAGGGCTTATTTGGAAATAAATTGTGCACATTGTCATCGTAGTGATGGGCCTGCACAAACCTCTGGTCTTTATTTAACAACACATGAAACAAATCCAACCGCTTTGGGAATTAATAAAACACCGGTAGCTGCAGGAAATGGTTCTGGTGGCAATTTATATGACATTGTTCCTGGTGATGCAAACGCTTCTATTTTATTATATAGGATGAAGACAAAAGCACCTGGAGAAAGAATGCCTGAATTGGGAAGGAATTTAGTACATGAGGAAGGGGTTGCTTTAATTCAGCAATGGATCAATGAAATGAAAACTAATAAACCTTAATATATAAACACGTAAAAATTGAGTTAATCAAAATTAATTCAACTATAAAATTTAACCATATGAAAAAAATACAATTGTTTTCTTTATTTATTTTATTCACTTTCGTATTAAGTGCACAAAATAAAGGATGGAAAAACTTATTTGATGGAAAAACCTTAAATGGTTTTCATCAATTAAATGGTAAGGCAAAATACGAAGTTATAGATGGCGCAATCGTGGGAACTACCGTTACTGGAGAGCCTAACTCTTTTTTAGCATGTGATGCTGAATATGGAGATTTTATTCTTGAAGTAGATTTAAAAGTGGGTGAAATGAATTCAGGTATTCAAATCAGAAGTTTGTCTATGCCGGAATTCAATAAAGGTCGTGTACATGGATTGCAAGTTGAAATTGATCCTTCAGACCGAGCTTGGTCAGGGGGCATTTATGATGAAGCGCGTCGTGGATGGATGTATCAAACCGAAATGAATCCAGCTGCTAAAAAAGCATTTAAAAAGAATGATTGGAACAAATACCGTATTGAAGCTATTGGATCTGTAATAAGAACTTGGGTCAATGATGTGCCTGTATCCTATATGGTGGATGATTTAACCATGAAAGGTATTATTGCTTTACAAGTGCATTCGGTTAAAGAAAGAGATGGCGGTGCGCAAATAGCATGGAAAAATATTCGTATTCAAACAGGAAAGGATATGAAGCCACGTCCATTGGATACCACTACGCCAGTGGCTAACTATACATTAAACACCTTATCTCCTCAAGAAGTGGCACAAGGTTTTTCATTATTATTTAATGGTAAAAATTTAGAAGGTTGGAAAATGGTAGGAGAGGATGCGCCACCTGCGTCTGGTTGGGTAGTCAATGATGGCATATTAAGTATTTTGCCTACCGATACTACTTCAAAAGTGAAACATGGCGATTTATTAACAGCGAAGACATTTACTAGCTATGAATTAAATTTTGATTTTAAATTAAGCGAAGG
>Ga0214919_10005507_pt1 | contig 17917 bp, 14 predicted proteins | sample LL1503_MetaG_FD_177994 | JGI IMG/M metagenome (GOLD analysis project Ga0214919, IMG submission 177994) | Freshwater microbial communities from Lake Lanier, Atlanta, Georgia, United States - LL-1503 | ecosystem: Environmental > Aquatic > Freshwater > Lake | place: USA: Georgia | collected...
AACGGGAAGGTGTGATAGCTCAGTTGGTAGAGCAATGGACTGAAAATCCATGTGTCGCCGGTTCAACCCCGGCTCGCACCACTTTAAAGGCCTGATAATCAGCTAATTATATGATTATCAGGCCTTTTTGTATGCAAAAAAATGCAAATAGGTGCAGCTAAAAACCGATTTGCAGAGCACTTGCGGAGCACTTTTTTAGGTTCATTTTTGGAGCTAAAAATGAACCTTTTCTTGCACTAAAATACTGTAAACTGCTTCATTTAGCATCCCTTTTTCTTCTGTAAAGTGTTGAATTTTAACTAATTAAAAATCAACTACATGATCAGTAACAAAAAAGGACCCACCGAAATTCTTTTCAATTTTTGGTGTAAATCAAGTCGAAAATTCAACAATGGGGAGAGCCCAATTGTATTCAGAGTAATTTATAGAGCCCAACGTAAAGATATCTTTACTGGCATCTCCTGTCCGCCTAAGTATTGGCTAAAAGAGGAGCGCGCTGTAAAACTTCGCTACCCTGCAGCCGAAGAAATCAACAACCAACTGCGAAAAATTCTCGGAAATGCTGAGAATGCTTTCCAAAGACTAAAATTCCAAGGAGATGAATTTTCACTAGATGAGTTAATGGATTTGATAAAGGGTAAAAACCCTCCTCCTCAAAATATCAGTGACTATATAGAAATCAAACTTGCAGAAATTAAGCAGCGAGTAAACATCGATCTAGCCAAAACGACCTTCATGCGCTACAATAGAATTGCGCGCTTCCTGAATGATTTTTTATCAGAAAAAAGAAAGTTAAAAGATATTCCTGTAAGTAAAATTGATGCAGATTTTATTCGTGAATTTTTTCAATACCTCAGAACTAACAAAGGCAATAGTCACAATACTTGTTCCTCACTGCTTGGCTGCTTGAGAAGTATTCTTGCACCAGCCATTAAAAGAAAAGTAATCAAAACCAACCCCTTTGAAGAAATTGTACTCAACCGAAAACCTGTTGATCGTGATTTTTTAGAGATGGAGGAAATCAAAAGATTACAAAATCTAGATTGTAAAACCCCATCAATGGATTTAAAAAGAGACCAGTTTGTTTTTTGCTGCTTCACTGGGCTTGCCTATGCTGATTTAAAAGCACTGAGCAAAAAGGACATTACTCAAGATAATGATGGCTCTCTTTACATTCGACATCCTCGGACTAAGACGGGTGTAATGGCAATTATTCCACTTTTAACTGTTGCTGAAAATATTCTTAAAAAATATTCTCCAACCAATGATTGTAGAGATTTTCAATGGACAGTCTACACCAACCAAAAACTAAACTTTGGCCTCAAGCAAATAGCGATTGCAGCCGAAATCAATAAGCCCCTATTTGTTCACCTCGCTCGACACACTTTTGCAACAACGGTCACTATGAGTAATGGAATTTCTATGGAATCAGTCAGTAAAATGTTAGGTCACAGTTCACTCAAGCATACTCAAATTTATTCAAAGATTGTAGCAGCTAAAGTGAAGCAGGAGATGAAGGGGTTGAGGGATCTTTTTTAGGGGGGGGTATTGGAAAATCCACGTAATGGGTGGATTTTCCAAACTAGGCCATTGATAAAAAAGTGCAAATAGCTAACTTTAAATTCCTAATTCCTTAGCGTAAACTAGATTTAATAAATATTGGATATAAACTAATAAACTAATAATCTAACCTTCATTTTTATCCAACAGATATTTTTTTACATTAATTAATTCATTCTCGTTTAGATAAAATTCGTTCATTCTTCTGTCTGTTGATGTTTTAACTCTTTTTATCAATACCAAATCAGTATTGTTATTTAAAGTAGAATATTTTGTATTAATAATGTTAATAATATCACTTCTTTTACGTTTTTGTACATCTAATGATATTGGAGCCTCTCATAAAATAGTAAGTTTAAAAAAAAATTCTATGTAAAAACTAAAAACAGATTTACTATTTTATGAACTTAAAGGCAAATAAAATTGTATAATTTTTAATAGCTTCTTATTTTTAATCTTATGCATTTGGCATTAAGTATAATAAAATCTTATCCCAATTAGGAAATCTTTCACTTCCAAAGTGGATTAGTTCCCCTTTAAAATCCCCTGCACCGTTTTTATGTGGTCTATCATCGATTAAGTAGGCACCTTCATTTAAATGCTTATTATGTGATAGAATAAGCCTTTTGTAAATTGTATCGCCTAAATATTTCTTAACCCATGCAACTTTATCGCCAAGAGCTGTTTCATTATTCCATGGTGCAGTTGAAAGAATGTATGTGTCAAATTTTTCGGCTAAAATCCTATAGGCTTCAATAGCGCCCTCCATAGGCTCCATTTTGCTAAAAATATGTGGGACATTTTTTTCTTGATCTTTATATTCGACTCTTTGTTCTTCTGTTAACTTGTCAATACCAGATTGGAAATTAACTAAAACCCCATCCATATCAATATAAAGGACTTTTTTTTGTTTTGTCATTTTTACATACTTATAATACGTATTTCCTTGTCAAATTACTATAATTTTGTTTAGCTATTTTGAATAATAATTGATTGCAAATTTTTTGACTGCATCTATATCAGAAATGTCTACATTTTCATCTTCTAATGCTTCACGTAAGTAATCAATATCAACACTTGCTAGTTTAGACCCATTATTAAAATATAAATTAGAGGTAAACCCTTTTCCAGTAGTCGTATAATCATCATCTTCATCAAATGAATCAGTTGTGTTATCCGAGTTTTTGTAAGAATAACCTGAAACAATATCACGCTCAAATTCAACTTCTATATTATTAAGATTGAATATCCCTGGTTTAACTTCTAACGTATATTTCTTCCATTGATCCCAGCCATATGCTTTTTCATCTGATGTTGCAATTTGAATGAAATCGCCAATTTTGCTATCATTAAAGCATTCTTCTATATTATCATAAGAAGGTCTATTATAATTAAGAGAAATTCCTACAATATCACCATTAGGTAATTTCATGTCTGTAGCTGGGTCTATTATCCCATTTTTATGATATATCCCATCTATATCATGCCAAGAATTTTCCCATATATAATCCGACCAGCTTTCGTCAGTAGCAATGAAGTCAGATAAAACATCATCTGAAACTATTCCGGCTACATCTTCACTCACATAACAATTAGTATCATATCCTAAAGTAAATGTGCAATACCCATTTACGAAATATAAGGAACCAATGTCTGTCTTAATTTCATTTGAATGATTTAATATAAGTGTTTCAAAGGAATGATATTTTAATATTTCTGTAGGAAATGAATCTTCTTCAAAGATATTAATCCCACTTTTCAAGTTACTATTATCTTTAAGCTTAATTATAGAGTCTTCAAAATCTCCAAAAAATTCTACTTTACTTAATTTTTTTATATCATTATTGCAGATAAAATTAAATATTGCTGGATCTAGCATCATTTTAGATTCAAGATAATCATATACATTAATATTAATTTTTAATAGTGAAAGTATTAACTCTGAGCTTAGTTGTTCTTCAGGTATTGATTTTACCAGTTTTGGTTGAAACTTTATAATTTCAAAAAGGAATTTATTGTCGTTTAATAATTGGTTACTAATATTATGATTATTATTGGTATTTAATTTTGCAATTTCAAGTATTAATTCTTTATCATTTTTTAATTTATTAGGAAGGTCAATATCAATTAAAATATTTTGGTAGTAAGAATTATTTTCTATTTTTAATTTACCATACTGTAATGCAATATTTTTATTCAATTGCAATTCAGCTGGTATATTAACATATTGATCGTAATTCTTTATTAAATAAGAAAGTATAAAAGTTTCATTATTAAGTATTGTTTTTTCAAAAAATAAACTAAGAGTTTCAAAGTCTATTTCCAAATTACTAATTCGTAGTAGAAATTCTAAATTAGAATTGAAGCTTGAATGTAAATACTCAATTCCTGATTCACTTGTATTTTTTAATTTTTTTGCAGCTTTTTTTGCAGTCCCTTTAGTAGGCTTAATTTCATCAATACTAAACTTATTTAGATTTTTTACAAAACTAAGAGCAATTTCATTGTCTTTTTGCAAATCTTCTGAAATAGATAAATATAAATTTGGATTTTTCTCTATTATATCATTTGATATGTAATGACTTTCATCAAAGTCATTTTTTAGCTTATTCTTTAATGCGTTTAATGTGTATTCAGAAGGATAAGAAAGGAAAGCTGTCTCTATAATTAATAAATCATCATTCCATTTATTAAATTCTTCTTCCCAGTTTAAACAAATACCATTTTCAATAGCCAAACAAACATTTTTTAATGAATTTGAAATTTCATCACAATAGAAAATTTGTCCATTTTGATTTAAAGCATTAACTAAATCGTCATTATCAAATGTGATTTCATAATGGTTAGATATTTCAGGGATAATTTTATCTATTTCGTATATACTACTATTAGGATTAATCAATTCAATTATGGTTGAATCAAGTGTAATTGCAAAATTTATAAATTGTCCAATCATAATATAATCCTTAAAAGATATAAGTAATTTAGGATTGGCTATAATTACATCTTTCATTGTTTTGATAAAATCATCATCGTACCAGTCAATATCATCTATTAGTATATGCTTAATTGTAGATGGATTTTGTTTTACAGCTATATTAATATATTCAAAGTTTTTCCTAAAATCATCAGATAAATACTGCAAAAGATCACCGTTAATAGACAATAATTCTTTAATAAATAATGTATCCTTTTTCTCACCTTCCTCTAAATATTTAAAAGACCAGGGTGTTATTTTTAAAAATCTAGATAATTCGACATTGCCAATTAGAGATCTACATGATTTATAACGAAGTGGGAAAGATGTGATTTTTAGTACATCAATTAAAAATTCTTTATTTGATACTAAACGATTTTCAGGTATAAACACAACTTGAGTACAATCTTGTTTTAAAATATTTAAAATTTCTGCGTCTGAAATTGACTCATGAAATGATTTGTATATAGTTAAATCTTCCGAGAAGGCGTTATCCTTAGAATTTAAAATTGCATTAAACTTGATTACCTTAGAAGTAATTCTGCTTTGACATTCATTAAGCAATTCACCATTAACACTGGCTACAAAATTTTGTATTTCTACATTCTCTTTTAAATCATTATCTAATAATTTGAATACTTCAATATTTTGACGTAAAGCAGTCCAATAAATTTCTTGATTTTTAGCTAGTACCTCTTCTACGTATTGGATTATTGAGCCATTCATTTTTACCACCTCAATAACAAAATTCTTGTCTGATCTTAATTTCGCTGAACAATATTTAAATAAAATTGGAGTATCCTTGACTAGTTTTAACATGAACTCTTTATCATCTCGAATAACTTTATCTGCAAAAATTAGTACAAAAGGGTTTTCTTTAGCCAATGAAAATATAAAATCTTTATCTTTTCTTAATGTCTTTGGTGCATAATATAATACATTATTCTTTTTTCTTGCAGCATATATAATCTTTTTAGAAACATTTTCATTCTGCATTATGCTTAATGGTATAAATCGAATGTTCTCATTATTATTATCAATAACTTTTATTAATAGCTCTAAATCTATAACATCAGTAAGTTTATCATTGTAAAATAAACTATTTGGGATTTCATTTAAGTATAAGTACTTAGTATTTGACAATGCGGCCTCTAATATATTCTTCTTTGATTTAAAATTTTCATTTAATCCATTGTAATTTGTACCATCTATGCTTAATGCTAAGTTTATAAAATCTAAATCTTCAAATAAACCTGGCATAATGGAAACTACTTTTTCACATAAAAAAACATGTTCTTTTAGAAAGTTAATTAAAAAATTCTTATCAGCTAATAACCCTTTATCAGCCCAGTCTATTAATCGATATTTAATGATAAATTCAGGATTTTTAAAATAAAATTTTTGATAACCTTCAGCAATTGAGCTACTGAAATCACAAGCAGCGAAGGGAATACTTTGGTTTTCTACTTCTAAAAAATTTAATAAGTCTTGGAAAAACTTAAAATCAGTTTGCATTTTTTTAGGTAACTCATCAAACTCAATATCACATGACTGATCTCTAATAGCAATTTTAATTAATGTTTCTGACTTATATTTTTCAGGAAATAACGATAAATATATCGCATTCTTATTAATGATTTTTTCAAGTAAATCACTATCTTCAAAATTAATATACTTTAAAAAATCATCGTTATAATAACCATTTAAAATTGCCAAATCAATTGCCGATTTTTTTTCTTTAATTTCTTTAGGTAAATAGGGGTATATATCTGCATTAGACTGAATTAATTCAGTAAGATTTGATTCATTATTTAGCAGTTTGATATCTGCAAACCGAATTTGCCTACATTCCATCATTATGATAGCCTTAAGTTTTTCTAAGTCGCTATAATCACTTACTGTATAATCATTGGTTAAAACCTTACCATTAAACTTTTCTCTTGTAAATGTTTTCGTTACTCCAACCGAAGCAACCCCTTCTTTAAAATCAGAGGCATTATCATACTGACATGAAATAACTTCAATACCAGTAGTATTGATATAACCCCATTTATCATCAAGTTGAACCGCAGCCAAACCATCAGCAAAATCTCTTGCATCATCATATTTAAAATCGGCAACCATTTTTCCTGATACATCCACAAAACCCCAATTTGAGCCCTTCTGTACCATTGCAATTCCATCTATAAATGAACCAATAAATGCAAAACCAGTATTAAAAATTGATTTGCCTGTTTTATCAATAAGGAATTTTTTACCTTTTTTTTCCACCTCAGCTACCCCCTGAGAAAAAGATTCGGCAGATTCAAAAGTACATTTTACAACCTCTTTGCCTGTTGTATCGATATATCCATATTTGTCATCTTGACATACTCTTGCAAGTCCATCTGCAAATGGAATAATATCATCATATTTATTTTTAAAAGGCGATTTGCCATTCTTATCTATAACAATTTTATTACCATCTTTTTCAACAATAGCTAAGCCATTTGAGAAATCATTTATATCATCATATATAATTGGGATAATTAATTTAGCTTCTTCATTTATATATCCGTACTTGCCATCTTTCATAATCATAGCAATGCCATCTTCGAAAGAAAATAATTGATCATAGTCTAGAACATTTAGAACCTTCCCAATGTTATTAATTAATATTTTTTCTTTACCCTTTGATACTTCAATTAAAGAGCTTGTAGCATCTTCTCCTGAGTCATAAATACATGGGACTACTTCTAATCCTTTAGAATTGACGTAGCCTATTTTATTGTTATTTTTTACTAAAGCTAAACCATTATAAAAATCATTTGCGTCTTGATATTTACATTCAACTACAAATTTTCCATTTATATCTACAAACCCAAATAAACCGTTCTTTTCAATTTTAAAAAAGCCGGAAGAATAAGAATGTACCTGATCAAAGTTTTTACTTGCAAATATTTTACCAGTTTTATCAATATAGCCCCATTTATTATCAATTTTAACCCAAGCATACCCATCATTAAAATCGTTGGTATTATCTAAATAAGAAGAAAATAATTGCTTGCCTTTTGCATCAATATATATATATTTTAAAACTTCTACGTCTTCATATTCATCTTTTGTATCATCAATTTCTTCATCGTCACTTTTTTCTTCTTCTTCACTTTCTTCATCGTCATCGCTTTCTTCTTCATCGTCACTTTCATCTTCATCATCATCGCTTTCTTCTTCATCCTCGCTTTCATCTTCATCATCACTCACTTCTTCTTCATCATTCTCTATACTGCTCTCTAATTCTTTAATAATTGCATCTAAATCAATATCATCATCTGTATCTTGACTATCAATTTCAGTTTCATTATCAGAATCACTTTCAGTATCAATTTCGTCATTCTCATCACTTTCATCATCTTTTGGAACTGAATATGCATAAACATATTTACCATTACAATAAAGCAGTACTATAGAGCTTGGATCTTCCTCTGTAAATTCACTTTTTACCCAATCCGACTCTTCTTTGCCAATAAGTTTTGACAAGGGGAACCAAGATTTAATTCCAACAACTCCAATCATTGAGAATAAATCAGAAGATAAGAAGTCATGGTCATTTGTTACTTTAATTAAATCTTTTTCTTTTATTTCTAGTACAACTATCTTTCCTTTCTCACTAGAATCCTCTAAAAAAGAAGAAACGTAATCAGCTAACTCTTCTTCATCTGTAAAGCTTTCACGAAATTGTGTTGTAACATCTTCTATTGATTCTACCTTTGTATCTTTTTTTTCTTTAGAAATATTTTTTTTTGAAGTTAAATTTTTAGAATTATCAACAATCATATTTGATAAGAAATCAAAAGCTGCACTTAGTGCATCTTTGACATTATCAAATTCAGGATTACCTGATATTCTCAAGCCATTACTAGCGGATTCTATATTTTCTGGAGCAATTTTAACTACATTATTAATGAATTTTTCGTCTCTGACATAAAAACCAACTTTAATAACATTTTTCCCTGTATTAAAATACAAATGTGTCCCTTTTGAAGTATTTATACTTGGCATATGTATGTCTAGAAAATTATCTTTATCAACTTTTTTAGATTCTGCATTTGGGTAATTTTTAAGTACGCCATTTAATAATTTTTGTTGAACTGAACCTTCAGCCGAATCTTCATTTTTTTCAATTTTACTTTTTGATTTAATAGGTGTTCTTTGATCATCAGCCATGAGCATACTAAGTTTTTCTACTGGAACAGTTTGGAAAGCATTAATTAATGGCATTAATCTTAAATGAAATTGTTCACATGCTTTAATAACATCTTTTATGAATTCATCTTTGATAAGATAACTTTTTTTATAAGGGATTTCTACTCTTAAAGTAAATATTTCAGGATTTCTAACGCCCGCTTCAAACAATATTTTATATTGACCATTAACTTTTTTTCCTTCTATTTTTTGGTCTTTGATTACTTTAAATGCTTCACCAAATTTTAATTTCTTAGGATAATTCCAAGCCATTATTCTAACAACATCCTTTTGAATTCTTAATTGGTAAACTATAGTTGCACCAATTGAAAAGTTTAAATAATTTTTATCGTCATGTATTACACATTTCGGATAGGCTTCCTTAATTTTTTTGAAAAACTTATTCATAGCTATATTTTTTTGAAAATAATCAATTTAATAACCTTAATAACCAATAGAAAAGGACCAATTTATAATAATGAAATAATTACCAATTGCCCCCATTCATTAATTGAATCAATGTAAACAAATTAATGTTTTTTTATATATGTTAAGACTTTCGGGGGAAAGCAGGTTCAATATATTAAATAAATTGTAAATAACAAAGTAAAAATTATAATAAAATTTTATTCATTTTTAATACCACTAAGGTATGGAAAATGAAAATCTCGGATTATTCTATAAGTGCTTCTTAAATCAGTAATTGGTTGTTTATTTATTTTTTCAACTATTTTTTTACCAAGACTTAAACTATCTCTGTCAGAATAAAACTTGTCATGTGAAACAATGAGATTTTTTGGTCTTTGTAATCCAAATTGTTTTGCTAAATCTAATAATTTACTTGGAATATGATTTGATTTTCTACGATTTATAGAAGCAGAGATTGGGATTAGGTTTTCAATAATATTACCTGGGCCAGAAATTGACCTTGGTACAAAATGATCAATGTCAATTATATGATCCTTAGATACAATTTTATACAAGTGATATACCAGTGATCTAATTTTAGTAGGAATATGTAGAGTTAATTGATCGATATTTTCTGGAGAATGTATTTTGAAAGAATCTTCCAAATAATACCAAGATGATTGTTTTAAAAACCTATCTTCTAATGGAATAGTATATTCAAAACATTCCGTAGAAGTTAGCTTATATTCTAAAACTTTGATGACAGAAATTGGAATTTTATTGGAATATTCTTTTAATTTTAAAATCCAATAATTGTCATCTATAACATTACTATTATTTAGGGCATATTTTACAAAGTCAACAAAAGAACTAAATTCAAATTTTATTACTTTTTCAACAATCCCTTTGCCATAAATAGCATAACCATTTTGCGCAACATATACTACATCACCTTCACTAACTTTTATTCCACTTGGCCATTTATTAATACTAGTTTCGCAACACCACCCATCCTTAAAATCAAAATCAACGTCTTTTCTTTTAATTAAATGTTGTGCCATTTTTATATTTTGAAAAATTGTAATTAACTATTGTCATAGTTAGTGCTATTGAGATAAAATTAAATTAATTACTTGTTGATTTAGGATCAAAATTATTACATGTATGAAAACGGCTTGGTATGTCCTTTTTATCCAATGCGCATTTTACCCCTTGACCTAATGCTACCATCCATAAAATATGCTTGCAATTGAAGCAAACTTTTTCATCTGGTTTGGGATTTTCAATTTCTTTCTTCATTTTTAATATATTAATTAATACAAACTTAAACAATTTATTTACTCATTTTTAATTGTTTTTGTCCTAATTAATGATTAATTTCAAAAAAGGGATTTTTTCATTTTAATTTTAACTAAACTTAAAATACCATGGCAAATAAAACAGCCGTTAAAAAGACAGCCAAAAAAATACTTAATAAAGAAGAAGCCAAATCTTCAAAAAAAGTAAATGGCAAATTCATTTTGAACTATAATATCACAGCATACGCTCAGAAAGAGAAAGACAATAGCGATGCTTCAATTTTTGAGTGGTTTGATTCTGGTAGAGAAATAGATGCTATAGCGTGTCCATTTGACTATAAAAAAAAGAAGAAAATATTTGAGGTTGTGTGGCAAGGAGCATATAGTGACCCTTTAAAAATAGATGTTATTGAAGATGCAATTAATCAAATTAAATATTGGGCAAATATTTATGAAGCATCTTTTCAAGCTGAATCTTCTATAATCCTTAAAGACAATAAAGGAAAAATTATTAAAACATATTCTTTTGAAAAAGATTCATGGGAGGCTTAAATAAATTAGTGCGAAGAATGAATAACACAAAAAATATAATATTAATAATTTGCATGTCAATTTTTATATCTTGCAATAATGATAAAGAAATTTTTAACAGCTACAACTCAAGAATTCAAAATATTTCAATTTTATCTCAAAGCTTCAAGAACTCTGAAAATGATTATCTGAAAATACTGATTGATTCTTCAAAGATTTTAACTAATGATATAAATCATTTAGAAATTAAACTAGATATAAAAAAAAAATTAATTGACTCAATTCAAAGAATTGAAAAATTAATTAAAGCGAATATTTCCAATAACTTGAAGAGTATTATTTAAGATATATTGAAATAGGAATTAAAAACTTCATTAAATAAATAATAATATTATGAAAACACTAAACATTTTAAAAGGAGATCTAGACATAGTTTTTGTAGCACTCAATCCAACCGAAGAAGCAAAATTAAATGGGGCTGTTTTTTCCACCGATCGTGGGTTTTGGAATATTCTAGAAAAAGCTGGATTAATTTCAAAAAAAACAATGAATACCCATTACAAGAAATGGCTAATATAGTGTTCAGAGTTAAAAATTCTGAACACGTGAATTACAGTATGGGATTTGCAGATTTAGTAGAAGACTGCTTTGAAAAGAATTCAAAAAATGTTAAGATTCCGAAAGGAAAGGCTATTCAATTGGCAGAAAATCTAATTAGAAACCATCATGCAAAAAAAATTGTATTGATGGGGCAAAAGGTAGTAGATGCATTTGCAAAAGACTTCCCAAAAGGTACTATACTTAAATGGAATGATGAAAAAGCTAAATACGGGTCATGTATAGGTACAATAGAAATAGATAATTGTACTGCATCTGTTTATAAAGTTCCTTTCCCAGTCAATAATAATGTGGAAGATCGTCATTTATACTACTGTCTTTAAAGTTTCTATAGCTTTTACAAATCCCTTTTTGATTAAAAATTGCTAATTTTATAAAATAAGACTTTGATATGACAAACGAAACCAGGATAATCTGTCCCAAATGCGGAGAAGAAATTGATGTTAACCATGTTATTGCGCATCAACTTGATGAAGAGTATAAACAAAAATATAACGCACAATTAACCGAAGAAAAGAAAAAATTTCAAGAAGAGTTCAACAGACTAGAAAGCCAGAAACAAGAATTTGAAAAAGAAAAATCAGAACAAGAACGATTAATTGCTGAAAAAGTAAGATCACAGATTAAAAATGAAACTGCAGTACTTGAAAAAGAGTTAAAAGCAAGAATAGAAGGTGAACAATCTGAAAGAATTAAATTAATGCAGAAAGAAATTCAAGATAAATCAGATCAAGTAAAGGAACTAAACAGAACAAAAGCAGAAGTTGAGAAAATAAAGAGAGAAAAAGAAGAATTAAAAGATACCCTTGAAGCCCAAAATGAAATAAAGCTTAGCCAGCAAATCAATTTAGAGAAAGATAAAATTCGCAAAGCAGAGCAAGATAAAAATGAGCTGGTTGTCAAAGAACTTCAAAAGCAACTTGAAGATCAAAAAAAGATGACAGAGGAAATGAAGCGGAAACAAGACCAAGGTTCAATGCAATTACAAGGAGAGGTTCAAGAATTAGGTATAGAAGAATGGCTATCCAATAATTTCCCTCTTGATACCATTACTGAAATTAAAAAAGGTGAACGGGGTGCTGACTGTTTACAAACAGTTCATACTCGGACGATGCAGAATTGTGGTACTATTTACTATGAAAGTAAAAGGACTAAAGATTTTGGAAATAAATGGATAGAGAAATTTAAAGATGATATTAGAGATAAAGGAGCACATATTGGCGTTTTAGTAACGGACGTATTTCCAAAAGGAATGGAAAGAATGGGTTTAGTGGACGGAGTTTGGTTATGTTCGTATATTGAATTTAAAGGACTTTGTGTTGTTTTGCGAGAAGGAATCATTAAATTAAGTTCCGCGGTTTCGGCTCAAGAAAACAAAGGAGATAAAATGATTATGCTTTACGACTTTTTAACAAATAACGAATTCAGACTTCAAGTGGAAGCAATAGTGGAAGGATTTACCCAGATGCAAATTGACTTAAATACTGAAAAGCGTTCTATCGCTGGACATTGGAAAAAAAGAGAAAAACAAATTCAAAAAGTATTGTTGAACACAAATAATATGTACAATTCAATAAAAGGAATTGCAGGTTCAGCTATTCAGCCGATCAAATCATTAGAATTACCTGAACCTGAAGCTGAGGAGCTGGAAGATGAAGAATAGGAAACTGTTCATTGAAAGTCTTTATTAGCTGATAAAAAAATTTAATTAAATTTTAATTAAAAATATTTTTACTACTTTTAATACGAAATAAATTTTTAATTCATAAAAAAATAATTATGCAACAAACAACAAAGTTTATTGAAAAAATTAAAACTGAGTTCATAGGAGATAAAAATTGGTATTTAAAAATTGAAGAAACTGATGAAGAAGGTAGCTGTAACATATATATTATAACTGATGAATTCGATATGATAATGATTGATATAAAATCAATTATTAATCGCGATATGTTAGAAATTGCAGAGTTGAGTAATACAGTTGTTGAGGAATCAGAAAAAATTGATACAGCAGATGTCTTAAGATTTTCACTTATCAATGAACTTAATATGAGAGTTGGTAAAATCTCAGTAAGTAAATTCCATGATATTTCTATTGATATGCCCATGAAAAAAATATATGGACAATACAAGGACAAGGATTCATTTGGATTAGATGAATTAGTAAAAATATTAAAGAATTTTAAATCTTTTTTATAGTTTAATACTTAATCAAGAAGATAAATTAATTCTAATACACCCCGAAATAGTTTAATTTACACCCCCTAAAAAGCTGAAAACAGCTGAATTATAATTCGCTTAAATAGTTTCATAGAGTACGATTTTTAGTGATTAAATAGGGATTTTTTGTCTAAAATGGGGAAGCGGCTTATAGTAGACTTTTTTCTCAATCAATAAACTACGTTCAAAGAAGGTTTTTTAATACTATATTTATTACCGCGGGGGTAAGATCTCAGACTTAATATCGTCTCCTAACTTCCTTGGTGAATACTCTATTTTTAGCAATGAATTAGTTTCAAAATCGGTTTTTGGAAATACTTCATACCGTTTATTATTAACCTGAATAATCAATAATGCTGTATTTGGAGGAATACTGCCTAAATTATTGGCAACAACCAAAAGTTCATTCATTGCATTTTGTTCGTCAAAATGTAATGAAAACTGAAGCGCGTTTTCAGATAGACGATAGCTATCATAAAGTATTTTTCCATTATAAAAAATGGTTACGGAATCATTATCAATTGTGCCATTATCGTAGACCGAGATTAATATGTTTTCAGCATTTAATTTTAAAGAAGCTAATTCCACCGATCTCCTTTTACGAATATCATCTAGAAATTTACTCAAGCGGTTTAAAGAATCTTTTGATTTAAATGTTGTGATAGAAGGAGAAACAACTTTATCCTTTCGTTTTTCGATTATAGGAGCCTCTATAAATTGTTTTGAGTTTTGTGGATTACTTTTAAAAACAGGAGTAGTTTTTGATGCTTCAATAGTATTTTCAGTTACCTCTTTTTTAAGGACATATACCTTTCCATCAACGTACCTAGATTTGTTATCTAGTGTCATTGTCAAAGGTTCAATATAAATATACTTATAAGTATCATTTCTGTACACTACTTTAAATCTGTAATAAATTATTCTGGCAGAAAAAGCTTTTTGTTTTTCCATTTCACTTTGGATGGTTTTTAAAAAGATATTATTTGGCAGAAGGTCATGATAGGCGGACTCAGATCTGAGAAATGTATCTATTTTGGTGTAATTTTTTTCATCAAAACTAAACTCAGGCTTTATATAGTCCACCAATTCATTATTTTCAATCGCCAAGCTAAATTGGAGTTTATGTGTTAGCGAAAATGGGGGAGGAATACTTTTAATAACACTAAATAAATCTGGCATTCCTTTTGAAATATTTCCGGGCATCATTTTTATATAGACTGAATCCATAGTTGAATTAACCCCTTTATTGAAATCTTTAACATCCATAATAGAATGCAACTTAGATGGTTCAAAAAAACTTAACACATCTTTCTGAGTCCAATTACCAGTATTATCTTGTTGTAATATTCGAATGATTGCTTTTCCAGCTTTTTGTTCTAAAAGTAATTTAGTGATTAGTTCTTCTTTAGTACCATATTCAGCCTCTCCGAGGCTATTATCATTATTCAAGTTAAATCTTAATGGAACCTGAAATAATGATTGGGTTTCCATTATTTGACTATTTGATGTTGATATACTATTAATATTATCACTTAAAGTTCTGACTGCTCTTACGCCAAACTTATAAAATTTTTCACTACTACTAGTAAACCCATCTTTCATCACTTCATACCAAGCAAGGTCCATGACAGCCTCTGAAGAACTCCAATATGCGAGATAAGGGTCTTTAAAATTTCCAATAAGATGCTTATTCTTGAATAATAGGTCAAGTTCTTCTTTCGTGGGCAATCTCCATCCATTACCTAATTTAGAACAGATATTAATAGCATCGCCCCATTTCATTCTATTAAAAAAGTCATATTGCGCTACTTCAATATTCCCAATTTTTATTGGATTACCAATTACGCTAGATTGAGCAATAGTATTACTAATAGAAAAAAATAATATTAAAGCTAACAAACAGGCACAGGCAACTCTTTGCATATTATAAAAATTTATTAATTTACGATAGAAATATTATCTCTACTTCGAATGTAATGTTTTTTTAATTAGTGGTATTTTAGAAAAGTGGGTATTCAGGATATGGAAAACAGCAAAGGAGTAAAAATTACTTCCGTAACGGAGAATAGTCCCGCTGCACTAGCCGGTATTAAAAAAGACGATGTGATACTTTCTGTGAACGGTAACGCACTAACCGATATTAACGACCTGCGCAAAATGCTGAACGAAACCAAAGAGGGAGATAAATGGAAAGTTGACTATGAGCGGGGAAACAAAAAGAGTAGCACAGAGGTCGTATTTCCTAAAAAGCTATTAACAATTAAATCTTTAGATTAACCTATAATAGTTAATATTCTTGTTCATTGACAGCTAAGTCATTTATTAAACTCGCTGTCTATTTTGCAATCTTATCATCTAAAACTACCATGTCTTCATAAAGGTCTATTCCACAAATAATTTTCCAAATCATTTGGAGTCTCTTACACCAAGTAACTAAAAAAACTTTTTTCTTCCGACACCCTAAAATGCAATGTAAAAGGATTTGTGATCATCTTTTTAAGTTATTGCTAAAGCTTCTTTAGCGCATTGGCATTTAACAAATAAAACTGGTATTTGATTATCATCTTTCATAGACAAGGCAGTAATTGTTAGTCCGTTTGTATCAGTTGTAGGTAAATTTTAAACTATTTTTGATTTATTCTATCTATACATTACCTGCAATTTTAAATTAGAGTTAAGTATATAAAATAATTAATTTTCATTACAAATAATTAATGTTCATTACAAGTAATTAATTTTTATTACTTTCTATTAGCCATTTACATATCTTCTAATTTTTTGTCCGATATTTTTCAAAAAAAATCTGAATAAATAAATAGTAAGGTTTAATTTTAATTGTTAAGATTTTTGATTAAACAGAAGGTACTTACTAAATCAATGTATCTTAAAACGATAAATTTCAAAGATTAATAATTAACTCCAGCAAATTCCGGAAAATGCTGAAAAATTCAATTAAATAATTCCATTTAAATTAATAAATACATGAATGATGAGCTAAACAATAAAGAAAAGATATTACCAATAACATGGAATTTTAAAATTAATAAAGACAACAGCCTAATTGATAATATACATTTTCTTATACGATTATCAGGTATTGATCACTTAGAATTTTATACAAATGAAACTCTAAATAAGCCGAAAGGACATGTTTTTGAAATAGATTCCTTAACTATGATTGGAGAGCCTGAATATATCAATCAGATGCTTTCCTTAGCTTTTGATGAAATTAAAAAATGGCTTACAGAATACGTAAATAGTGAAGAAAATTATAAAACAAAAATATTAGACTTAAAAAAATCTGCATATGAAATTCAAGAGTTTTTAATTTTTAACACTGAAAATGCATGCTTTTTACCTCAACTTCCAAATACATTTACTCTACGTACTAATAATAAGATTGAGAAACAAAATGAACGAAGTGATATTAATGTTACAATTCATGAACTAAGGCTTAAACAATCACATTACGAAGCAATTTCCAGACATATTCAAATTCGGTCAATGTACTTTGAAATACTTCACAAATTCTTCAATCTTAAAATAGAGAATTTAGAACTAGATTTTATTGAAAAGCCTAAAGATTACTCTGTTCCAATTAATGAAAATGAAATTAAACTCTTAGAGGTATGGATTGCATTAAAAAATTTAGGATTTTTTGATAATTTAAAGAGTAATCATATAGAGCTGTCTAAATTAAGAAGTTCTTTTTTTTCAATTTTTAATCTTCGGGATTGGAATTATAAACAGAATTATGATAAATTGTATAGAACTAAAAATATAAAAGCTAATTTTTTATTGGAAATGGTTCATGCTTTTGAAGCTGGCGATATTAAAAATAAATAATGATACCAAAAAAATCGAAATAAATCGGGCCGCAGACTCTGCGGCCCGATTTTGCTTTAAAATCAAAGTTAATAAGCTGTATAAAAATATTTTTGCTTTTTAAATTATTTTTTTAAAAGACGAAAATATGAGCTACGATTATACAGAAAGATTCCCGGAACTTAAAAGCTTATTAAAAGATTTCGAAGAACGCATCGAAAGGATATCATTGCCACCGGAGAACGTGATACTTGAC
>Ga0214919_10005508_pt1 | contig 17916 bp, 15 predicted proteins | sample LL1503_MetaG_FD_177994 | JGI IMG/M metagenome (GOLD analysis project Ga0214919, IMG submission 177994) | Freshwater microbial communities from Lake Lanier, Atlanta, Georgia, United States - LL-1503 | ecosystem: Environmental > Aquatic > Freshwater > Lake | place: USA: Georgia | collected...
ATGCCGCAACGGTGGTGGACCTCACGCCGATCCTCTGCAAATTACACAATACTTATAGCGACTCTCAAAAATATCATCTTGGCCCGATGTGTCACCTCGGGGAAAACCTCGACTTCGCCAAGTGGTCTGCGTTCCTGTCGAAGGGGTACAAAGCCTACGAATCGCGGCTGGCGACCATCCGTGCCGCGAATCGAGGAAAGCCAGTCAAACTGGACATTGTGGCCAATCCTGCGCAGTGGCAAAAGTTCAGCCGCAACCTCAGCAGCCAGAAGTTCCCGGTACGCGTCCGGTTTGTGATATCAGGCGTCGATTCCAATCCAATGCAGGCGGATTCCAACGCAAATTACGGACAGCTGATCCATAGCAATTTCGTGTCACGAATCCCGCCGGACAATACTTCAAGGGAGGATTTCACGGGATTACTGTGCGCGGATCTGCCCACACTGCTAAAGTTAAGCGTAAAATATCCATCAACCGGTGGATTCCGGTCCGCGCCGGTGACGGGAACCATCATCGGATTCCGGAGAATCGGGACCGATGACACTCCCGTCTTTGTCCTGGACTGACCGCGTATTTCAAAAAAAATCCCCTGACATTCGCTGACGTCGGGGGATCGGGTGGCAATGATCCAGGCCGGGGTCTTTTAACGCTACTACCGCGAGATGATCGTCACCCGCAACGGTGGTGGTGAGCGGTCAGGGTATGGATAGGCTACGTGCCCGCACAAGGATGCGATGATTTTTTCCCCAGCCCGGGTCAATTTCGCCACGGCGGCTTCTTTGGCCACGTCGCAAGTTGCCTGGTCACTGTGATCGCCAGAGAATTGCGTTACCGAAAAATCCTCGTCATTTAATGCGTGGCCGGACCACCAAAACAGGCCGAGCCTGCGCACGTTGCGGAGGGCATCCATGCAGAAAAAATGAGCTTCCGTCGTCCCCGAAGCAGCCCAGTCGCGATTCAGTTGCGCGGCCATTGCGTCGCAGTTGGCTTCGGTGTGTGCGTAACCAAAATCGCGCGAGAGCAAGTACAACTGTTGGTTGCCATAGTAAGATGCTGCGATTCCGCGCCCCGAAAACAAAGGCGTCGTTCCAGTCCAAAGCATATCAAGGCCCGCACGCTGGCCAATGTCAAAAGCCACATTGGCAATTGCATCGGGATTCATCGGGGCATCATCGAATTTGAATCCTGCTGAGTACTTGCGGCCTTGGACCACGTCCACGGTGTTGATGGCGTAGATCGCCGTGCGGAACGAATGCGCCCCGTTCAGTTCCGGCGAGCGGTGGCAGTATGCAGCAAATGGCGTCAGTCCGGTGTGGCGCGTAAACAGGGGCAGTTCCCGGGAGAGGGCCTCGGCACACAATTCCGCCGTGGCATAGCCGCTGTCGAAATGATCGTACATGGCTGCGTTTGTATTGAACACGTCGATCGACTGCGGTGCCGCATAGGTTATGACTCCGATGGGCTCGTCCACAAAGCCCAGGCGGCAGGCCACGTCGACCACGGACACGCCAGCCTGTTGGGCAAACGCCGTGGCAATTTCAGTTGTCTGGGCAACGCATGACGGATCGTCCGCAACCAAGCCCGGCCCGGAGATCCGCAATTCGTGGATGCCAAGGGCGGTTGCCGCGAAAGTCGATCCGGAAAGGCCGAGGAAGCAGGCGAGAAAACAACCGAGAAAACAGGTCGTCGCGAACGGGGCGGTGACTTTGTTGAAACATGACTTGCTGAAGCTATGCATGACGACTCCCTGTGGCTCTCGCCTGGTACTTAAAAACCTTGCAACGAGCCTACCCGCGAGGCACGCGCCGGGACAAGCCGGATTTTTAAAAAACAGTGTTGCCGTGATTGTCCTGAACTGACTGGAGTAGCCCCCTGAGATCCGGTTCAAAATCGGGTCTACCTCAACATGACTTTACCAAAAAAATGGTATTCATCGGCGGCTCCCGCCAAATCGGCAAAACCACACTGGCATTGCCTGCCATTGGTGCGAAGGACAAATCCTGCTCGCCATATTTGAACTGGGATTTTCTGCAGGATCGCAAACGCCTGCGTCAATGTTGTTCCTTGACAGGTCATTACTCGGCATTGGCTTCTGGTTGCGGACCAGTGTTATCACTGGATACAGGAATGGCCGATAGATCCTGAGTGGTCGCCAACCATTCGCTTACTCTTGCCTCAATCTCCTTCAAATGTCTCGAAAATAAATCAGCTTGGCTCTCCACTCTGGGGAAAATTCCTGGTCCCTGCAATTGCGGCACGGGAAGCCGACCATTTGTCTCAATCGTCAACAGTGCCTTCGCAATGGACTCCACAGAATTAGTTGGTAGCCCCAGCGCAGTGAGACAAGCTGCGGAGCTCTTTTTTAATTCAGTCGCCTTTGCCATCGCACTTGCGGGGTTAAAGGAGAAGGCAGCGAGTCGTTGCATCGCAGCATCAAGCATAGGACCGGCTGCAGTAATAGGAATCACTCTGGCAGCACCTTCGGCAAAAATATCAAGAGTTTCTTCGGCATCTTTCACGCAAAAGACGAATGTAACCGGATTCTGGCACCCGTTGCATGAACTGCTATCCAAATATTGACATCGATCCTCTTGGCCATTCCGGCTAAGAGTTGCAATGATTGTTTGAAGGTCGATAATTGGTGTCTGCGTGGGCATCTCGCTGGCAACGGGTGGAAACGGTATCGCTGTTTCTATTAAGCCATCTTCGGTTAACGTCTGAGCGTGTGAGCGAATTGGTGCAACTATAAACACGCTAGAAACTAAAATTGCGATGGACATGCATTTGCTGTGTTTCAAAAATTTTCTCATCTAGCAAAAGCTCCATAAAAATCTAAATTGTTTTCAAAAATTCGGCTCATTTCCGATTGTCTTTTGACAAGCTGCTTCCGCCATTGAAATTGCACCGGGGATTTCGCCAGCGCCGGAGGCGATTGCCTTAGTGAGTAGCGCAAGAGGCAACTGAAGTAACACCGGTAATTGCTCTTTCGCTGGGCATGAAATACTGCAATTTATCCCGCCTGACATTTCGCAGCCTTTTCTATAACCGTCGCACATATTGTTCCACCAGTTATAGAAATCTGTTCCGTTTGTTGAAGCGCAGGTCATTGCCTGTTCCAGCATATGGCAGATTCCGACCGATCGGGCTGGGCCTGACAGGGAGTGACCTCCGCCAAGTCCCTGCCAGGATGCGCCAAGCGCCGCGCCAAAACATTTCAAAGCCTGCGGGTCGTTGCCTAGTGTATTACAAAATCCGGTATTGGCATTGCAGGGAGTATGAGCATGAATTATGTTGTCGACCAAGGAAGAACAGTCTTTGCAACTCTTAAGTTGCGCTGCAACGCCGACCTGAAGACATGATCTCATGTGGTCTACGTAGTTCCTGTAATTCTGATTATTCGAACAAGCCGTCATTAGATCCCCACCGTCACTACCCAAGCCATAAATGGCTTGTTTTGGAGTTTCGGGTGGAGATGCAAGCTGCGTCATTCCGGAGCAAGTCGAAAAATAGCCCATAATTCTATTTTTCTGCATTTCGGAACAACCCTTTTGACATGCCAAAAGCCTTCTATAAAGCGCACACGGCTGTTGGGGGGAAGTAAATCTAGGATCGCCACCCTGTCCAGGCGGGGGCAGGCTGGTAGTGCTCCAAGGAGGTGCACTTGGATTCAAGTTTTGGCAATCGAAGGCCCCATCGTCTAAATCGGATAGAAAGGGACAGGACCCGTAGCCTCCACCGGCAATAATTGGTTTTGGATCTCCAAACATATGATTGTAAATTGAATTGCCGGCAAGCATGCCAATTGCGACTGGTGCAACAACTAGAACATTAAACGCTGTGCTCATTACCCCTTCGGCACGCGCGTCGCGATACGGAGCAATAGTAGCGAAGCTCAGCACAAGCAACGAAGAATACATTAGCAGCAACCCTGCGGCAGCTCGCTTCACTTTGCCATATTTGGTTGAATTTCCTGCGGTCATTGTCCCGACTCCCTCAAAAGCAGTTGCTGAAAATATGGCGAGAACTGAGCCTCGTTGTACAACCTCAGCACCCCATGGGGTGGCTCAACTCCGAATCCTACATGGCGAAAATGCATCGATTTAACGGGTGACATTTGCTTGGGGAATGGTGGAACTTCAACTGCAGCAGCACCTACCCCTCTGGCATGACATTGGGCACATGTCATAGCCGGATCGTTCTCATTCGCAGGGTGGTTAGATGCCACAGCCCCCCCTCCAGCGAGTGGGGCCAACAGATCGATCATTATATCGGTGGATTCCCCGCTCCAAAAGGTCCGATAGGCCGCACCATCACTGGAGCTTTCCAATTTCCCACCGTTTGACATTTGTTTGAATGGGAACTCCATTTGAACTAGCCGTAGCTCGTATTCCGAATTTGCTAGATCGATAGACGTCGTTGCCTTGCCTGCGAGAATAACATTGCCTGGGGTTACTAGTTTGCCCTCAGTAAACCTCCACTCCTTCACGGTAGATACAAGGTCAAAAATGTTCGAATGGATAAAAAAATATTCGCTTAAATTAAGCCACTTCGTAAGAAAAGCATCAAGTGAGCACGCGACTTTGCCCGGCGACTGATCCATTGCCGCAATTTCTGCTTGATACTGTGAGACGAGATTACTTGGAATCCTAAACGCATGGATCAGGGCGGCGAATTCGATGGAACTATCGACCTCTGAGGTGATCAATGGCAACTCGAAATTAATTTTTATATGGTCGGTGCGAAATCTTACAAGATTAAGTTGCCACTTGTCAGGATTAGTCCCCCCCCCCAGCCTCTGCCACAATATTGGATGTGCGGGAGTCGCTGGGGCTCGCACCTTGGCAGTATCTGTGTCCTCAAGGCTTTTAATGTAGGTTTTAAATAGGTCTTTTCCATGAGAGAAGGAGGCGAGAAGTTTTGATTGGGTAAATCGATCCGGTAAAAAAATCCGACCTGAAGTCTCACAGGTTCCGGTAAAGTCTCGGCCTGTGAATGCCAAACGAGTTTTATTTTTCCGCAGTTCTGGAACATTCTTAAAGGTTTCGATTAAATTGTGGCCCCTCTCAGACGAGCGAGAAGCATTTACCGAACCCACATTAGCGCCGCTAATTATATTCGATTCTACCGACTTTAATTTACTCGACTCTGATTTTTTACTGCAGCCATGCAGGCCGAACCAAAGGGTAATGCATGTGAAAGCAGGCAATAATTTGTTAGTTGTAAAAATCCAACTCAGGCATTTTTTCATCGTCCCCCCGGCCAAACTTCCAGATCGGTTGAATTCCTCCAAACTTTAGTAATCCTAATTTTACGAATTGACTCCGACTCAACTCACACATCAGGCTACCAAAAATCGGCAGGAAATCAGTAGGCTTTGCCTCCTCTGTCCGGAAAGTTGCCCGTAGTGTCAAAAATCGCGTCCATACGAGTAGCCCCCTGAGATCGGGTTCAAAATTGGGTCTACCTCAACATGACTTTACTCATGAGCAAAATCAAGTTAACATGACTTTACTCATAACCGGGGGCTATATGACCGTAAGTCACCGATATTTATACGAATATATATTACACGATTTGACCAAAAAAATGGTCTTCATTGGCGGCCCTCGCCAAATCGGAAAAACCACACTGGCACTGACTGCCATTGGTGCGAAGGACAAATCCTGCCCGGCATATTTGAACTGGGATTTTCTGCAGGATCGCAAACGCATGCGTCAGGGTGATTTACCATTCGATCAGCAATGCATCATTTTAGATGAGATTCATAAATTCAAATCATGGCGCGGATTGGTTAAAGGACTTTTCGATAAAACGTTTCCTGGCAACAACTACATGGTAACGGGTTCGGCACGTCTTGACTTTTACCGTCATGGGGGCGATTCGCTGCAAGGTCGATATCACTATTACCGCCTGCACCCCCTGTCGATGAACGAAGTCTCGAAAAATCCGACATCAATCGACTTGGATAAACTGATGAAGTTCGGCGGATTTCCTGAGCCATTCTTTTCGGAAGACGAACGATTTCTTCGGCGCTGGCAAAACGAGTATTACGAAAGGGTACTCGAAGACGATCTGAGGGATTTGGAACGTATTTCGGACGTTGGCAAACTAGGGATGCTGATCGACGAGTTACCAAAAAAGGTCGGAAATATCTTGTCCGTCAAGAGTCTGCGCGAGGATCTTGAGGTCGCCCATGCCACGGCTGAACGATGGATTCAGGTACTGGAACGCATCTATGTCTGTTTCCGGGTCGCGCCCTTCGCTGCTCCCAGGATCCGTGCCGTGAAAAAAGAACAGAAACTGTTCCTCTGGGATTGGTCCCATGTGCCCGATGAGGGTAGCCGCTTCGAAAATTTGGTGGCCTCGCAGCTCCTGAAATATTGCGATTTTCAGCAAGACGTCGAAGGCCTGAAAACAGAATTGAAATTCCTGCGGGATACGGACAAGCGCGAGGTCGACTTCGTGGTGATCCAAAAAGGCAAACCGCTTTTTGGTGTCGAGGTTAAAACAGGAGAGAAATCCCTGTCGTCTGCCATCCCATATTTCGCTGCTCGCACAACGATTCCAAAATTCTACCAGGTGCACCGGGGCACGATGGAGCGAAAGTATCCAGAGTCTCGCGCCGAGATCCTGCCTTTTGCCAAGTTTTGCAGGGACCTAAAGATGCCCTAGGGTTTGCGGGATGTTGACGGCATTCGATTCATGCCATGGCAGACTTTGCGGGGTAGATTAGCTCCAGGAAATCGAATTGTATTTATGCCGGAAATGGCGTTCAATTACGGTATATGCACAAAAGACTACTTAACCCATTGTTATCAAAAAGTTTTTTTATCTTCGGTAGCCGCTCGACAGGGAAATCAACCCTCTTGCACGAGCTTTTTGCCGATAAAAAAACACTCTGGATCGACTTGCTCGATGATGCAACTTTTCGCGAGTATAGTCATCGTCCGGAATTATTGCATGAACGAATTGCCGGCGCCGCACAAGTAGAATGGGTTGTGATTGCTGAAGTTCAAAAAATACCGGCGCTGCTAGATACCATTCACCAAATTATTTTCAAGAAGAAGCAAAAATTCGCCCTAACTGGATCGAGCGCCAGAAAGTTAAAAAGGGGTGGCGCGAATCTTCTTGCAGGTAGAGCCCTCGTATATCATTTGTATCCACTGACCTTTGTAGAAATGGCAGATGACTTTGATTTGTTCGAGACTCTTCAGTATGGCAGCCTGCCAGAAATCGTAAACGCTTCGTCACGAGAGGAAGCGCAAGAAACCCTTCGTGCGTACGTTAACACGTATCTGCGCGAGGAAATTCTGATCGAACAACTCGTACGTAACGTGACCCCTTTTCGTAAATTTCTTGAGGTCGCTGCCCAGTGTAATGGGCAAATTATCAATTACGCCAAAATTGGTCGCGACTGTGGCGTCGATGGGACTGCTATTGAACGCTATTTTCAGATTCTTGAGGACACCCATGTGGGATTTACTCTGCAGCCATTTCATCTATCGATCCGCAAACGGCAGGCGCAAAAACCGAAGTTTTATTTTTTTGACCTTGGTGTTCGACGGTTTTTAGAGGGGCTGATTTCATTTCCTGCGGTTGAAGGTAACTTTCAGTTTGGAAAGATGTTCGAGCATTTCATTATTTTGGAAATCATGCGGTTGGCTGAATATTATAAAAAAGACTTTCGCCTTAGTTTCTTGATGACGAAGGAAAACGCCGAAATTGATTTAATTGTGGAACGACCTGGTCAGACGACTCTCGCGATCGAAATTAAATCAGCGACATTAGTCGATGAAGTCGAAATCGGGAAAATGCAACGTCTGGGTAATGATCTTGAAAATTCTGAATTAGTAATTTTGTCGAGAGAAACCCTCCGTCGACAAGTCCAAGATGTATCGATACAGCCTTGGCGAGAAGGGATTCTCAGAATTTTCGAGTAGCAGCCTGGACCTTTTGTTCAAGAATTCACACCTGGGCGAGGCGTGATGCCCCGACTCGCCCTTGATTTTCTTTTGCGCACTCATTAAACTGATAACTAGTCGCGACCAGCTATCAGTTCAATGAGTGGAAATGATGATCAGATATTTAAAAAAATCCATTGAAAACGATGCGTTACAAGATTTTAAGATGGCATTCATCACGGGTCCCCGCCAGGTAGGGAAGACTACGTTAGCTCAAAGTTTGATGCGGCCCGACGATGCGAATTATTTTAATTGGGATGAACAGGGCTTTAAAGTGGCGTGGGCAAAGTCGCCGATCGATGCGGTATCTATGCGCGGCGAGGGTCCCATCGTGCTTGATGAGATTCAAAAGGACCGGCGTTGGAAAGGGCGCGTTAAAGGATTGTACGACGTCCTTGGCAAGAAGGTCCCGATCATCGTCACTGGGAGCGCACGAATGGATGTTTTTCGCAAAGGTGGCGATAGCCTCATGGGGCGCTACATTCCATATCATCTTAATCCGCTGTCGGTCGGGGAATCTGAAAATCCCGTTTCGCCTGATGAAGTTTTTCAACGAACTGAGTCCCGCTACGCATGGTCGGACTTAATGAAATTAGGAGGCTTTCCAGAGCCGCTGCTGGGCGGCAGCGAACAGAAGGCTAACCGGTGGGGGCGGCTTCGGCTAGAGCGACTTTTGCGTGAAGACGTGCGAGATCTGCGAAATATTTCCGATATCAACGCACTAAGCGTTTTGGTCGCCTTGATGCCGAGGCAAGTGGGGGGATTGCTTTCCATCAATTCGTTGCGGATGGATGCTGATATTGCCTATGGCACGGCACATGCGTGGATTGGAGTGTTGGAAACTTTATATCACCATTTTGTTGTGAAGCCTTATTCCAAAAAACTATCCCGGGCGGTTCGCGCCGAGCCGAAATTATTTCTCTACGATATTCTTCAAGTTAAAGATGTCGGAGCGCGCAGGGAAAATCTGATTGCTTTACATTTGCTCAAGGCCTGTCAATTTTGGACTGACGTTGCGTGTGGAATGTTTGAATTAAGATTTATTCGGACCAAAGAAAAAGAGGAAGTGGATTTTTGCGTTCTTCGAGATGGCAAGGTCTGGCTTCTGGTCGAATGTAAATCTGGCGCCACAGCTTTATCAAAGCATTTAGTCAAATTTACTGAGTTGCTTCGACCGCAGTGGAGCTTTCAATTGGTTGACAACACTTCCTACGATCGCTTTTACCCTGAACACAAGATTCGAGTGACTTCACTGGAACGGTTCTGTGCGGGCCTGGTTTAGTGCAGTAGCCTGCCCCACCCCCCTCATATCAATGAGACCTGATCACCGCGGGGACTGGTGGAATTAGCTACTAATTCCACCACTCCGTGGTATAATTTCCAGTATAGGAGTAACCTATGGAAATCAATAGATTATATCCCGCACCAGAAAAGAGCTTTTTGCTTTTAGGGCCGCGCGGGACTGGAAAATCCACCTGGCTTAAGCAGATTCTTCCATCTGCACTGACAATCGACCTGCTCGATTCAACGCGATACCTGGAATTGAGTCAGAACCCCTCTCACCTCAACAATTTGGTGGCCCCACTTCCCGACGGCGCCTGGGTCATCATCGACGAAATTCAGCGTATTCCAGCTCTGCTGAATGAAGTGCATCGGCTGTACGAGTCACGAAGAATTCACTTTGCTCTTTCTGGGTCCAGTGCTCGCAAGTTGCGTCGATCCGGAGCCAATTTGCTGGCCGGCCGCGCTTTACAAATGTTCATGTTTCCCTTTACCTATCAAGAATACAAAGATCATTGGTCCATTGATGATGCTTGTGAATGGGGATCTTTGCCGCTCGTGGTCAGTGACCCCGCATTTAAGCAGCGCACTCTGTCCACCTATGTTGATACGTACATCAAAGAAGAAATCATGGCCGAGGCTCTGGTCCGCAATCTGGACCCGTTCATCAAAGTCTTGCAGGTCGCAGGTTTGTACAATGGTCAAATCCTCAACATCGAAAATCTTGCCAGGGAATCTGGCAACAAACGAACCACGGTCGAACGCTACTTCATGATTCTTGAAGAAACACTGTTGGCCAGCCGTGTTCCGGCAATAAAGCTGGACTTGCGCACCAAAGAAACGGTCCATCCGAAATTTTTCATGTTTGACTCAGGCTTGGCGCGTGCAGCGGCCGGATTGGTCATGCATGAGGTTGACCGGGCATGGAAGGGGTTTGCCTTCGAGGGGCTCATCTATCACGAGCTGCGTGCCTACAACGCCTTGTCCTTTAAATCCCGATCAATTTTTCATTATGCAGTCAGCGGAAGTTTTGATGTGGATTTCCTGGTTCAGTCCAAGCCGAAGACATTATCAGCGTCGCAGCAATTGGTTGCAATCGAGGTCAAGTCGGGGAGAAATTTCAAAACGGATTGGCTTCATGGTCTGAAGATTTTAACCCAAGAGGCTCCGCAAAAAATTAGTCGGGCCTTGGTCGTTTATCAGGGACGTGACCGGTTGCTTGTCGACGGGATCGAAGTATTGCCCGTAGAACAATTTCTGGATGAACTGAACCGGGGAAATATTTTTTAGACCTGCGGCGCGGGGCATGCGCGGCGGTGACGGGAACCATCATCGGATTCCGGAGAATCGGGTCCAATGACGATCCCGTGATTGTCCTGGACTGACGAGGGATAGCAACACGTCCTATGATCGCTTTTATCGTGAACACAAGATTCGAGTGACTTCACTGGAACGGTTCTGTGCGGGCCTGGTTTAGTGCAGTAGCCTGCCCCGCACGCCCCGAACCTACCAAAATTCCAAGCGAATTATTGGCGTCAATCAAGATTAAAGTATTGCAGTGAAAATGCCGAAAAGACTCCGTTAAAGAACACGGGGCCTATGAACCTTAAATTTCGATACATCGTCGCCAGTGCACTTTGCTTGCTAACGGGGGCGATTTTTTACGTTAGCGTTCGTGGCTATATGATTTCCCCGATTTGGCCCCTACACCAAATCCACGGCGCAGGTTCTCTTGGTTTGCTTTCAGGATCATTCCCGTCATTTATCCATGCACTCGCCATGATGCTATTGTCATTGGCAATTGGATTTGATCGAAGACAGGCGGCGTATTCATGTGTCGCACTTGGAATCGGTTTTGAGGTTTCTCAGGCCTTTTTCTCATTCGGAACATTTGATTTCGCCGACGTTTTTGCTGTCGTATTTGGCGTTTCCTTGGGAACAACTCTTTACGTTACGCCAAATTTTTCATCAGCAAATTTCCGAAGAATTTTTGTTTACGGCGTATACGGATTCGGTTTGCTGACGAGCATCGCTAGCTCCACAGGAAACGGCCACGACCCTGCTACTCATCCGTCACGCTTCCCCGACATAATGCGAGGGAGAGTTGATATTAATGTACTCGACCCGGTTTACATGACTTACGAGGATCTCCGGCAATCGTTCGCAGTCGAAAAGCCACGACCAGTAAAAGTAGCGGGGAAAATTCTGGTTGTAGGTCCCTTGTTACTGATTAACGAACCCAACTCCGGAGTTCACATTTTTAATAACGCCGATCCAACCAAACCTGAACCAAAGTACTTTCTAAACATACCGGGGAATGTAGATTTAGCTGCAAAAAACGGCATTTTATACGCAGACAGTTTCATCGACCTTGTAGCAATCCGGCTAGATGGAGAAAAACCAGAGCTTGTTCATCGAGTCGAGGACACGTTTCCGTGGACCCCCTACCAAGCAATCAAAAGCCATGATGTCAAATTTGATCCCGAGAGACTGGACAAGAAACTGGGCGTTATCATCGGAGCTAATCCTAAAGTTCAAGGGATGTATCAATGAAGAAAGCTAAAGGTTTCCCTGACAAAAATAAATTTGTTTTGATCTGCTGTACGATGGCGATGGTTGTCATTTCGTGCAGCGATGCCAACGAAAGAAGTGGTGACGATAATCCACCTCAAGGAATTCAGAATAAAATGGAGCAGCCGCAGCAAACGAACGCCGACGGAAAAAACGGATCTACAGCAAGGTTTACGGTTTTGCATGACAAGCTTTACGCAGTTTCTGGCGGTGGCTTGGCCGTATTTGATTTGGCTTCTCCGGAAAAACCGTCTCGTAGTGGATTCAGCGCCGTCTCCTCAGATATCGAAACCTTGTTCAACGACGGCGAAAGACTGTTTATCGGTGCAGAGTCTGCACTATACATTTACTCCATCGACGACCCGAACAAACCGTCCAGGGTGGGACAGTATGGTCACATCAAATCATGCAATCCCGTCGTAACCAGTGGAACTAATGCTTTCGTTACTTTACGGAGTGACCGACGCACATGCGATGGCAAGGAAAATAATTTAGTAGTTATTGACGTCAAGAATCCTGAAAAACCAGTTAAAATTTCATCAGTACCGATGAACAGCCCAGCTGGCCTTGGAATCTTAGACACTCGACTATTTGTTTGTGATGATGGCCAGGGACTCAAAGAATTTAACGTGAGCGACACTAAAGCTGTGAAAGAAACGGCAACCGTGAAAGATGAAATTTGTTTTGACGTGATTCCGTTAAAAAACACCTTAATCACCACTGGCGCTGACGCCATCAGTCAATATGATATTAGCGAAGCAAAGCTAACTCGTATTAGTCGTATCGAAATTGAAAAATACTAAGCGGCAACTGCCATCGAAATATGCTCAACAGTGAGGCGCACTGGGCTAAATGGTTTGATGAAAAGATCCCGGCGCTTAACGGCATGACTCCACAATACGAATTTGTTCCAGCCAGATATTCAACAACTCAAATATACGAATATAAATTATACGGTTTGACCAAAAAAATGGTCTTCATTGGCGGCCCTCGCCAAATCGGAAAAACCACACTGGCACTGACTGCCATTGGTGCGAAGGGATTCTCAGAATTTTCGAGTAGCAGCTGTGATGCCCTTCCCTTCCCTTCCCCTCGTTTTCCAGTCATCCACACGATAAAAAAACCATCCAGGTTTTGCCGCCTATCCCGGCATATTCTGATAGAAATCGCCGGGTCTGCCGGCGGTCTAAATTTATGCAAGGAAAACGAATGCTTATAAAAAGATTTTTCAACCTCCCAGACCTTTTGTCCAAGAATTCACACCTGGGCGAGTCTGGACGCCCCGACTCGCCCTTGCTTTTCTTTTTCGTACTCATTGAACTGATAACTGGTCGCGACTAATTATCAGTTTACTGAGTGAACATGGTGATCAGATATTTAAAAGATTAATTGAATACGGTGCGTTAAAATATTTTAAGATGGCACTCAACACCGCAACCCCATCACCGGGAGCCCCCACATGTCACGCCGCTTTGTTGACCTCTCCATCTTTCTCGAAAACGACGTGAAAAGTGATCCGCCCGGCTTCACACCGAAGATCCAGTATTTCCGCCATGAAAATACATTCGATCAGATCAAGCCATTCTTCCCCGGCCTGAAACAGAGCGACCTGCCCGACGGCGAGGCGTGGGCCCTGGAAATGGTTCACTTGTGCACACATAACGGCACACACTTGGACGCTCCCTATCACTTTCACTCGACGATGGACGGTGCCCTTGGCGCAAAGAAACCCGCCATCGCGATCCATGAAGTCCCGCTGGAATGGTGCTTTCAACCCGCAGTGAAACTCGACTTCCGCCATTTCCCCGATGGCTATGTCGTAACGGCCGACGACGTGGCCGCGGAACTCCATCGGATCGGACACACACTGAGCCCCCTCGAGATTGTCGTGATCAACACCAGGGCCGGATCCCGTTACGGTTCCGACGACTATGTTTCCAGCGGCTGCGGCATGGGATACGAGGCCACGATGTATTTACTGGAACGCGGCATCCGCCTGACCGGCACCGACGCATGGAGCTGGGACGCCCCCTTTGCGCACACGGCAAAGCGCTACGAAGAAAGCGGCGACGCGTCGATCATCTGGGAGGGCCACAAGGCGGGGCGCGACATCGGATATTGCCATCTGGAAAAAATGCACAACCTCGAATCTCTGCCCCCGACCGGATTTTACATCAGCTGCTTTCCCCACAAGATCCGCGGCGCCTCCGCCGGCTGGACCCGCGCCGTGGCGATCTTTGATGATGCGCTTATGGCTGCAACGACGAGATGAAGTGGTGTTTGGCCAGGGTTCTCTGCGCCCCCGCAGTTAACGCACCCGTGCTAAGATTGCCAAAACCGCGCGCAGAGGGCTCACAGCCATGGACAACCGCAACATGCAGGTGGCAAGGATTTTTCAAGTGCTGACGATTTTACAGTCGTCGCGCAATGGAAAGTCCGTGACGGAAATTGAAGTCGCCTTGATCGATCGCGGATTTGAAGTTCAAAAGAGGACGGTCTATCGCGATATCGATCGCCCTTGAAACTGCTGGCTTTCCCATCAACCTCGATGAGGGCGCACTGCTGCCCCTTGCCAACACGCCGTTTCACAATGATTTGATGGGCCTGTTCAAAAAGATTGATGACAAGTTGGGGTCGAATTCGCGGGATCACTTGGACGAGATCCGCGAAGGTTTCAAATTCGATCCGGGCCCGCGGTGGGGATTGGGAATGGACCCCGACACGATTGATACCCTGCGCGCCGGGTGTGCCGAGAGGCAGATCCTCGTCGGAGTTTACGCGTCTGCAAGCAGCGGAACGGTGAAAGACCGCCGGATAGGCCCGCACTACCTGTACTTCGCCAAGGGGGCGCTCTATCTGGTCGGAGAAGACTTGGACGACTCGAAGGTAAAAGTATTCAGCGCGCCGCGATTTAAATCGGTGGCGATGACGGACGAGGTTTACACGGGATCCATCACGACGCCAGAGGAGTACTTTCAAGGGGCGTTTGGCATGTACAAGGACGGCTCGGACGCGGTGGAGGTGATCATCACATTCAACAAACAAATTGCGCCCTATGTCCGCGAACGAAAGTGGCACTCCAGTCAGACCGTCGTAAACAAGGCGGACGGATCGATCGTCATGACCCTGCACTGCCAGGTCAACCTTGAACTCGTCCGGTGGGTGCTCGGCTTTGGCGCCAATGGCCGGGCAATCAGCCCTGACTCCCTCGTGAAGTCCGTTCAGGAGGAATCCAAAAACGTTGCCATGATTTATGATTAGTCCGGACTCGATTGGATATCAGCACTACCACTCGCGCGCGGCGGTATTAGCCCCATCATGAAAAAGATTTATGAACGGACCTGTGGGTCCTTGTTGGATTAAAAATTTTTCTACTGGTTTGTGAATTTGAACACAATACTGAACGTCTTTTCCATTCGCATCTTTTACCACTGCCTTAACTGTTTTTCCTGTGTCTTTTGATGAATCAAAAACTGTTTGAAGTACGCCGCGTTCGTTGGAAACACCTCCTTTCCAATTTTCAATTACCTGCTTAAAATTGGCACCTTTACCATTGACTCTGACAGAATAGAAACCCTCGTACATGAAGATCCTAAAACTCGCATCTATATCGGTTTTTTGGAGAAGTTGGGGTAAAAAAGCCAACACACTCTGGGCACTTGGTCCAGTTGCCTTGATACCGTTTGCCATCTGGTACAGAGGTACTTCTCCTTTATCTAGCTTTACAATACGGTAAACTTTCAGATTTGTTTTTTGCATCCCACGGATTAGGCCTCGAAGCATTATCTTAAACGCCTCAGCAGCGACCTCTGCATCATCTACCTTGCCAGATAAATATTTAAGTCTATCAATGTTCTTTTGTATAACTGCCGAACCCTCTCCTATTATGTTACTGTTCGTTTCTAGAGTTGCAACGAACTTGTGCTCTTTCATTCCCTTAGTGAGTACGTCATCGAATTCCGCAGGATGTTCCCGCAGAAATTTTTGAATATCTGGGATGTTTTCAGGGAGAAACTTTTTTCCGTTAAAAGTAAGCTTTTGTAAAAACTGAGTTCCGGCATTGTGGGCTAACTCCCCCGTTGTGTCGCCCAGAAAGCGGGCGGGGCGTCCTACCCTGACGTATTTATTTAAGGATGACCAAATTTCTCCCGCTGCAAGATTTTCTTTCATGAATAATTCGAACTTTTCTAGATTATAAGCGACCTTTTTTCCTGTCTGTGTGGAGGCAAGTTTCGCCTCAGTTACCATTTTCTGATATGCAAGTTTAATATTTTCTAACTCGACGGCCCCCACGCTATTGGGTACCTCCTTACCGTTTCGAATTTTTGTGGCGGGCCGGGTTTTCCACACATTGTTCATGACCGCAAACATGTCCTCTTCCCAAGTACCCTTGAGTCCGCTCGAATAAACGACATCTAATTTCGCAACGTCGTGTGTCACGGGGTTAAGCGGATTCCGCAAAGCCAGAAGCTCTTCTTTTGACATCGTCCTAGGACCCCGCGTCCCGCTGACCCATTCCCAAGCACCATTTAAATTGATTCGCCCAACGAGCTTTACGGGGGTCGCTAAATACGCCGACAGCACTGGCCCAATTAGTTCCAGGTTTGAACTGTCCTTTTCAAACATGATTACAACTGCTTCCGCACCTGAAAAGGCCACTGTGGTCCATGCGAACGCTTGGTATGCAACAACAGATCCCTTAGAAATCATGCTCGCGCCAAAGCCTGCAACCGACGCAAGGGCTTCAAAGAGGCCTCGTATTGGTTTGCCTTCAATAAAGGCCGTGTTTGCCCCGGCGTATCCTGGGAGAAATATTTTTAGTCCAAAATCGAAAAAGTTCACTTGAGCTGTCAACATTGCGACTGCTTCTGGATCGATCAGCACTGTCTCAAGCCATTTTTTAGATCTCGCTTCTATTGACGTTAACATCATCAGCCAATTCGGTGGGATCGTCCCCATGACTACATAAAATTCGGACTTCCCAGACGCAAGCCGCTCATATGTTTTTTCAAATGCGTAGATCTGGCCGTTGATCTTTAAGAAAACAAAGTATCTACTTGAGGGGGGCACGTCCGGTGTCGGGTCGTATCTAGTATAGGTATAATCGTATCTTTCGTATGTCATACCCAGGCTCGCTGAATCCGTTTCAAGAACGTTCACCGAGTAGTCAAAATCCTTGTGGTGAAAGAAACGACCACTTTTTAGGGCTTGTTGAATAGTAGTACTTACAGATGGGATATAATTCCTTCCACCTGAGTTCTTTATTCGCTGCAGAAACGCGACAAGGCGTTCGTCTACTCCCTCAAAAACAAATCCATCCACATTCAATTCCATTGCCACATCGGGATCTGGAATTTGATCTTCTTCAGGTGCTGGTTCTTCTTCCTTTGCTAGCTCTTCGATAAAGTCATTGGCGCAGGATTCCGCCGGAGGAGCCGCGCCCGTATCGGTCGTTCCATCGGTCGTTCCATCGGTCGTTCCATCGGTCGTTCCATCGGTCGTTCCATCGGTCGTTCCATCGGTCGTTCCACCGGTCGTTCCACCGGTCGTTCCACCGGTCGTTCCACCGGTCGTTCCACCGGTCGTGGTGGTTGTTCCCGTAGTGGCTGTACCGGTCGCGGTTGTGCCAGCGGTGGTTGTTCCCGTAGTGGCTGTACCGGTACCGTTTGGTCTCCCCGTCGCGGTTGTACCCGTCGTGCCTGTACCGGCTGTGCTCCCCGTCGCGGCTGTACCGGTCGTGGTTGTTCCACCCGCAGTTGTTCCACCCGTCGTGGTTGTACCCGTCGCGGTAGTTCCCGCAGTGGCAGTGCCCGTCGTGGTTGTGCTTGAATCACCGTCCGGTGGTACGTCGACATCGGTGTCTTCGCCGCCTGGACCGCTGCCGCCTGGACCGGTGGTGCCATTGTCGCCTGGACCGTTGTTGCCGTCTGGACCGTCTGGACCGCTGCCGCCTGGAGCGCTGCCACCGTTGTTGCCGCCACCGATGTTGCCGTCGTTGCCGCCACCGATGTTGCCGTCGTTGCCACCACCGATGTTGCCGTCGTTGCCACCACCGATGTTGCCGTCGTTGCCGCCACCGATGTTGCCGTCGTTGCCCCCACCC
>Ga0214919_10005509_pt1 | contig 17915 bp, 16 predicted proteins | sample LL1503_MetaG_FD_177994 | JGI IMG/M metagenome (GOLD analysis project Ga0214919, IMG submission 177994) | Freshwater microbial communities from Lake Lanier, Atlanta, Georgia, United States - LL-1503 | ecosystem: Environmental > Aquatic > Freshwater > Lake | place: USA: Georgia | collected...
GGGGCTATAGCTCAATTGGTAGAGCGCTTGCATGGCATGCAAGAGGTCAGGGGTTCAATTCCCCTTAGCTCCACTAAAAGAATAGGGTCGGGGGACTATGACACCACAGATTTTGGATGGGTCTGTCACGCTTCGTGGGCTCAATAAGTCGTACGGCGATCGTGTAGTTGTCAATGACGTTTCGTTAGAGATTCGTGCAGGCGAGTTCTTTTCGCTGCTTGGACCATCGGGTTGTGGCAAGACCACAACACTGCGAATGATTGGTGGATTCGAAATCCCAGATTCTGGACAAGTCCTTATCGACGATCGAGACGTCACAAACGACGAGCCAGAGGTGCGACCACTCAACACGGTGTTTCAGAACTATGCACTGTTTCCGCACTTGAAGGTCTACGAAAACGTTGCTTTTGGGTTGCGCTTCGAAAAGGATAAAAGTTTTTCTACCAAGACCGAGAATGAACGAGTCATGGACGCATTGGATCTTGTTGCGCTTGGCGCATTTGGGGATCGCAGGGTGCATCAGCTTTCAGGCGGTGAGCAACAGCGAGTTGCATTAGCTCGTGCACTTGTATTGGAGCCGAGCGTGTTGTTGCTCGACGAACCACTCGGTGCTCTCGATGCCCAACTACGTGCTCGACTGCAGATTGAACTCGCTTCATTGCAACGTCAAATTGGAATAACTTTTATTTACGTGACGCACGATCAACACGAGGCATTCACTATGAGTGATCGCATTGGCGTGATGCGCGACGGAAAACTTATCCAGGTTGGTGCACCAAGAGAAATTTATGAGACGCCAGTTTCGATAGACGTGGCCAGATTCATCGGTGCGGCCAATTTGATTCCTGGCAAGGTTGTTGAACGCGGCATTGTCTTGGTTGCTGGTGAACGATTCAACGCTCCTGATCACGCGCCGTTAGGTGATGGAACAATTCTGATCAGACCAGAGCGCATCAGAGTTGGTACTGGCACGCATGCTGCAACTATCGAACACGTCACGTTTGCAGGTTCGACATTACGAATTGCGCTTCGAATTGGCGGGGTAGCACTCGTAGCTGAAGTTCCGAATGATGAGACTTCTATTGGGCTTCGCGACGGAGACCACACGATGATTGATGTACTGCCAGATGCAGTGCGCGTACTGCCTGCTAGTCAATAGGCGAGAAACGTTTAGGCGTCTGCTTGTGTGACATCCGCGAGCGCTGCTCGTAAGCCACCATTGTCTCCGTGACGCTTACGCCAGAGTGACAAACCAAATAGCCCACAGATCAAGACCGTAAATGAAGTGAGGACAAGGAGTGTTGCGAGCGCATTGAGCGCGGGTGTTGCGCCACCCTTGACCGATGAGTAAATGCGAAGTGGAACAGTTTCCGAGTCAACTCCTGATGAAAGAAAACTCGTGATCACAAAGTCGTCAATGACCGTGGCAAACACAACTACGAGGCTCGCCATTACCGAAGGCCAGAGCATTGGCATCAGTACGTATCGCAATGCCTGAAAACGTGTAGCGCCCAAATCTCGAGCGGCTTCCTCAAAACCAGAACCGATTGACACGAGGCGTGCTCGCACGATGACGACAACGGCCGAGATCGAGAACGTGACATTGCCAAGCAACTGTGCAGGAAATCCAAGCGGGATGCCGGTGAAGAGGCGAGTGAAGGTGAGCAGCAAAGCCGCACCAACAACAATTTCTGGCGTGATGAGCGGAACCGATGTGAGGCCTTGCACGGCTTTCGCCGAGCGTCCGCGTAGTCGATGCGCACCGACGGCAAGAGAGATGCCTATTGGGATAACAATGACCACGGTTGTGAAAGCAAGTATCAGGGAGTTAAAAATCGCATTTCGCATTGATGCATCGTGCAACACAGAAGCATTTGGGTCACCAATCCACCAGCGCAGTGAAAAGCCTTGCCACACCGTGCGGCTTCGACCATCGTTGAATGAATATGCAACTGCAATGATCACTGGAACAAGGCTCCAAATGACGTAGCCCCAAATTATGGTCGGCAATACGCGGAAGCGGCGTCGGGTCATGGTTGTCACTTGGTGCGTTCTTTCGCGTATCGACTTGTTGAGCGCAAGTACCAACTCAGCGCGACGAGCAACAATGCCGAGAGCATGAGAACGAGTACTGCACCGCGCTGAGGCTGTTGGCTGTTGTTGACATAGAAATCAATCTGGTTTCCAAGCATCTCGGTGCGTGGCGAGCGCGAGAGCAAGTCATTGGTGTAATAGTCGCCAAACATTGGGAGCGCAATGAGGATTGCCGCTGCTGCCATTCCGGCCTGAGCCATCGGAATCGTTACCAGTCGAAATGCTTGACGTGAGGTGGCACCCAGATCGCGTGCAGCTTCAACAAGTCGCCAGTCAAGACGTTCGAGCGTTGCATACATCGGCAAAATGAGAAAGGGAACATAGCCGTAGACCAGGCCAAGCACGACGGTGATTGGTGATCCGTCGAGCCAGTTGTAGTGAATACCAAACACGCCCATGAATCGACTGAAGAGCCCGCTCGGACTGAGCAAATTTACCCACGCCAACATGCGCATTAAATAGTTCACCCAAAAAGGAACGATGACAAGAGTAAGCAACAACAATTTTCGTTTTCCTGCGTGGCGAGCAAGAAAGTATGCAACTGGGAATCCAATTGCAAATGAAGTGATCATCGCGGCAAGCACGTACACGATGGTGCGCAAGAAAACGCCTTGTAGCGGACCGCTGAGCACGCTTGCGAGCACCTCGCGTGCTTGGCCAAAATCCCATGCAAGTGGATTCCACTGTGGAACTGCATCACGGAAAATTGGATCGATAGTTCCAAAAGCTACGCAGGCGACTGCATAGAAAGGAATCCCAAAAAGAGCAAGCAACCAAGTTGCGCCTGGTGCGGCGAGCGCAGGCCAAATTTTTGGAGATTGTTTCACTAATTAGCCAGCAGTAAATGCAGCCCAAGCATCAAGCCACAAGGCGTCAGCATCTGGGCTCAAGCTCACGAGTCGTTGGCCAGAGTCGTACTTCTCTGGAGTTACTAGCGAGTCCTTGAGTGTTTCGGGAATGGCACCGCTTGAGAGCAATGTGTCGACAGTGATAGTGGAAAGAGCCGGCTGGTACCCGACGTACGTCTGGTTTTTGAGCGCGACATCGGTATCGAGCAAGTAGTCGATGAATTTGTGCGCAAGCACCGGCGCCTTTGAATCTTTTGGAATACACAAGAAGTCATTCGCTGTGATGGTTTGTTCTGGATACCAGAAACCAAGAGATTCGGCAGGTGTTCCTTCTGGAAGATAACCAAGCGCTGTCAAAATATCGCCAGACCATGTGAAGGCAATGTCACGATTGCCGGCTGGCAACTCTTGGTAGGACAGGATGTCAACCTTTGGGTTCGTTGCGTTTCGCAAACGGATGAGGTTTTCCTGTGCTGCAGACAACACGTCAGCATCGCTCGTATTGACATCATTTTTCCCAGCTTGGAACATTGCAAGGCTGATGGTGTCGCGGTACGAGTCGAGAACTGCGAGTTTGCCCTTATAAGCAGAATCCCACATAGCGTCATAACCATTCCCGCTTGTAAACACCGAACTGTCAATGCGGTCGGTGCGATATGCAATGCCGTTGGCGTAGATCACGTGCGCGACGGTGTACTGGGAATCAAGGTCGTAGTACGGGCTTTGTAAACCACCAATGAGATTTGTGAAGTGAGGAATGTACGACTTGTTGATCGGTTGCAAAAGTTTTGCCGCCGAGAGTCGGGCGAGCGCTGTATCGGTCAGACCGATAATGAGGTCTGGTTTAAAAGTGCCGTTGCGAAGTTTCGCTATTGCCGACTCTTCGGTGTCATAAATACTGGTTTTGATTGTTACACCAAAAAGTTTTTCAAAGTCCGCGATTACTTCGGGGTTGGTGTAGTCAGCCCAGTTCAGTATTTCGAGAGTTCCTTTTTCCTCTGCAAGTCCATCTGCGATCGCTTCACCGTTGGCAGGCAATTTTGTTGGGTTGGTAGGCGTACCAATCACCAGTTCGCCGCTTGATGTGGCACTAGTTCCGCATGCACTCAGAAGTGATGGAGCGACAACGAGTCCTCCGGTGGTGATGACAAGGTTCCTAAGGAAGTCGCGTCTAAGCATGAGGTGTAACTTAGTCAGTATGAGTGCACTTGACAAAGAGATCAGAAGCCAGGAGTCATTGTTTTTAAGTCGGGTTCCGCAGTCGCAAGCTCTGCACGAGCGTGCCTCACTCACAATTCCTGGTGGGGTGCCATCTAGTTGGGCAAGCTCACGTCCAGTCCCTGTGTGGATTAGCCATGGCGAAGGCGCCCATGTATGGGACGTAGATGGCAACAAGTACATCGATTTCCATGCTGGATATGGTGCCAACATCGTTGGGCACGCCAACCCATCGATTGTTCGAGCGGTTCAAGACAGGGTCACGAAGGGTACGCACTTTGCGCAGCCAACACCTGACTCGATTGTGGTCGCAGAAGAATTGGCACGCAGGTTTGGTTTACCGCAGTGGCGTTTTTGCAACTCTGGTACCGAAGCAACGATGGATGCTGTGCATCTCATGCGCACGGTGACTGGCCGCGACTTGATTGTCAAAGTGGAGGGCTCCTACAACGGCCACCATGACTCGGTTGCTATTTCAATCTTTCGTTCAGCAAAAGAACTTGGTCCTGCCGAAAATCCATGGCGTACACCTGGTGCGGGAATTCCGCAAGCGATTGCAGATTGCGTGCGCATCGTTCCACTGAATGATCTAGATGCGCTCGAGCGCGTGTTCACCGAAAATCCTGGGCAAATTGCTGGAATGATTTTGGAGCCGATCTTGATGGGAGCAGGCATCATCGTTCCGCAGCCTGGTTACCTCGAAGGCATCAAGAACATCGTGCATCGCCATGGTGCACTGCTTGCATTTGACGAAGTCAAAACAGGGTTGGTGGTTCATCCTGGAGGAGTAACGGCAATGTATGGCGTTACGCCTGACATTATTTGTCTTGCCAAAGCACTCGGTGGAGGATTGCCCTGTGGTGCAGTTGGGGGAACAACAGAAGTCATGTCTGCAATTACCGATGGCCGTTATAGCCAAGTTGGCACATTTAATGGCAACCCATTGACAATGGCTGCATCACGCGCTGTATTGACAGAAGTGTTGACCGACGACGCTTACGCAAAAGCCAATGATGTGGGTGCGTACATACTTGAGCATTCGCTGGCAACATTGCACGACAGTGGGCAGGAAGCTCATGGCTATCAGTTTGGATTCAAGGTTTCAGTTGTCTACAGCAACGAACCCGCCAAGAATTATCGTGACTTTCTCGAGGTCAATACCGGAGCGATGCACTTGCACTACCTGATGCAATTTAATGGCGGTGTGTTTTTGGCTCCGTGGGGAAAGAGCGAATCGCTCACACTTTCGGTTGCACACACACGTAGCCACGGTGACGTGTTTCTCGAGAATCTTGCACGGCTTGGCAAGGCTGTTGCTTCGATGGGTGACCAACAATCGGTCGAGTTTGAGGTTGGAAGTTTCAACTAGCTGTTTGTTATATCTTGGCGGTACTGCTTGACAAAACGTTGCGCATACTTTTCCATATCGGAGTGATACGCCCGAACGAATGACTTGGATGCAACACCGCGTTGGACGCGCTCTGAAACGTCGATGTCTTGATGATTGACGAGGTCATTGAACTCAATTGTCGGCATGAGATCGACTGGTGGATTTGCAACAACTTCAGCAGGAAAGAGGTAGTTGGTGATGATGGTGGTGTGCGTCGGCGACCGCGGAATGTATGTGGTCAGTGCAACCAACGTTGGGTTGATGTCAATCAGCATGTTTGGATACACGTACGCACCAAAGACTGAGTAGTCGTCCATGTCGTCCATGCTTGCAATGAGCGGAAGATCTTGGTTTTGGGCAAAGGACACAGCGGTCATGCCGGGGGCAAGGCTCACGCCTTTGTCGAAGCGGTCTGTTTGGAAGTTGAAGCCTCTTCCGTATACGGGGACTATCTCACAAAACTCTGGGTGCACAACCGAGCAGTGCAGACACTCGCAATAGTTTTCGACGAGCACTTTCCAGTTGGCTTTAGCTTCGTCAACCGTTGTGTAGGCAACTTTGAGCTTGCCGATTTCAAATTTATTCAAATCAAATGGCTGGCTGTACAAGTCTTCGAGCCATTCGTGTAGTGATTCTTCGTCATTGTTGAGGCAAACAAACATGTTGCCTTGCCACTCATCTACGCGGACCGGTGTGAGCGAGATGCTTTCTCGGTCAAACGATTCTTTGTCGTGGTGGATTGCACTGACAAGTTTGCCTTCAAGTGAGTAACTCCACGAGTGATATGGGCAAGTAATTGCTGCGCCAAACCCACTGCCACTCTTGTCGCACAGTTGCGAGCCACGATGCTGACATACGTTGTAATAGGCGCGCAGTTCGCCTTCGCGATTGCGCACTATCAGGATGCTTTCAGTTCCTACTTCAACAACCAAACGGTCACCAATGTGTGCGAGTTCATCTGCGCGGCCTACAAAGTTCCAACGCTTCGCAAAGATTTCGTCCATTTCGTGTGCAAATACATCGGGCGAAACGTACTCATCGCGAGTGAAACTCTGACGAAGACCCTGGATGCTGCTGTTGTCATTTACCATTTCAGACCTACCGGTACATCTTCGTAATCGACTGTCCAGAGACGACCACCATTGATATCAGATGCGTCGTAGCAGCGATAGCCAAGAAGTTGCTGTTGCTGCTTGGTGAATGTCTTTGCGCGATCTTCGGTGACACCGAGGCAGCCGGCTTCTTCGGGTGTGAGCCAGCCCAATACATACGAAAGATGCATGCCGTAACGAGCTTCGCTCTCTGTTTTGTTGGCGCCCGCACTGTGCAATGTCTTTCCCAGGTAGATCATTCCACTACCTGCAGGCATGACGGCCTGTGTGATTTCATCTTCAGTTGCTTGTCGCGAATAATCGCTCCAAGCGTGGCTTCCTGGCACAACACGTGTCGCACCATTTTCGGCAGTGAAGTCGGAAAGCGCAAACATGCAACTGATCTGGCACAGAGGAGAAGTAGGGGTGCACATTGCGGGCCAGTCGTCGGAGTCACGGTGCATGTATTGCGGAGCACCACCAGGCATCACGATCATCATCTGGCCAGTGTTCATCCAGTACGACGCGCAATGAGGCTTGAGCAGTTCATCAGCTACGCCGGTCAAGATTGGGTGAATTAACACCTCGTCCGCAAAAGTTTGGGAACGTTGGGCGAGACGGGTGAAGCGCTTGGTCTGTTGGCCCCAGAAGTAGTTGACATTCTTGTTCTCAGACTTTGGACCGACCGCTGCGGCTTCGCTTGTTGGGTCAAGTTCATTGCGGAGGTTGGCAACGATCTGGGGGGAGAGCATGTTGTGAACAATTACTCCGCCGTCTTGGGCAAGAACTTCAAGGATTTCGGCGAGCGAATTGTGCTTCGTATCGAGAACTTGCAATACCGGAGCATGCACAATGTTCATGTGTCAATTCTACCTGTGTGATGTAATACTCAATTCACTGTGATTCATGAATTAACGATCGATTTGCAAGTCAATCAAGGTCAATGTGCATGGCCGCAATTGGTTGAAATTGCACATATCGCCGAAAACAACGGTTATTCAACATTGTGGGTTGCTGATCATTTATCGGGTCAAGTCATGAATGCCCCATCAATGCCAGAATGCTTCACTTTGCTTGGCGCATTGGCTGCAACGACTTCAACGATCAACATTGGTCCACTTGTTGTAAATGTTGGTACGAGGCACCCAGGTCTCTTGGCTAATGCTGCTGCCACAGTTCAAAATATTTCGGGCGGACGACTCGTACTTGGTCTTGGTGCGGGCGCATCGCCAACGAGCACATTTGCTGCCGAGCAATTGGCACTCGGCATCGAGATTCCTCGCACGATGCAAGAGCGTCATGCGAAGCTTGAGCACACTCTTGAAGTCTTGGATGAAATTTGGTCGCCAAACAGAGCCGAAAAATTCGCGACATTTGAGATGCCATGCAAGTTGCCACCAAGAATTCTTGGAGTGAACAGCATGGCGCTTGCAAAAGTTGCGGGTATGCGGACCGACGGAGTCAATGTCCGGGCTAGTCATCCGCAGCGGGCAGAAATATTGAGAGTCGCGCAAGACGCCGCAACCGCAGCCGGCAAGGCTGACTTCGTCGTTTCAGTTTGGGATTGGTTCGATGAGGCACTATTGGATGCGTCATCTCGGACCCGTCAGCAATTGGTGAGCGAAGGTGTGAACAAGATTATTTTGTTGATGCGAGGCGTGCCCGACGCAAAACGACTTGCTATAAAGCGCTAGTTATAAAACAATATTGACGAGGCGCTTCGGCACGACAATGATTTTGCTTGGCGTTGCGCCAGCGAGCATCTGGATAACTTTTTCGTCCGCCATGGCGAGTGATCGTAATTCGTCATCTGAGACGTCGGCAGCAACCGACAGCTTGGAACGCATCTTGCCATTGAGCTGAACTGGAATTTCGATGGTGTCGTGCACGAGCATCTGCGGATCGGCTTTTGGAAACGGCATGTAGGTCAGTGACTCTGTGCGGCCAAGTCGCTGCCAGATCTCCTCGGCCATGTGAGGACACAGTGGTGAGAGCATTTGTGTCATCTGGACAGCAACTTCGCGAGGCGTAGAGCCTGCCTCATTGACGTAAATGGTGAGTGCGTTGTTGAGCTCGATCAACTTGGAAATGGCGGTATTGAAACGCAGGTGTTCGAGATCATTGCCAACACCATGGATTGCTTTATGTAGTTCGCGTTGCAACGCAAGCGGTGCAGCGTCATTACTCACATGCAAATCGCCGGTGTCTTCGTCGACCATATTGCGCCACAATCGTTGCAAGAAGCGTTGCATGCCCACAACATCGCGAGTGTTCCAAGGACGGCTTGCTTCGAGCGGGCCAGTTGACATCTCATAGAGGCGGAAAGTATCTGCTCCAAACTCGTCGTACATCTCATCAGGCGTAACGATATTTTTGAGGCTCTTACCCATCTTGCCGTATTCGCGTTTTACTTTTTCGCCGTTCCACTCGTATTGATTACTGCCAGCGCCACCAGTTTCGGTGACTTCAGTGGCAGGAACGGTTTGTCCGCGTTCATCGCGATAGGCGTATGCCTGAATGTAACCCTGATTGAACAAGCGATGGAAAGGCTCGAGGCTCGAGACATGACCAAGATCAAATAACACTTTGTGCCAGAAGCGGCTGTAGAGCAAATGCAACACTGCGTGCTCGACTCCACCGACATAGAGGTCTACACCACCAGTGTGACCATCATGTTTTGGTCCCATCCAATATTTTTCGACGTCTTTGTCGATGAATGCTTCAGAGTTTGTTGGGTCAAGGTATCGCAACTCGTACCAACATGAGCCGGCCCATTGCGGCATGACGTTTACTTCGCGACGGTATTGCCGTGGTCCATCACCCAAGTCGAGAGTGACGTTGACCCATTCGCCCACGCGTGCAAGTGGAGGGATTGGATCTGAAGTTTGATCGTTTGGATCCAGTGCCTGAGGTTTGAAGTCGGCAAGTTCCGGAAGCTTGATTGGCAAAGCACTGATGGGAACTGCAATTGGCTGATCGTCTTCGTCGTACACAATCGGGAACGGCTCGCCCCAATAGCGCTGACGTGAAAACAACCAATCACGTAAGCGGTAGGTGACAGCGCTCGCACCAAACTTGTTTGCTTCAAGCCACGTGTTTACCATCAACGTTGCTTCTTCAATCGTGCGCATGCCATTGATATTTAATGAATCATTTTTGGAGTTGATGTACGTTCCTTCGCCAACAAATGCTTGCGGCCAGGTGCTGCAATCGTCTGAAATTGCAATATCACGGGAGGTGAACCATTCATCAGTTGGCATCTGCGTGGCAATGATCGGCAAGTCGTATTTGAGAGCAAAATCAAAGTCGCGTTGGTCGCCGGAGGGCACAGCCATAATTGCGCCAGTGCCGTAGCCCATCAATACATAGTCGGCGATCCAAATAGGAATCCGTGAACCATTAATTGGGTTGGTGGCGAAAGATCCGGTGAAGGCGCCAGTCTTGACTCGGGTTTCGTCGCGACGGTCTTCATCCTGCATCGCAGCAGTCGCTGCGCGATAAGCATCGACAGATTGCTTTTGATCAGAAGTTGTGAGTGCATCAACGAGTGGATGCTCTGGTGACAGCACCACAAAAGTTGCGCCGAACAATGTGTCAGGACGAGTTGTAAAAATTTCGATTGATCCTGCATCTGCGGCAAAGTGCACTGATGCTCCGACGCTGCGACCAATCCAGTTGCGCTGCATCAACTTGATTGGTTCGGGCCAATCGAGGCGATCCAAATCTTCAAGCAAACGATCTGCGTATTTTGTGATGCGCATTGTCCACTGGCGCATGTTGCGCTTAAACACTGGGTAGTTGCCAATGTCGCTGCGGCCTTCTGCAGTGACCTCTTCGTTGGCGAGGATTGTGCCAAGACCTGGACACCAGTTAACTGGCGCATCAGACAAATAGACGAGTCGATATTGACTAATCAGTTCTTGCTGGGCAACCTTGCTGAGTTTTGACCACGCGACCGAACCTGTTGCACGCTTGCCACTTGCAAACTCGGCGACGAGTTCGGAAATTGGTCTGGCGCGTTGTGCGGTCTCGTCATACCACGAGTTAAAGATCTGCAAAAAGATCCACTGTGTCCATTTGTAAAACTCTTCATCGGTTGTTGACACACTGCGGCGTGCGTCGTGACCAAGGCCGAGACGTCGTAGCTGACGTCGCATGTTCGCGATGTTTGATTCGGTGTTTATGCGCGGATGAATGCCGGTAACGATCGCATGTTGCTCGGCTGGCAATCCAAAACTGTCGTAGCCAAGTGCGTGCAAGACGTTGAATCCATCCATGCGCTTGTAGCGCGCAAAAACATCGGTGGCGATGTAACCAAGTGGGTGGCCAACGTGAAGTCCGGCTCCAGATGGGTATGGGAACATGTCGAGAACAAACAATTTCTCGCGACCTGCAACCTTGTCTGGTTGGGCCAATGGGCCTGCGGGGTTGGGTGCTTCAAAGGTGCCCTCGCGCTCCCAAAAGTCTTGCCACTTCGTCTCAACCTGGGTCGCCAACGTGGCGGTATATCGAAATACAGGCGTTTTGGTGGTTGGGTCGTTGCCGACAACCTCGCCAGTGGCGGTTCGAGGCTCGTTTTGGGCTGGGGGTTTTGCAGACATCGCCTCCGTATCGTAGATGAGCGAAGCATGGTTTCAATGGAGAGGCAAAAGGCAGGATCACGATGACAAGACGAGAACGTGGTTCGGGCGGTCGCAGCGACGGTGGGGCCGAAGGTCGATCTGGCGGCAAGTCTGGCGGTCAATCACGCAGCAAATCTGGCGGCAAGTCTGGCGGCAAGTCGAATAGCCGCAAACACAGTTATCCACGAGCCGCTCGAATCAGTGAAACGGTACGCGAAGTAGTTGCCGAAGAACTTGTGCGCATCGATGATGATCGCCTGGCGTTTGTAACAGTGACGTCTATTGATGTCGACTCGGAGATGAATCGTGGAATCGTTTTCTATGACTCACTGCAGGGTGAAGAGGGCGACAAACAAATCTTGGAAGCCTTGAATGAGAATCGCAAACGGCTGCAATCAGCAATCGCAACTCAGATTCATGCGCGACGAACGCCAATTCTTGAGTTTCGACCAGATGACGGAATCCGCGCTGCAGCTCGCATCGACGAAGTGTTGCGCAATGACCCAATGCGAACGCGCAATCTCGACAGCGAGTAGTCGTGGCACGCCGCCGCCCACCAACCGTGCACGGTCTGGCAGTCATCGATAAGCCAGCGGGTGTGACAAGTCACGACGTGGTGAATCAGATGCGCAAATTGTTGGGCGAAAGACGTATTGGTCACGCTGGCACGCTCGACCCAGATGCAACTGGTGTGTTGCTCGTGGGTGTTGGTTATGTGACGAGGCTGATGCAGTTTTTGAGTGGCATGGATAAAACGTACGAGGCCGAAGTTGTGTTCGGAGTCGAAACAAACACGCTTGACTCGGCTGGCGAAGTGACTGCACGGCATGACATGAGCGGGATCACAATTGAGCAGGTGCGTAGTGCAGCCCTAAAACTCACTGGAGAAATTCTGCAAATACCGCCGATGGTTTCGGCGATTCGTGTCGATGGCAAACGCTTGCACGAACTTGCACGAGAGGGCGTGGTGGTGGAGCGCAAACCACGTCCAGTCACCGTGCACTCATTTGATGTGCAACCAACTGATGATCCGTTAGTCGTACGCATTGTCGTCAATGTTTCGTCGGGTACTTATGTGCGCACACTTGCGGCTGATCTTGGAGCACTGTTGGGGGGTGGCGCACATTTACGAAACCTCAAGCGCACCTCAATTGGTGATTTCACAATTTCCGAATCGCATTCGCCAGAGTCTGCGGTGCTGTTGTCTCCGATCACGGCGCTGCGCTCAATGACTCAAATTGTTGTTGATGCCCCAACGGCCGACATGGTTCGACATGGACGAGTGTTGCCAGCATGGAAAGAAAGTGCACCATGGGCAATTGTGGATGAACAGGGCGTATTGCTTGGTGTGTATGACGTATTTGAAAGTCATGGTCAAGTGGATGTCACGCGGGCCAAACCCACTGTGGTTTTAGCCGAAGCGATAGCGTGATTCTTCGTGCAAGTTATTCGCGAAATTCTTAAAAGCTCCGAGTCGATGCGGTCGGTCGTAACGATTGGCGCATATGACGGCGTGCACCGGGGTCATCAGGCGGTCATTGCACAAGTAAAGGCAACTGCGCAACAGTTGGGCTGTCGAAGTGTTGTGATCACGTTCGATCGCCATCCAGCTTCGGTGGTGAGGCCAGAGTCTGCGCCAAAATTGCTCACGGACATAGATCAGAAACTTGAGTTACTTGAAAAAACAGGCGTTGATGCGACAATGATCGTCAGTTTTGATGCGTCACAATCGACCGAAGAGCCAGCTTCTTTCGTGAGGCGAGTATTGGTTGACACACTCAATACACAAGTGATTGTCGTTGGTGAAGATTTTCATTTTGGTGTCAAGCGAGCTGGCAACGTCGCTCTATTGCGCGACCTTGGCAAACAGTTTGATTTTGAAGTTGCACCTGTTCAACTCGTGCAGCGACCAGACGGTGTAACCGAACCTGTGAGTTCAACATCCATTCGCCGTGCGCTTGCTGGCGGACAGGTGGAGGTTGCAACAAACTTGCTGGGTCGTGCTTATGAAGTGCGAGGAGTGGTTGTCAACGGCGATAAACGGGGTCGCACGATTGGCTTTCCGACTGCCAATGTCGAAGTTCCGAATGCCATGTGTTTGCCGGCCGACGGGGTGTATGCGGGGAAATTTCGGTGCGACGATGGTTCGGCGCACGCCTGTGCGATCAACCTTGGTCGACGCCCAACATTTTTTGAACACGCCGACCATTCATTGTTGGAGGCGCACTTGCTCGACTTCGCCGGCGACTTATACGGCCAGAAAGTAAGTGTGACGTTTGAACATTTCTTGCGCAGTGAACGCAAGTTTGACGGACTAGAAGCAATTAAGTCGCAGTTGCAACTTGATGTTGATGCCGCTCGTTTAGTGAGCTAGTACTGCGCCTTTTTTGGCCGGTTCGCGGTCTGGGCGACCGTATGTTGTGTCGCGTTGCAAGAGCGAACGACCGATTGGCTCAGTGATTGCACGAAACGCATCTTCGGTCATGCCCTGACCGTGGCTAGCGCCTGCAGCACGCGAGATGTTTTCGTTCATCAATGTGCCACCCATGTCGTTGCAGCCAGCCTGTAGCAATTGCGCCGCGCCGATTGGGCCGATCTTTGTCCACGACACCTGGATGTTGTCAATCAGGCCGTGGTAGGCGATGCGCGCAATTGAGTGCATCAACAGCGTCTCTCTAAACGTCGGCCCGCGGCGAGACTTGTGCTGCAAATAAATAGGTGATGCCATGTGCACGAATGGCAGTCCGACAAACTCGGTGAAGCCACCGGTCTGTGCTTGTAATGCGCGAGTACGCACAATGTGCTTGGCCCAACTCAATGGATGCTCGACAGATCCAAACATGATGGTGATGTTTGAGCGCAAGCCAGCTTCGTGAGCCACTTGGTGACACTCAAGCCACTCTTCAGTATTGATCTTGTCTGGGCACAAGATTGCACGAATGTCATCGTCCAAAATTTCGGCAGCAGTGCCAGGCAATGACGCAAGTCCAGCATCTTTGAGTCGCATGATGTAGTTGTAGAGCGGCTCTCCAAGACGCTTGGCGCCTTCAGTTACTTCGAGTGCTGTGAAACCGTGCACGTGCATGTCTGGAACAGCGTCTTTTACTGCTCGCGTGACATCGATGTAATAGTCGCCGTCAAAGTCTGGGTGAATACCGCCCTGCAAAGTGACTTCAGTGGCGCCTAAGTCCCATGCCTCGCGTGCGCGATTGGCAATGTCATCGAGCGTGAGCAAGTACGGAGTACCGCGCAAGTTGAGTGAGAGTGGACCTTTGGAAAACCCGCAGAACTTGCACTTGAACGTGCACACATTGGTGTAGTTGATATTGCGGTTGTGTACCCATGTGATGGCATCACCGACAACTTGTTTGCGCAAGTCGTCTGCAACTTTGGCAATTGCGCGAACTTCTTTGCCGCGAGCGCTAAAGAGTGTGACTATCTCGGCTTCATTAATGCGCTGTCCGAGTCGGACTCCATGCAGGATCTCGGCAATTGGTCCACGCAACGTGTCAATATCGATTTCGTCGAACGGTGTGCCGTCGTGTTGCGTCCCGATCAGCGAAGGGGGCGGATTGTTAGCGCCCGAGTACCACTGTGTTGAGCGGTGACCAATCAAAACAACTTCAGCGCCATCGAGAACCACATCTGCTGCGGTTACTTTTTCTGGCCACACCTGACCCGGGTCGTCGCGACCCAAACCTTCGGCGTCACTGCGATCCAAAATAGGGAAGTGCAAAGCATCATCGACCCACACCGTCGGGTTGATTGCAAACTCTGGATAGATGGTGAGTCGAGGCGCAAGTGCTTTGCCGCGGGCTTCAGTGACGACTCGAAGTTTGTCGAGCGCTGGCCAAGGGCGTTCTGGGTTGACATGATCCGCTGTGATTGGTGAGACACCACCCCAGTCATCAATCCCTGCATCAAGCAGAATTCCAAAGTCGTCGCTCAGGTTTGGTGGAGCTTGCAAGTGAATGCTTGCTGGCAAGATGATGCGCGCAGCAGCGATCGACCAAAGATATTCGTCTTGCGGGCACGGCGCTTCATGTTGCATCCCAGTACGTGGTTTTGGCAAAAAGTTTTGGACGATGACTTCTTGGACGTGACCGTGACGAGCGTGCGAGGCTGCAATTGCTTCGAGTGCATCCAAACGATCTTCACGAGTTTCTCCGATGCCAACCAAGATGCCGGTTGTAAATGGAATCTTGAGTTCGCCGGCCCACTCAAGAGTGTCGAGTCGGCGTTGTGGCACTTTGTCTGGTGCACCACGATGGCAGTCCAGATCATCGCGCAAAGATTCGATCATCATGCCCTGTGAGGGTGAGACGCTGCGCAACATTGCCAACTCGTCTTTGTACAACGCGCCGGCATTGGCGTGCGGCAACAAACCAGTTTCTTTCAACACAAGTGCTGCCATGTCGTGCAAGTAGTGCACTGTCGAGTCGAAGCCGTTTGCTTTGAGCCATTCGGCGGCTACGTCGTAACGCAATTCTGGTCGCTCACCCAATGTGAAGAGTGCTTCGTGGCATCCAGATTTGGCGCCTTGCTTGGCAATTGCCAAAACTTGATCGGCGGACAAATATGGATTTTCAAGACGTGCTGGTGGCTGCGCAAATGTGCAGTATCCGCACTTGTCGCGACACAACATGGTGAGTGGAATGAAAACCTTTGGCGAGTATGTAACCCGACTACCAAACTGACGGTCGCGCACTGCACGCGCATCAACCAACAGCTGATCAAGGGGTGTATCAAGGACGCGCTGACGTGTCGACAACTGAACCCTCCGTGGGTCGTAATGAAGTTGGATTGCCAGCGCCCGACCAAGTTGCTTCACCGTGTTAGAGGGGCGAAGTTTCCTGTAAATGTCTTGCGCCTAGACCATAGCGGCTTAGGGCGTCTGTTTCAATATCTTGTTAGGTGCTAGATCTTGCCGAGGGCAGAAAAGAGCGCTCGCACGTTGTGGCCGCTGATGGGCACGCGATGACCAGTGCGACTAATGAAGCCCAACTGCACACCAGTTGCTGGGTCGACAACCGTAAAAAGTTGTTCGTGTCCTGCTGCATCAACGACTACGTCGGTCAGCAGAGGAATGCCTGCTGATGCGAGAGCTTGTTGCACGAAGCCTGCATTAAGTACTTCGATGGCGATGTGCTGGACACCAGAACCATGGGCATCTAGATGTGCGCGTACCGCGGGGTCGTTGCCCGGTCCGACAAGTACAACGGTAACTCCGCCAGCATCGGCGGTCATAATGTCGGCATCTTCAGTTGGTCGCACCGCAAAACCGATGCTTGTCAAAAATGCAGAAGCAGATGCCAGATCAACGACTGCAACCACAACATGGTCAATGCGCACGGCAACAGTGTCAAGTGCGCTGAGCAATGTGTCTGCAATTTTGACTGGCTCAACACTCCCGCGATCATGTGCTACTTCGATGCGGTGTGTTTCGGAGAGCACAATGCGAAATAATTGTTCTGCAAAGTCCGCGTCGACTCCGCTATTGATTGCCCATTGGCGTCGCGTCGTCAGTACTTCGCGCACTCGCTGCGGCTGTATTACTGCAGTAGATGATCCGGCCTTTACTTCGGCTACTTCTCTGCACACTTCCATGCGCTGTGCGAGTAAGGCAACGATTGCAGCGTCAATCTGATCGATCTTCTCGCGGAGTTGTGGAAGATCACGCGCCATTTATTTTCCCACCAATGATCGCCACCAAGAGCGTTTCGCCGTGTGTGGCTCAACAAGCTTTGCAACATGTTTTGCAAGCACGTCCATTTCAATGTTGACTGCATCACCAGATTTACGCACGCCCAATGTGGTGACTGCACAAGTGTGGGGGATTACTGCAACCCGAAATGTGTCGGAAGTGAGATCGAATGCTGTGAGCGAGATGCCATCAACGGTGACAGAACCTTTTTCGACGATCAAATGCATCAAGTCGCGAGGAATACGAATAACCAAATCGGGAGCAGGGGACACAACGTGGCCAACTGCATCGACATGACCGAGCACCATGTGTCCGCCCAAACGATCGCCAAGCGCCATTGGTCGCTCGAGGTTGACAACATCTCCTGCATGCAGCGCGCCAAGGTTTGTACGCAAGTATGTTTCTTCGCTCACATCGGCATCCCACCAGGTTGACCCATCGGTGGCCACAACGGTGAGGCAACAGCCGTTGACCGCAATTGATGCGCCGAGACCTGAACCCTCAAGGGCGAGAGAGGCGTTGACCCGCAGGCGACTGCCGTCTCGTTGGGCAATAGTGCCTAGTTCTTCGACGATCCCTGTGAACACAGCAATTCACACTACTTATATGAACGTATATATGGCGCCCAGTTTCTGTTGCCAGGTTTTACGAGGGACCCCGTATTACTTGGGTTTCTCCACCGATAGAGTGGATATGTCCATTGGGGCTATCTGCTCTGATGTGATGCTGTTGGTCATCCGACTGATAGCGACCTCAACTTCTCGCAATTCGGCGAGAAAACGAAAGGCATCACCGTGGCTATTGCTGCAAAAAGCGACACCATATCCAAACACCGGATACACGCAACCGATACAGGTTCCCCAGAAGTGCAGATTGCACTCTTGACAGAACGTATCAATCACCTTACCGAGCACCTAAAGAGTCACGATAAGGACCACCACAGTCGTC
>Ga0214919_10005511_pt1 | contig 17913 bp, 15 predicted proteins | sample LL1503_MetaG_FD_177994 | JGI IMG/M metagenome (GOLD analysis project Ga0214919, IMG submission 177994) | Freshwater microbial communities from Lake Lanier, Atlanta, Georgia, United States - LL-1503 | ecosystem: Environmental > Aquatic > Freshwater > Lake | place: USA: Georgia | collected...
TTATCAAAAAATTCTTTATCCGTCATTACCATAGTTTATGCTCTTAAATTGTTGTTAGTGCTAAATAATATCACGCATTTTGAATAAATACGATTAATTTAACAAAAGAGCACTTTTAATCACACCCCAGCTCGCGCTTAAGAATTTTACCTGTTGCATTCCGTGGTAGTTTCTCCATAAAATAAATCTTGCGTGGTTGTTTAAATGGTGCCAACAGCGGTTTTAAAAAATCTTTAATTTCTTTTTCTGTTGCAGTGATACCTTCTTTTAGTTCAAGATAAGCTACTGGTATTTCATTCGCTTCAATATCTTTCACGCCAACAACTGCCGCAGCATTAATCTTATCATGAGTATACAAGAACTCTTCAATCTCACGCGGATAAATATTCATACCCTTTTGAATTATAAGATCTTTTTTACGATCAACAATAAACACATAACCATCAGCATCAACATAACCAATATCACCAGTTTTAAACCAACCATCTACGATAGTCTCAGCCGTTTCTTCTGGACGATTATAATAGCCCTGCATCACACAGTCGCCTTTAATCCACAGTTCACCGATTTCACCACGCGCAACCTGTACGCTATTATCGGTGAAGGTTTCAATTTCGAACCCCATTAGCGGAGTACCAACTGAACCTGGTTTATTTGCCCACGGCTTATTTAAAGACACGCCTGAAGCACATTCACTCAAACCATATCCTTGGAGCAACTTACCGCGCTTAAAACTAGTCCCAAAGCGTTTAATTACATCTTCGGATAATGGCGCAGCACCCGAAACAAAACCACGGACATTATGAAACCAATGAAAGTACCATGGAAGTTTGGCACGCGCCATCGCACTAAAAATATCTGGAACACCAGCAAAATAGCGGCAACGATGCACCAATACTAGTTTTAAAAGATTGGCAAAATCTTTCTTGGTACTAATTGAACGAACTATTACCACGCCACTGCTGGTAACAATTGGTAACAGCATCGTAACGGCAAGAGTAAAGGCATGAAACATCGGCAGATAGCAAATCATTCTGGCTTGCCCTTTTTTTAATTTATAATGCGCGATCGCACCATAAACAATTGACAACAAGTTACGATAACTAAGCATCGCACCTTTTGGTTTCCCGGTCGTGCCAGAAGTATAGATAATTACCGCCAGATCATCCAGAGTTGGATTAACCGATTCACTGGTTGAACTCAATGTTGAATCAATTTTAGCATAATCAAAATTACGCTCATTCTCTAGCGGGGCTCCATCAACCCAGATGATTGATTCAAGGCTAGTTTTTATTATCAGATCACGAACTTCAGTATTAAATTTAGCTGAAGCAAATAATAAACAGGACTGTGAGTCAGTCAAAACATAGACCAACTCATCATGTTTCAGAAAATTGTTTATCGGTACGGCAACTGCGCCAACTTTACTAATCGCAAATAAAATTGCCAGATAATGCCAGCTATTGCTCATTACCAGAGCAACTTTATCGCCACGACGAATTTCACGCTGAATCAGAAAATCAGCAACCGCATCAGCCTGAGCCAACAATTGCTGATTGCTAATTTTATGCTCATCTTCAAAGACGATAGTCTTCTGTGGGTCAGATTTAGCGTTATTAGCAATCACTTGATAAAAATTATTTACCGGATAAACAAAACTCATAAGGTGAACCCTTTAATTAACCATTCGTGAATTAATTTAAATTTATATACCCATAGCGAATTAAAAATCGCCGACTCCAATAAAAATTGAGTAAAATACAGCCCTATGAATAAACTCATAAATCTCACAGAAGAGCAGCGTGAGCGCTTATTAAGCGAACATAAAAAATACCGTAAGGTTACCGGCAATACCAATTTAGCATACCGGATTAATGCTATTTTGTTATTAGATGATGGTCTAACACCTACAGCAGTAGCTCGCTGTTTGCTACTAGACGACGGCACGGTAAAGAGCTACGCCGATAAATTTCAATCTGGTGAAGACAAAGAATTATTAGCCTTGTGTTATCATGGACGCAGCTGTAACCTAAATGGTGAACAACAACAGGAACTAAAAATCCATATTTCCAGTAAAATCTATCTATCTGTAGCACCAATAATTGCGTATGTTTCTGAACAATATCATATAACATATACTCAATCAGGTATGCGAGATTTATTGCATTACCTTGGTTTTTCGTATAAGAAACCTTGCCTAATTGGCGCTAAAGCGTCATTTGCAGCACAAAAAGAGTTTATTGATGAGTTTGATAAATTTGTTGCACAACTTGACCTAGAAAAAGCCGCGATAGCATTTATGGATGGTGTTCATCCACAACATAATACCACCGAACAATATGGCTGGATTAAAACTGGCAATGAAAGCTGTTTTATTCATAGCAATACTGGGCGTCAACGCTTAAATATCTTGGGTGCCGTTGATGCTATTAACAAAAAGTTATGCTACTCTGAATACGAAACAATCTCTTATCCGGCGGTAATTGATTTGTTTAAACAAATTGAACAAGCATACCCAACACATGAAGAAATTCATATTTTTGCAGACAATGCTAAATATAACTGTGCTAGAGCTGTTCAAGAATATCTCGCCAAACCAGGCTGTAAAATCAGAATGCATTATTTACCGACATATTCACCCAACTTAAACATTATTGAACGTCTATGGCGCTTGATGCGTAAATATGCGATAGGTTGTAAATTTTTTGAGAAATTTATCAGCTTCAAAGGTGCTGTATTTGACTTTTTAAAGAACTGTTGGCAAAACTATCCTCAGGAAATGGCTAATAATATTTGCCATAATTTTCACCTATTTCCTGAACATGCTTATGCTGCATAAGCGAAATTCAAATCGTTATGGGTATATACTAGCTAGCAATACTACCGGAATATGAAGCACTATACTCGTCGCAAGGCGACGCAATTTACACAAAATGTAAATAAGGAGCCTTGCAACGACGTTATTGCGATATAGTCCGAGTAGTTAGCCGTGTAACTGGCGTTTATCACAGGCTAATGCGGCTTCATGTGTCACTTCCGATAGTGACGGATGCGCGTGAATAATGCGTGCCAAGTCTTCGCTACTTGCCATAAACTCCATTGCAACTACCGCTTCACTGATTAATTCTGACACAAATGGTCCAACCATATGCACGCCCAAAATTCGATCAGTTTGCTCACATGCCAACATTTTGACAAAACCAACACTATTACCTAAACCTAATGCACGTCCATTTGCCATAAATGATGCCACACCTTTTTTGAATGCCACTCCTTCAGCCTGAAGTTGTTGTTCAGTTTTACCAACCCATGCAATTTCGGGATTAGTATAGATAACCCAAGGAACCGTATTAAAATCAAAATGCGGATGTTGCCCAGCAATTCGTTCAGCAACAATAACACCCTCTTCAGATGCTTTATGTGCCAGCATTGGACCGCGCACAACATCACCAATTGCCCAAACATTTGGTAAATTGGTTCTGCATTCGTCATCAACTACGATAAAGCCACGTTCATCCAGTTTTAAGCCAACCACTTCAGCGTTCAAACCATTGGTATTTGGCACACGACCAATTGATACTAATAATTTATCTGCTTCAAGCTTATGTTGCTCACCATTGTGTTCATAGTTAATCGTAACTTTTTTCTTACCGTTTTTAATCTCACCAATTTTTACACCGTTTTTAATCACTAAACCTTGTTTCAGCAGATTTTTGTGTAATTCTTTGGCAGCTTGTTCATCCGCAGCTGGTAAAAATTTATCCATAACTTCAAGCACGGTCACTTTAGCACCAACCCGACTCCAGACACTACCCATTTCTAGACCAATCACCCCAGCACCAATTACGCATAATTCCTTCGGCACAGCATTTAAATCCAATGCACCTTCATTATCTAGTACATTGATGTTATCTGTTGCCAGCTGTGGTAAATGGCGCGAATTGGAACCAGTTGCCACGATTACATGAGTTGCACTGATTTCCTGCTGAATACCTTTGTCATCAACACTGATAATATATTTGCCCGAGTCTGCCTGTTTAAAGCTCGCCCAACCGTGAATCTCGGTAATTTTATTTTTTTTGAATAAAAATGAGATTCCATTGGCGTTCTTATTGATGATATCTTCTTTACGCGCTAACATTTTTTTGATATCAATCTGCGGGTTCTCACAGCTAATACCATGATCTGCAAAGCTATGCGTTAATTCAGCATAATTTTCTGAGGACTGTAGTAACACCTTAGAAGGAATACAACCAACATTCAGACACGTCCCGCCTAATGAATACTTGTCATTGCGTACATAACCATCAATACAAGCGGTGCTAAAACCAAGTTGTGCCGCACGAATAGCCGCAACATAACCACCAGGACCACCACCAATAACTACTACATCAAAATTTTGCATATTTTTATCCTATTAAATAAGAGTTAATAAATTTATTTTTGTATTTCACAAAAATTTTCGAAACTTCATTTTCAGAAGTAACACATCCAGTTTGCGCCTGTTGTAATCCTACGCGCGTTTTTTCAAGTTGCCAAGTGCGCAAATCATATTTTATCTCTACTTCAACGCAAGGCACAATTTGTACTGACAGAATTGGCTTATTTTTACTTATAGAAATTTTAGTCTCATCAATAAAAGGTTACTTTTGTAATGATGCATTTAACTGCAACCTTGAAAGTTGCTCACTTAAATCAAGATTATCTAATTTATCAACGATAGTACCAAGCTGTTTATTCCAAGTGTTAAATTCAGACTCTTGCAAATTGCCATAACGGCGTTCACTATAAGAAACATCAAACAGAATATTTTTACGATTGAAGACCGTATATAGTTTATGTATATTGTATTCATTAATCAAATCAGCTTTTGTTTTGGCTAAATCTGCGGTTGCATAGTTTTTTCCACCCCTGGTGTAAACAGAACCATCACCATGAAAAGCTCGTGATACTTCATATGTAGTAAGATAAACCGCACCAGATTGCTTATTTGTAACTAATGGTTCAACAAGTACTCGCTTACTTTGTTGCAGCAATTTAAATGCATTTTCCGCATATTGTAATGGATTACTTGAACTAATCATAATATTTATTGTGATTAAATTTTCCCATTCAGCCAAATTTTGCTGCACGGGAAGAAACTCATACGCCATTCCTAGCGGTTGCTGAGATGTTCCCAGCAAATGAGAGTCTTTTAATTGATAGACTTTTTCCATAAATTTAAACGTAGGAGTATTTTTCACGACACTTGTCTGTTTTACAAATGCCAAATCTGCATTATTTATATCTCGAACGGTTAAAATTTTAAGGCGCATTTGCAGCTCAATACTATTATGATGATCCCATTTTATCGATTTCTCGGCTTGATTTTTAAGGTACGACACCGCATATAAATGCTTTTTAGAGTTGTAACCCAACAACATTACGCCAAATTTATTTTGACCTATTTTAGTATTATCAAGAAAATCAATAACAAAAAAGGTGTTAAAAACATACCATGAAGTAATAGATAAACCATTTTTTGTAAGATCGCTAGTCATTTTACGACCGGTTAATTTTAAATTTTTATTTTCACCAAAATCAAAGACATTAACGATATCTCCGGTTGTATCTTGTACAAAACTTTGCTGTTTAACTTGTCCAATCGTATTTATGAGGACATTACTTTCAGATTGTAAACTAAATTTACTATCCTCTAAGTATAATTGATCAGAAAGTCCACTAATTGCAAATGTAGCGCTCATAAATAGCACAAGCAAACTAAACAACTTCCATTTGATCAATTTATTAATTTTTGTGCATAACATAAATCATAAGTTTCGTAATAAAGTTAACGCAAAACAAACATTAAACAGAATATTCAAATATGATGTTTATATTTCATCGCTAAATAGGCGTACGTTACAATCTGCGGCAATTGAAGTCTCCGGATTGCCAACATAACGCTCAAAAAAATCTACTAAATATTGCTGAGCGCAATGCGCTTCAAACGCTTCAATACTCGCCCACTCTTCATTAAATACAATCGAGAATTTTGACTCCTGCGGTGCTTGTGGATGTTTAATTTGGCGGGTTACCCGATAACGCACACAACCATCTTCACGAAGAGCCAAAGGCTCCAAACTGGTTAATTTTTCAAATAATTCTTGCTCATGCCCAAACTTAGGTTCAAATTCTGCGATACAATAGATTCGACTAGTCATTGCGTATTTTCACTTTCAATAGAATAAAGCAGGGGAAAACCCACCTGCTTTACTTAAAATTATAAATCTAATAATAGACGAGCTGGGTCTTCCAACGCATCTTTAATCGCAACTAGTGATAAAACCGCCTCACGACCATCAATAATCCGATGATCATAAGATAATGCCAGATACATCATCGGACGTACTACCACCTGACCATTTTCAACCACAGCACGTTCTTTAGTTGCGTGCATACCCAAAATCGCAGATTGCGGTGGATTAATGATTGGAGTTGACATCATTGAACCAAAAGTACCACCATTGGTAATTGAGAATGTACCACCAGTTAATTCTTCAAGTTCTAGTTTACCATCTTTAGCACGTTTACCAAAATCGGCAATTTGTTTCTCAATATCGGCAATCGACATATTTTCTGCATTACGCAAGATAGGCACAACCAAACCACGTGGTGAACCAACCGCGATTCCAATATCAAAATAACCATGATAAACAATATCTTCACCATCAACTGAAGCATTTACAATTGGATATTGTTTCATTGCAGCAATCGCAGCTTTAACAAAGAATGACATAAAACCTAGCTTAACGCCATGTTTTTTCTCAAAATGATCTTTGTATTTAGCGCGTAAATCCATAACTGGTTTCATATTAACTTCATTAAATGTAGTCAAAATTGCATTAGTATGCTGGCTCTCTAATAGACGTTCGGCAACCCGTTTACGTAAGCGGCTCATTGGTACACGTTCTTCAATCCGCGAACCTTTGCCTGACATTGCGCCAAGCACGTCTTCTTTAAGAACACGACCACCACGACCGTTACCCGCAACCTGCGCCAGATCAACACCATTATCTGCAGCAACCTTAGCTGCAGCCGGCATTGCCGGAGCACCTTTTGCTGTTGCTACAGGGGAAGCAGCCGGCGCTGATGCAGCTGGTTCCGCCGCTACCGCTGCAGGCGCGGCAGCTTCGGCTTTAACTGAAGTATCAAAATAAGCAATCAGCTGACCGCTTTTAACCGTTTCACCTGATTTACCAATAATCTCAACTAGCGCACCATCTTCTGAAGCAGGAAGTTCCATAACTACCTTATCGGTTTCCAGATCAATCAAATTCTCTTCACGTTTAACAAATTCTCCAACTTTTTTGTGCCAGTCCAATAATACCGCTTCACTTACTGACTCAGGTAACTGAGGAACTCTGATTTCAATTTTCATAAAACAATCCCTAAATAAAAATTATAAGTTATTAAAGTCTGGTTGTAACCACTCATGTGATGGCAACTGTAACTGCCAGAATATGAAGCAAAAGTTAGGCGCAAGGCGACGTAGTGTACTAATGCGTACATGAGGAGCCTTGCAACGACACTATTGCGAAATAGTCTGAGCAGATACACCCGGTTTATAAATGATAGCGGCAATTAATACTGCCAACTGCGCTATCGCCTGAATTAAAATGCCAACAATTAAGGGCATAGTATATGCTGAAATTTTAAATAAAATCGAAGCAATCCTAAATGCTTTAGAATTACAGTGCTCAGCAATTAAATGAACCTTCGTACTTAATTTGTAGGTCAAAAATGCTGCTCCTAAGCCAACTAGATACGCTACAATAAGTAAGCTGATCGAGCCAATCGACATCACTTGAGTGCGCACCTGAATAATGTAAGCAGCAGCAGCCAAAAATAGGCTCAAAGTCATCAATACTGAAGTAATTACATATAGCTTTACAATTTTATCGACAAAATGCCGGCGTTCAAATTGTAGGTAGAGGAAAATAGTTGCGATAAAACCTAGCAAGCTAAAAACGCTGCCCCAGTGAGTCACATAGCCCAATAAATTAAGTACCAAACTCAGCCACGCGAATTGATGTAGCTTACTCATTTCAGCTCTCCGGTAGGCTTATATAAAATGCACCCCAGCAAGAAAAATGGCTGTGCCAGCATCACAAACAACATCCCGATTAATACAGGCATCGTAAATGCCCCCACCTTGGTTAACGTACCACTAATTTTAAACCATAAGCTATCGGTCTGCTCACCCAAGCTCAACAGACTTTTGGCAATAAAATAATTTGTAAATGCCAAAAACAAGAGCAACGCAACCACCAACATGATAATCAGGTAAGTAGTACCATTACTGCTTTGGGAAAAACGCTCTACCCCCAAATAGGTCAAAATTCCAGTTGGAACTAGTATTACCACCCATTGATACAGCGTAAAATTAAGCAAATTTGTACCGTAACCAAGCTTATCAACTTTAGCATATAGAACCGTGGTTAAGATAAAACCCAATATCGAAAAATAGATCCCAATCGTGGGGAACATTCCAGCAACGAATGATCCCAACGCAATAACACCCAGTAGGTTAATAGTTTTTTGCATTATTTCGTCAATGCAGCAGCTAAAAGATCTGCAAGTTGTTGATTATGCATAGTTGAAGTTCCACAAGCTGGCGCTGCTGCACGTGGACGGCTTGCCGCTTTAAAGTGTGCTTTACCACCCAAAGCTTCATCCAAATCCTCGCGAATTTGTAACCATGCGCCTTGATTATACGGCTCTTCTTGTGCCCAAACAAAATCCTTAGCTTTAGCGTATTTAGCTACTTCAGCTTTAACTTGTTCTGCTGGGAATGGGTACAATTGCTCCACGCGAACGATTGCAACGCTATCCGCTAAATTTTTCTCAGCACGTGCTTTAAGCAGATCATAGTATACCTGACCAGTACAGAAAATTACTCGATTCGCAGTTTTCTTAGCACTATCATCGGCAATCACTGGTAAAAACACTCCATCAGTAATACTATTCAGATCACTCATCGCTTCTTTAGCACGCAATAAACGTTTAGATAAGAAAATTACTAATGGTTTCGCAAAATTTGATTTAGCTTGACGACGTATCATATGAAACATCTGTGCTGCAGTCGATGGAATTACTGCAATAATATTATCTTCTGCGGCTAATTGTAAAAAACGTTCGATACGAGCAGATGAATGCTCCGGACCTTGTCCATCAAAACCATGCGGCAGAATCATCGCAAGACGGCTTAAATTACCCCATTTAGCTTCACCAGAGACGATAAATTGATCAATCATCACTTGTGCGCCATTGGCAAAGTCACCAAACTGACCTTCCCAGATTGTTAATGATTTAGTACTTTCTAAACTATAACCATATTCAAAGCCTAAAACGCCTTCTTCATTGAGAATTGAATCATAAACTGCGAACCAGCTATTATTTTGCGCATTTTTCAAAGGAATATGAATCCCTTCGCTCAGCTGCTTACGATTCATATTATGCCATGCGGCATGACGGTGTGAGAATGTTCCACGGCTAGCATCTTCACCACTTAAGCGAATACTGATACCATCATCAAGTAACGCTGCATATGCCAAAGTCTCTGCCATTCCAAAATCAATTGGCTGAGTTCCTGCACCCATAGCAACTCGCGAATCAATTAGTTTAACAATCGTCGGATGCAGTTTAAATGATGCGTCAGTTGGCTTGGTAGTAACTTTTTGTGCTAATTCAGCCAATTTCTTTTTACTGACCTTGGTATTTACTTTATCGTCCCATTTAGCATTCATAAACGGTTTAACATCAAAATCATAACGTGGCGATGGAATCATCTTTGCACTGTTAATATGTTCGCCTTTTTGCAAACCAGCACGATAAGCTTCAACCAGAGCACTGTCTTCACCAGCTGCAATTACACCATCGTTAACCAATTGTGCTGCATATAAAGCACGGATTCCCGGATGCTGTTTAACTTTAGCATACATTAAAGGTTGAGTTAGGGTTGGATCATCCGCTTCATTATGGCCATGACGACGGAAGCAGACCATATCAATTACGATATCACGCTCAAATTTTTGGCGATAAGCAACGCTAAGATCAGTTGCAAACGCCACTGCGCGTAAATCATCACCATTAACATGAATTACCGGCGATTCAATCATTTTGGCAATATCCGTACAATAACGTGAAGAACGGTTATCACTTACCCGTGAAGTGGTAAAGCCAACTTGATTATTAACCACAATATGAATTAAACCATAACCACCATAAGTACGAGTGTGACTCATATTAAATACTGCCTGATTGGTACCCAGACCAATTAATGCCGAATCTCCATGAATTAGCACACCCATAACTGCATTTTTGTTAGTTCCACGACGATCTTGCTTAGCGCGAACCACGCCTTGTACTACTGGATTAACCACTTCCAAATGTGATGGGTTATATGCCATCGCCATTTTAACTTTTTTACCATTTTGGGTTACATATTCACAAGCATAACCTTTGTGATACTTAACATCTCCACTGGTTACAAAATCATAACTCGGATAATTACCATCAAATTCATCAAATAATTTTTGCGGAGCTTTACCAGTGATATTAACTAAAGTATTTAAGCGTCCGCGATGCGCCATTCCCAAATAAATATCGTCCACCCCATGTTCCGCGGCCTGATTAATCATCCGATCTAAGATTGGAATTAAAGTATCGCCACCTTCAAGTGAGAAGCGCTTTTGTCCAACATATTTGGTATGTAAGTATTTTTCCAGGCCTTCGGCTTCGGTTAATTTTAGGAGGATTTGTTTTTTATCGGCAGAATTTAATTGATAGTTAAGATATTGAGTTTCTACATAATTACGTAACCACTCTTGTTCTTCCAGATCGCTGATAAATGCAAACTCAAACCCAGAAGAACCACAATAAATTTGATCATACTTGGCAATAATTTCTTTTAACTTGAGTTTCTTAGCGCGACGTAAATCATAATCATCAAAAAATTCATTATCCAGTTCATTTTCTAAACCATAAGTCTTAACGTCTAATTCAGCTGGACGTTCAAGCACTTGACGCTCTAAGGGATCTAGTTTTGAAAATTTATGTCCCCACGCACGATATGATGCAATCAATCCGTAAACTTTGGTTTGACCACTGCTCAGTACGCCATCAGCGCCCCCACTAGTTGCTAGTGCTAAAGGATTGCTGGTTAAGATTGTAAATTTTTCTTTGATATCACTATGGTTGACATCTTTAGCTGCACTATCCTGTAGTGAGTCAAAATATTGTTTCCATTTAGGATCTACGTTGGTAGTATCCTCTAAATATAGTTCATAAAGCTCTTCAATAAAGTCACTATTGGCACCAAATAAATATGATGAATTCCAATTTTGTTTCATACTTTGCATGTTATATCACCTTAATTTACAGATCGGAGGAAAACGAATAGGAATAATTTTATCATTATTACCTGAGTCAAGAGGTAAAATAAATTTGAAAAACAGATAACAGCTCAGACACCCATACAAAAACGCGGTAGGCAAATCAATTAAATCGCTTTAGAATCTCGTCTAACAACAGCTCACATTTCCGTGACTATGTAAAATTTTATTCTCAAGGGAGACTTTTCATGACTACACCTACTATTAAAAAACTAAACCTTACTCTAATCACAGCTGTGGCAGCTTTAATTGCTTCGTGCAATAGTGGCAGCAGCCGCAAAATACCAATGCGACAACAATTAGCGCAAAACAACTGCGCACGAGCAATAACGGAATAAGCAATATGCTAACCGGATTTGGCAAAGTTGGAACCGCCGGCTATGAAAGTACGATTCCTGTGCTCTGCTTCCAAAATGGGCAAGGACAAGTTACCGCACCAGCACTCAGCTATTCTAATTCATATAGCGGCAGTCAAATTGCCAGCTATAGTGGCAATCAATATTATGCTGGTGCGACTATTCATGCCGGAGGTTGTGATCAAAATAATAACCCATATTTGGGCTATATTGATTTTAATCTTACGCCCAATGGCGCAACTACTTTTAAATCATACCAAAATTCTTCAGTATTACATATAAATTTTAATAATCTTGCGGTTGATACTAATGGTAATTTGACTGGTACACCGACTTACTCACCAATTGCCAGCAATTTAAATGATAGTACTCTCAAACCAACCACGGTTACACGTAAATTACCGTATATCGGAGTAAACTTGTCTGGTTTGGAATTTAGTACCGTGATTAATACCGCTACCGTTCCCGATCTTTCGCAGGCAGATGCTGAGAGTCAGGTAAAATATAGTGACTTGGCTAATATGCGCCAATTTGTCAGCTCAGGACTCAATACCATCAGAGTACCAATTAGCTGGAGTTTTTTGGCATTAGGTGGCGCCGACGATTACACACTTAATCTGGCGTACTGGACAAATTTTGTACAGCCCTTACTTGAAACTCTGACCAGTTCAGGTATATATACCATTCTTGATTTGCATGCCTACATGCATTACTCGTGGATGGGTAGTCAGATTTCTGGTTGTAATCCAAGCGTTAGTCAATGCCCGGATGGAAAACTAGATACTAACCCAAATGACTACCTTGGAATCTGGAAAAATATTTATGGGCAAATTAGCTCCGATAGCAATATTAACCAACAATACCTGATGCTGGATATTGTCAATGAACCAGCCGCGGCAAGTGGCGAAACCCTAACGCCAACCCAAATTTATAATGCGGAGATTCCGGTGGTTAACTATTTACAAGCGCAGAATTTCCCAGGTAAAATATTAATCGAGGGTGATGGTTGGAGCGGTTTACACTCTTGGACGACAACTATCTATGCAGATGGTAAAACCAATGCACAGGTCTTTTCTAAAGCTAATTTACAGGCTTCGGGAGTCGATACCAGCAACCTACTGATTAATGTCCACCAATATTTGGATTCGGATTTTTCAGGTACACAAAATAGTTGTCAGGATGCCGCTGCTTTATCGAGCACTGGCGTAAATGGGTTTAATTTACAAGCATTTGCCGAGTATTTGAAAACTAATGGCTTACAAGCGATTGTAACCGAAGTTGGTGCAGCAACTAGCGCGGCAAGTAGCTGTCAAGCGACGCTGAAAGGATTTATTGATTATCTTAATACCAATGCGGCAAATGAATCTGCAGGATTTGTCGGCATGACCTTATGGGGTGCTGGACATGGTTGGGGTAGTTATAATCTCTACGTTGACCCAACTACCTATCAATTTACAACCATGATGAATGAGGAAATCGGTCAATAATATATAGAGGGAGCTTCGCGCTCCCTTTTTTAACGGCGTAATTTATACTCAAGATTTGTTTTTACTATCGGCCATTCATTATTCAAGATACTATAAACATAACTATCACCTATCGCACCATTGGAAAAAATCCGCGTATTACGTAAGACACCATCCAGTTTAGCACCCAAACGCTCAATCGCCTTACGACTGGTAAAATTAAATGCACTGGTACGAAACTCGACTGAAGCACAATTTAAGACCTCAAAGGCATGACGTAGAAGCATCAGCTTACATTCGGTATTTAAAGCAGTACGTTGACAGTTTTGGCGATACCAGGTATAACCAATTTCTAAACGTCGATTTGCCTGATCCAAACGGCAATAAGTTGTCATCCCAACAGCTTGCTTAGTCCGTTTATCAATAACCGCAAAAGGCACCATTTCACCTTTAGCCTGCAAAGCTAGCCGTCGCTCAATTTCAGCGGCAAGATTTTCTGGTCTTGGTATGCTGGTATACCATAGATTCCATAATTCGCCATCGGCTAATGCTTCGCGTAATTGCTCATGATATTCCATGGTTAATGGCACTAACGATACATATTCACCGTGTAATTCAAATGGTTCAATCCAAATACTCACTTCTTATCCCCGATCAAATAATGGTTTAACAAGCTGTTTAAAAATATGATTTTTGATTTCGCTAACTGCTGCAAAACCAAGTAAATAATATAAATGCATAGTTAGCGGATTATTCTTATCTACAGATAATAGTGGCATTTTACCAGATTTAAAAATTTACAAGTTGATTTCCGTGAATAATCATAGGTTCACTTCAGCCTCTTGGAAAGCTAGCACAAATGGAACCCGTTCGTGGAATTTCTATAACAAATTTAAACACCTAATTAGCAACATATTTAGATATATTTTATGCTTAATATTTCTTGTCTGAGCTAGAAAATGCTCTTAATACTCCACCACCATCTTTGAAAAAACCAATTTTCATGATTCGACATCCATTCCTTAGCGGCACTATCACCTTCTTCTGCCGCACTATTAATCAGTTTATATCCAAACTTAGACCTTCCTCGTTGATTGACTAAGAATAAACCATACTTATATTTATTATTAGCAGGACCAATTAAGTATTCTTCTTTTGCATTTTTACTACCCTTAATTGCTGCTCGATACAAGTAGTCATCACCAGCATACTTGTCGTCACCAATCAGACCCTTTCGGTACCACATCCCAACTTTGTACATTCTACTAGTAGAGTTTGCAACGTAAACTTCTTGTGCTTGTTTACTGCCTAGCTCTGCAGCCTTCTTGATCATAGAATTATATCTTTTGCTTCCCACCTTATTTAAGATTGCCATCTGATATAATTTATTAGGATCAGTATTGGCATATTCTAGTTGAGCATCTAAATCCCCTAGCTTAACAGCATTTAATAACCAATAATCTGCAAATTTTATATTCTCTATCCCGAACTGACCTGATTTATAGAGCATTCCTATTTGATGACTATTATCAGCGTTTTTATCTGCATAAAGATGTTGTGCTTCGACATTCCCAGATAATGCCGCTCGGTAAAGCAAATCAGATTCAGATGTTGTAATCAAGGACTTGTCGTATTCTGTTATTGCGTCATTTGATACAATTTTATACAGCTCAAACTGTGCTATATTACTTGTTTTAGCTGCTTTAGAAAGAATATCTACACCATGAGCATAATCACCTTCTTTTAACAAAATAAGTGCAAGATCTGTTTTATCATCATCTGTAATCGTACTTTTTGCATATGCAGCAGAATTACCTCCTAAATATGATTTTACATAAAGTTTATGCGCCAAGCTATGAAATCCTATATAAGAAGTAATATTGCCCCAAGTATATTGGGTATTGATGTTAAATATTGATGACAGAAACAGTACAATTGAAAATGAGCATAGTATAATTAGCTCCTTTTTCTTATCACTAATAAAATCAAGTGTAAATATTTTTTTGGCATAATACAATATCTTAATTAGTCTGATTTGTTGTATATCACTTACTAGTTTTTTATTATCATTCTTAAAATCTGTTAGTTCCTTATTAAATTGTGCTTCAAATTCAGGATCAAAAAACTTTATCCCCTTTTCAAGAATATGAATTTTATTAATAAAATCAGTAATTTGACTGGTTAAATAATTATTTTCCTCAATCAAATGATTAATTACGCCTTGCATCATATCTGGTTCATTTTTTGAACGACTTAATAAATCATTAGTATTTTTCTTAGCAACTTCCAGTTGCTTGATTTTTGCAATTAAACCATCAATTGAACATACTTTTTCATTATAAATGCGTTCTTGAATACTTAATTGGGAGCTTAATTTTTGATAGCTACTATTATCTAATAATGATTGTAACCTATCAATTTCATTTTCAATTTTCGTACATTCGTTGGTAATTTTAGTTAGCTCAGATTCAAGTAATTTATATTGTTCACTCTGGTTCATATTACATTACCATTGACAAAATTATAATTATATTCATGAACAGAAACATAAACCCAATAACATCACGTGAGCAAAATGATAATTTACTTTTGTCTGGACCATTTAAGGATAGATACTTAGCCTCCATAAGCTCCTTCTTCTCAGACTGTAACTCTATTTGAGATTTTAATGAATTTAGTATATTTTCGCGTTTCTTGATATCATTGCCTGAAATTTGTTGAAATTTCTGATATTGTGCAGTTAGATTATTATATAACCCTAATTTATTCGCATATTCTGTAGTTAGATTTTGCAACCTACTGTTTTGAAAATCTTTGATATAAAACTTTTCTTGATTAATGGCACTTATTCTATCCAGTTCATTATTAGTTGTTTCAATAGCATTCATCAGCTGATTAATCTGTTTATTTAATGAAGTTATTCTAATATCTAATCCTGTTATACTGATATTTACCTGCTCAAGCTTCTTTGAAACTTGACCTCTAGAATCTATCAAATCTATCAAACTAATCTGTTCCTGTTTTTCAGATTTTTGGTTTAAGAGTTCGTCTCGTCGTTTACGAGCATCCTCAATATCAAGTTTTAACTTGTCAATACTAAGAAAAGTTTGTGATATTGCAAGCATTAAATAATTATCTATCTTACAGTATGCAACTAATTCTTTTAATAGACCGTGCAGATAATTATTATTGTTAGCTAATAACGCTAAACCCTTATAAACTTTTGAGTTACCAAAATCTGAAAAATCAGCTGCTTTAAATAGCATATTATTGCCAGCTGAAAAATACTCATCATATAACTTGTAGTCTAAACTCAATGCAATAAGCGATATATAAATGACTAGCGCAGAAAAATAATCTGCTTTTATTGATATTCGATTGTGTCCTTTCATCCGACTTGGATGTTGATAATCAGCTTTTCCAGGTGATATTTCGTCATACTCTTCAGAAATATCAGAAAAACAAAGTGTATCATAGTCGATTAATAACAAATCTTCATTTTGCTTGACCATTATATTGCTGTCATTCAAATCTCCATGAGAAATATCATTTTGATATAACCATCTGATTAAATCTTTGAACTTTTCTGCAAGCTCGGACATTAGCCGAGAATTTCCATGGTTGTCTTTAATATACTCACCAATAGTTTTACCTTCTATCCACTCCATATATGTTACGTCTAGTAATTGACCATTTACTAATAGGGACTTTTCTTCTAATCCAAATTTAGCAAAATAAGGTGAGGATAAATTCGATAACAAGTCAATTACATCTCGCCGATAATTATCTATTTTATTAGGTATAAATGGAACTCGATATGCATATCTTTTGCTACCAAACTCAAGTTTATACGTTGCACAAAATCCTCCAGACCATTGAGGTATTATAGTATTTACAGTCATGGGGGTATATTGGGAAAACATGCATCCTTTATAAAAGTGCTTGAAGTTCTGGATCGATTGCTGTATATCTGACATGAGCATATGCTATACCTTCCTAAACTTGCTTATTATACTTGAGATATCTGAACTTAAATTAGCAATGAGGGTTGGCGAGATTAATTTATTTGGAGAACTGTATGTTTTTTTAAACTTTGCAATTACAGCACTAATGTCTACCTTAATAATTACATTATTTTCGATTTGGAGCTGATAACGTGGTTTAATGTTTTCAAACTCAAGTCTAAATTTGTCTGTAATGTGAGGTTCACTATCAATTAAAATAACATTTTCATGATTGTTACGAGCCTTCCAAGTCCAATTATAAGATCCTGTAATAACGATATTTTGATCAATAATACAAAATTTATGGTGCATCAATTTACCTTCTACGGAGCTATCTCCGATATAATAAACTTTAACTCCAAAATCAAGCAGTTTTTTTATAAAATCCTCTATCTTGTCTTTTTTATTAAATTCATGATCTGCCAGAATTAGTGTGATTGCAACTCCATCACGAGATCTTTGTAATAGCTTTTTATAAATGCTATAATCGGATATCCAAGCTACAGCAATTAGAATTTCATGACTAGAATCTGTAATAGCATCGTTACTACTCAGCCCCCTAGTAAAAGCTAGCGTTTTGGTTGAGTAGTATGCTAAAATTCCCCCAGAGTAAATAATTTTTTTAGGCTTATGATTACAACAGACTTCCAAT
>Ga0214919_10005512_pt1 | contig 17912 bp, 25 predicted proteins | sample LL1503_MetaG_FD_177994 | JGI IMG/M metagenome (GOLD analysis project Ga0214919, IMG submission 177994) | Freshwater microbial communities from Lake Lanier, Atlanta, Georgia, United States - LL-1503 | ecosystem: Environmental > Aquatic > Freshwater > Lake | place: USA: Georgia | collected...
TCTGTATATAAAATGTAAAATAGGCTAAAATATGATTATGGATAAAGTAATTATATATTCAGCATCTTGGTGTGGTTTCTGCCACGCAACAAAGCAATACTTAGATAAACTAGGTGTTAAATACAAGGAATTAGACATAGATCACGATCCAAAAGCAGCCGAAGCAGTTGTTGAAAAAAGCGGTCAAAGAGGTATTCCGGTTCTAGATATAAGTGGAGATATAATAGTTGGTTTTGATCGACCTAAAATCGATCAAGCTCTTAAAGCTCACAAGATATCTTAGAGTATGGCATTTGAAGATTACAAAACTAAATCCTCGATAGTTCTTGTTTACACTGGGGAAGGTAAAGGAAAAACTACTGCATCTCTAGGACTAATGATTAGAGCGCTAGGGAACAGATACAAAGTAGCCTTTATTCAATTTATTAAATATTGGGGAGTGAGTGAACATGTCTTTATTAAAGACATCGGTGAACTATATTCCGATCAATTGTTCTTCTTCAAAGGCGGTAAGGGTTTCTATAACGCTAAAGATCTAAGTGCGCAAAATATATCTGAAGAGGATCACAAAAAAGCAGCTGATGAAACATATAAAATAGCCTTTGATGCTGTAACTAGCGGCAAATATGATCTTGTGATCTGTGACGAAGTAAACAACGCTGTTAACGACGGCCTTATAACCGAGAAACAGCTAGAGCACCTCATCGATAAAAGAGCACCCAATACCAGTATTTGTTTAACAGGTAGAAACTTCCCGGAAAAACTCCTTAAAAAAGTAGATATTGCCACTAATATGACTAAGATTAAACATCACTTTGACGATAAATACCTTGCCAACAAGGGCATTGATTTTTAAGCATAATCGTGTTATAATAATTCAGTTATGAAAGAATATTTAGGAGAAATCCTTAATCAATATGACGGTCGAATAGTTATAGCTCACAATAATAATTCTACTAATGCTGATACCACTAGAAGGAAGTTAGAAGAAGCTAAGCTAGAATTTATAAACGACCCAATACTTAGACACCGTCTATTAGTATTACCTAACAGAAATGACTACTCTGGGACTATTCAAGATATTCAAGAAACTTTATCGCCAGGAGACATATTAGTTGCTGCTGGTGGTGACGGAACTGCATCAAGTGCAGCTCAAGCTATTATGGGCAATCCAGATAAAGAAGTTAGAAATACTCCTTTACTAATTCTTCCTGGAGGTAATGCTAACCTAGGATCAAATGACCTACTTAATAGAAAAGGTCATTCTGTTTCTGTGCTTCATCTTTTAGCGGGTGGTGAAGTAGTAGATTTTAATCCTATGAGCCTTACTATCTACAATCCGCTATTCGATAGTCCTAAATTAGAGCTAGCATTTTTCTTAAGTGGTTTTGGTATCCCTACAAGAGTCGAGAATGAATTAGAGAAAAGAAGAAATTATCGATTACGTAAAAATGCGACTACAAGACTGGCCGTTGACGGAATATCTCTAGTAAGTGGTGCTCGAAAGCAGAACAAAGAACCAATTAGATTTAGTATTAACGGAGAAGAATATGAAGGGGGAGGAATAATTACCGCAAATGTAGATAGATATGCAAAAATTCTTCCAACACCATCTACGGCTAGAGAAGCTGGTTTTAGTTCCTTAATATTTCCAGATACTAAACTGTTAACTGAGATTAATATTGCTAGAAGAGCAATACTAAAACAAATTGAATGGCTTAGAACAGATCCAGATAAAACTTTAGAAATTGGAATCATATCTAGCGCTAATCAATTAGTACAGTACGATATTGACGCAGAACCGAAGGAACTTCCTTTTGATCCTAGCGAAGAAGTTCGAACAAGAATTTCTCAAAAAGTTCACAACGAATCCATAAAAATGGTGTCTTATTAGAAATATGTTGCTCATGTTAAAATATATGCATGAGCAAGAAATCAAAAACAATTTGGTATAAAAAAGTTCGCGGTAGCTATCTTCCTAGTAATATATATGGGATTCTATCTTATGTTCCATTCCTTGGCTTAGGTATCTATGCAATATTCTGGGCAAGTAGTTCTACGGAAGCCATTATTCAAAGATTCATAACTCTATTTAGTTTTTATGTAGCTCTTGGAGTATTTATGACATGGTTCGCTTCAAATAGATCTAAATGAATAAATATCTAAGTAAATTTAAAGCATCATTCTCGAAATGGATTAAGAAACCTTTTCATAAAGCTATATTTATATTCTTCTTTATCTTACTCACGCTTTTCACAAGTATGTACGGGGTAGCTCAGTGGTATATCTATTCACAAAACAATAAACCTACAACTCTTGGAGTCAGCTTCATTCCAGACTATGCAAAATATCTAGGACTTGACCCTAAAGAAACCTATCAGGCTCTGCTTGGCTTAAATATTAAAGAATTTAGATTAACTAGTTACTGGAGTGATATTGAAAACACCAAAGGAACTTATGACTTTTCAACTCTAGACTGGGAATTCAATTTAGCTAAACAAGCAAATGCCAAAATAATATTAACAGTAGGACTAAGACAACCGAGGTGGCCGGAATGTCATATACCGTCTTGGGCAACGAACGAAGATAAAAGCGTCTGGCAACCACAATTAATGAATCTTATTACTTCTGTAGTTAATAGATATAAGGATTATTCAAATCTTGTATCTTTCCAAGTAGAAAACGAATATTTCCTAAAAGGGTTTGGAACTTGTACCGATTTTAGTAGAGATAGATTAGTTCAAGAATATAATTTGGTTAAATCACTCGATCCTAATCATTCAATAATATTAGCTAGAAGCAATAACGCACTAGGAATACCAATAGGCCAACCAAAAGGAGATGAATACAGTATCTCTATATACAAAAGAGTATGGGACAAGACTATTACTCATAGATATTTTGAATATCCATTCCCAGCTTGGTTCTACGGCTTCTTAGCAGGCATCCAAGAAATATTCCTTGGTAAAAATATGATAGTAGGAGAGCTACAAGCTGAAGCATGGCCACCAAACGGTCAAAGCATTCCAGAAACTTCTCTAGCCGAACAAAATAAATCTCTTGATGCATCTAGACTAAAAGATAGATTCAATTATGGAAAAGCCACTGGAATGAAAAACATAATTCTTTGGGGCGGGGAATATTGGTACTACCGAGAAAAGATACTGAATGACCCGAGTCTTTGGAACGTAGCTAAAGAAGAATATAAATAATCCACATCTTGAAGTAAAATATAGGTAAGCTATGAAAAAGAAGAAGCCCAACCTAAAGACCATAAAAAATAAGAGAGCCGCCTTTGACTATCATTTGGAGGATTCTTTAGTAGTAGGCATTGAACTTAATGGAAGAGAAACTAAAGCACTAAGACTTGGTCACGGACAACTAGTTGGATCATTCGTGAACATTAAAAACAATGAACTTTTCTTAGTTAACTGTCTTATCTCCACATCGAATACTATGCAAATTCCAGAAAGTGAACAAACTAGAGCTAGAAAACTTCTAGCAAAAAGAAAAGAGATAGATTCATTGGTTGACGCTAAAAAACAAGGAAGGAGTATACTTCCTACAGAAATTCTCACTGGGGGTAGATTTATAAAAGTACGAATAGCTATAGGAAAAGGTAAAAAGAAATACGATAAAAGACAAACCCTAAAAGCCAAAGATGAGAACAAAAGAATTAGAAGTGAAGTTGTCTAAAGATATAAAGTGTTGCTAAAAGGGTAGCTTTTTAGATATAATCTCTGTTATTGCCTAGAAAAGCAATTAATTTATATTCCGGGGTAGCTCAGTGGTAGAGCGAGGGACTGTTAATCCCCAGGTCGGAGGTTCGAACCCTCTCCCCGGAGCCAAATTAAATTTGACTATAATATCAGACGATATAATAAAAAATTCAGCTTAATGTTTGTTTAATGTAAAATACTTCTTATGATAGATAGAACTATAAATGATCCAAAATACAACTTATCTAGTTCTACTAAGTCCGACAAGTTATTAAAAAAATTGAAAATTGGAAAAAAGCACTTCTGGACATGACCAGAAGAAATCGGTTATTAAATTACAAACCGAATACATTAGGTTCACTAAAAATAAATGGAGAAACTTTCGATGAAGAAAACGACCCAACAAATGCAATTAAACAAAATTAAAGTTAAAAATTTAATTAATTTCATTAGTAAGAATCGCAATATTAGTTTTTTATTTTTACCAATAATGCTTTTAGTCATTTCTGGGTTTCTAATTAATTATCAAAATAATAAAAGAAATATATTGAATAAAGATTTGCTTAAATCTGAGCAACTTAAACAGACAGAAAAATACAAAGATGAATTAGATAAATTAAAAATTACACAAAATTCTATAGTTCAAAGCCATCCAATATTCAGCAAAAATGGGTTATGTAATGGTATGCTATATTCTGAAAATAACGGAATATTTTCTGTAGCCGTAAGAAAATCCGACGGATCTATGCAATGCTTATCATACAACCTAAATGACCTACAAAATAATTCCTTAAAAAATAATACTTCGGTCGTTAAGAGTAGCATCAATGGTCAAACTACGACTACTCTTAAAAGCACGGATGAAAATGGAAATGTTATTACTACTAAAATAATAAATAATGCCGACGGATCTTCAAGCTCCTCAACAACCGGCGACCATATTAAGGTTATATTGGGTCCCACCAACGATGGCAGAGAAATTTTTGCCTATTTCGCACCAGATCCCATCACTCAGGAATATTACACTACTGAGAATCGTTTTACATATTGCTACACAACTTTAAATGAATACTCTTATTCTGATGGAAAAAACTACTGGGATGGCACAATAAGAGAGTTGAGCGCGGAAGAAAAAAACATAAATGCTTCAATTAAAGACTGCGGTAAGCTTCCTGTACTTCAATATGAATCTGCAAATTATGATCTAACGTTACTTAAAGATTGCTTAAGAGAAAATTACACAAAACCAGATTTTGATAGATCAACTTGTTTTAGAACAGCAAATAAACAATAAACTTACAATTTTTAAGATAAATAATTTCGTTCTTAGCGCAATATTTTTGCTTTATCGAATACTTACTATGTAAAACTCTATGCTATTTTTTCACTGTAAGACTTTTATGATCAATATTGATGAATTTACTTCTTATCCTTATGATGATACTTAAATAACATGAATATTATTACTAACAGTAGAAAATCTGTCTTATATTTAGTCTTCCATTATTAGTTTTTCTAGCTTATCGAAAACAACCTTATATCCTAATTCATTAAGATGAACTCCGTCTTCAATATGCATATCTTCACCCTTATTCATCATATTCATAAAATCATCCCAATTATCTATAGCTTTAACTTCCGGATGATTTAGAAGTAGTTTCTTTTCTGAATCATAATACTTAATTAATCTCTCATTAAATTCAATGCCTTCTTTGCCGAACCTAATAGTATCGACAGGTGAAACCATCAATAATATTAATTTAGATTTCTTAGTAATTAGATCAATTATCCTATTAAGATTTTCTTCAAATTTTTCAACTCCAAAATCTTTACCGGCATCATTATTTCCAATTGAGACAACTACGTAATCTACATCTTCTAAATCCATATTTCCAAGCTGATTTAATAGCTCCTTAGAATCTACACCTTTTCCTGAAGCTAAATTAGATACTTCAGAATTATTTAATCTTTCTTTAAGATTATTAATTTGATCTACTGATAATCTTCGAATAATACTATCGCCAATTAATACGATCTTCATATAACTAATTATCTGACAATTGAGCAAATTAAACTAGTTATTATTATTAACTTATTAGATTCATAAAGAGTGTCTATGTATAAATTTGGTATAATAGTAATATGATCGACACAAACGAACTTTGCCCATTTTGTATTCAAAACAATTTACTTAGAGTAAATGTTCTTTATGAAGATGACTTATGGTACATAACAGACATGGAAGAAGGAAGTATCAATAACGCAGTAATGGCAATCACTAAAAGACACGTAGCTACACCATTTGAAATAAATAAAGAAGAATGGAACGAACTGCATTTATTGTTAGGGAAGATGAAAAAATTTGTCGACGATAACGACACCCCAGATGGATATAACCTAGGTTGGAATATTCATAAAACTGGAGGGCAGAATGTTCAACACACTCATTTACACTTACTGGGTAGATATGCAGACGAACCTTTGGCTGGAAAAGGGATGCGTTATGCCTTCAAACAACTAGACAATAAACGACCAGGTGCTAAGTAAATATACTCTCTGCTAATATTTAACTTTTATACCATTCTATAAACTCATGCCATACGTCTCTAGTGTTTCTATATCTTTCAGCAACTACATCTTCTCCTTGCTCAAAAACTTCAGCAATAGTTTTTCCATTGTCCGCATCAAGAACAATAACCGACATATTAGGAGATTTTTTATTTACACCTCTAGCTTCTAATATAAATTTACCTGGTATTTCATTTTTGAAGATCTTTATTAAATCACCATCCATGTAAGCAAGGTATTGTTGACAAACAACTCTTCGATCTTCAATGCCATGCATTAACCTTAAAAAATCTTCTGGTTCAAACCATTCATTGATCGATTTCATGTAGGCTCCCGGAAAACCATTTAGGGCAGGTATACACCAACTATCATCGGAAACAATAGTTGGTCTTTTAGTTATTTCATAGGCTTTAATAACCTTATCTCTTACTATAACTTCAGGGTCTTCTCCTTGTATTTCATCAATTTCTAATTTGATAGGTTCAATTAGTATTTTTTCGCGGTCACATATGTTCTTAGCCATGGCTATCTTTTCAGAATTTCCAGTCGCAAATAGTATTGGTTTCATAAGTTAAGTATATATTAATTTTCAAATGATAAGATATTAGAAGAATTTTAGAACCTTACTGTAAATACTTAACTTATTATGTATATTTTAAGTCCAAAATTATTTTATTCTACTAAAGCAGATTGATTATTCTTGCTATACTAACTGAAATGGCAAAGATTTTAATAATTCACGGAGAAGATAACACGCCAGAATCTAATTGGTACATGTGGCTAAAAGGAGTACTCATCGGACAAGGTCACCATGTATGGTTACCTCAGCTTCCAGATTCAGATAAACCTAACGCTAAAACATATAATAAGTTCTTATTATCTAATCCGAATTTTGTTTATGACGATAACACCATATTAGTAGGACATTCATCAGGTGCTGTTGAAGTATTAAATCTACTACAGAATTTACCAGGGGATACAAAAATTAAAGCTGCAATTTTAGTGGGCGCATATAAGGATAATCTAAATTGGGATTCTTTAGAAGGTCTATTTACTGAACCATTCGACTTTGAAGTAATTAAAAAACACTGTAATAAATTTACATTTGTTCATTCATACGACGATAACTATGCTCCGATAGAACATTCACAGTACTTAGCAAAAGAAACCAATGGAAAACTTATAACATTCAAAGAACAAGCTCATTTTACAACCGAATTAGGTCCACAGTACAAGAGATTCCCGGAATTATTAGATATTATTAAAAATAATCTTTAATAATATAAATAAAATTAATCTTAATATCCGTAGAGCGAAATAAACTCTATCTATAGGTTAAATCTAAAGAAATCTCTATAATACATCTATGCTCATATCGGTAGAAGTGTCGGAAAAGTCATTTGGATCCAAAACTTTATATAAGGATCTAGATTTTGATATCCAAGAAAATGAAAAAGTAGGGCTAATAGGTAGGAACGGAACTGGAAAATCTACGCTATTTAATATCATTACTGGAGAAGATAAAGATTTTGAAGGTGAAATTGGAATTAAGCGGGGCACTATAGTGGTCAGTAGCCGTCAAGAGCACCATGGTCACGAGAATAAGACTGTCTTAGAGTACATACAGGGGGATTTGCCTGAGTATGCGCGTCTAACGCATATTATTGATACATTCCCGGATACAATGGGTAACGATAATCGTAAGCTTCAAATATTCTCCGATGCATTAGATCGTTTTGGTCAACTTAATTACTACCAAATTGAAGATGAAATCCAACAAGCTTTCGAAAAATACCAAATAGATTCCAAGAAAATGCATGTTTCTTTTGGGTCACTAAGTGGTGGAGAAAGAAGGATGGTTGATCTTATTAAAGTTCAGAGAAGTAGAGGTGACATAAACCTCATAGACGAACCCACAAACCATATGGACTACATAGCTAAAGCAGAATTCGTGAAATGGTTAAAAGCTAGCCCTGAAGCAGCGCTTGTTATTACTCACGACCGAGACGTTTTAAGCATAGTTGATCGCATCATTGAGATACGTGATGGTCGCTGTTTTAGTTTTAGAGGAAATTATCAAAATTATTTACGAACTAATACTAGTCAAACAACTAACCTTGTTAACGACTACGAATCATCCCAACGTCGAATTAGTAATCTAGAAGACGATGTAATTCGCTTCAGAAGACTAAAGGAAAAAGCTAGAAATCCTGGAACAATTAAAAGATTCAAATCCCAAGAAATGAAAGCCCAAGCCGAGATTAGCAAACTTAGAGGAACAGTTAAACCTTCTTTCTGGATAGATCAAGAATCAGTCAAAGGAATGAACGATAAGCTCTTGTCCGCATACGATAAACATAAAACCAAAAATATAAATCTAACAACTCGTAAGAAGACTGATTCTATTTCAGACCAAACCTTAATTAAAGTAACTAATCTAAGTTTAGGTTACGGTAAAACGCCGTTGTTTGAAAATATAAATTTCACGATTAGAAGCGGTGAACGCATTCGCCTCCACGGTAGAAACGGAGCCGGTAAATCTACTATCGTAAAAGCAATTATGTCTCAGGTTGATGGATCGCCTAGTGCCGCAAATTATTTGAAGGGAAGTATTGAAACTAGACCAGCAATAAAGATTGGCCTCTATGAACAAGAGATCGATACTTCATATCTTGGAATGACTTTATATGAAGCAATTGAAAAGATTCTTAGAGATAAGAATCTGCCTATTAGTGATCAGAAGATTAAACAACTTATGAGTGATTATTTGTTTAATCCTATGGCAGACGGTAAAACTCTTGTAGACAATTTAAGCGGAGGACAAAAAGCTCGTGTTCAACTTATAGCAATGTTAGCTAACGATCCGCAGATGCTTATTTTAGACGAACCTACCAACCATTTGGACCTACCTAGTATTGAAGAGCTTGAGAATGCTATGCAAAATTATTACGGTGCAATAATATATATTTCTCATGACAGTTTCTTTGCCAATAAAATTGGTGGTGAAGAAATTAAAATGGATCAATCCTTATAGGATTATTGAAGAGTAAAAGATTCTTTAATTTTCTTGAAAGTCTTAGAAGCCATATTTTCTCTAAATGCTGGAGCAGTACCAATTATTCTTCTCTTAAATAATTTATTTACGTTATAAGCAATCAAATAATAGAATATAAAACTAACAAAAAGATTATAAATAAGTCCACCTTTTAATCTTCTAGCAGACGTAAAAACAGGATTAGAGTAATTAAATACTACACGTCCTTTTTTCTTAACTGAATGCAACACATACATTTCATCCCCACCTTGTGTCATGGTAGTGTCATATCCTTTAAACTTGGATTTCTTAAATGCAGTGTTGGTAGCAGTAATATAAAACGGTCTTTTTATTAACTTTGAATAAATATAATCTGGAAAGAATAGAAGGTAAGGGTAAACTCGTCCCCACCAAGGTCCGTCGAAATATTTACATGGCCCACATACAGCTACTGCATCTGAATAATTATTAAATGATTTATCTATATTAGATAACCAATTTTTAGAGTGAATAGTGTCCGCATCTGTAGAAATTACTATTTCTCCTTTTGCAGCTTCCATACCAGCCTGACGAGCAAAGCATACTCCTGGATTCTTTTCAGATACAACATTAACGTTATATTTATTAACTATTTCTACTGTTTTATCTGTGCAGTTATTATCTACAATAATAATTTCATATTCACCCTCAAAATCTTGGTTCTTTAAGGATTTAAGAGTTTTCTCAATGTAGCTTGCTTCGTTAAAACATGGAACAACAACACTAAAACGTAATGTACTAGATTTCATTTAGAATAATTATCCCATAAAAACTAAATAAGTCATATACAATATATCTAATGAGAAACATAATATTATCTCCTCACTACGACGATGCTGTATTCAGCTGTTTTAATAAGCTAAACGATCCAAACACTTTAGTAATAAATTTGTTTACCGGAATACCTAATAAAAATAAATATACTCTTTGGGACCTTATTTGCGGACAGCCAAATTCTAAAAAAATGATGCTAAAGCGAAAGAAAGAAAATGCCTTAGTTCTTAACAAGCTAGAATGCTATTACCTAGATTTAGATTTCCTAGATAACCAATACGAAAAAAATAAAGACACCAACCTAATTTTAAAAAGCTTATTAAGTAAATTAAAAAAGGGCGACGTCATCTACGCACCTATGGCTGAGAGCAAGATATATAAACACCCCGATCACCTAACAACTAATCAAATAGCTAGAAAACTATCTAAATTAGGATACGAAGTATATTTCTATGCAGATTTACCCTATATGAAAATCCATCATTCTAGGGCAAATGTTAAATTAGATAAATTAGAAACTAGAGCTAAATTAAAATATGCTAAACAATATAAATCTCAATATAAAGCCACTAATATAACTAGTTTAGGTATATTAAATAGAAGTATTAAATCTGGCCTTGAGCGAATTGAGGAAATTAGTAAATAATTATTCTTGATCAACTATAGGATCGATAACAATCTCTGTATCAAAATCTCTAATTAAATCCATGAACTTGTCATTAACAATTTTCTGCCGAGCTTCATAAGCCTGAATAGCTAAAGTGTCCCAAGTATAAGGAGTATTAGATTCTTTCTTTTCCATAAATCTAGTATACAACATGAGAGTTGCTAATCTTATGGTTAATCTAATTATATAGATATTTAATTCTTTTCTGTTATAACTAATACTATGTCTGAATTAGCGACCCCAATAAAGAACGTACCTACGCACTTAGGATTGATATTAGATGGAAACAGGAGATGGGCAAAAGAACACGGAATACCTAGCCTAGAAGGCCACAAACGCGGCTACCAACGCCTAAAGAAGATAGCTATTGCTGCTTTCGATATGAAGATTAAATACGTCTCAGCATATGTATTCTCAGTAGAGAACTGGAAAAGAAGCAAAGAAGAAGTAGAATACTTAATGAGCTTATTACTCTGGGTGTCCAAAGTGGAAACAAAGAAATTAAATAAAAAGAATATATGTGTAAAATTTGTTGGATCTAAGAATGGTCTAAGTAAAGAAATACTTAAAGCCATGGAAGATGCGGAATTTAAAACTAAAGATAATAATGGAGGAACTCTGGCGCTTTGTTTAAATTATGGTGGTCAACAAGAAATTGCAGATGCAGTAAAAAAAATAATAGAGCAGGGTATTAAAGCTGAAGATGTAACTCCAGATCTTATTCAAAAGAATATGTATGAACCGGATATGCCAAAACCTGATTTAATCATTCGAACTTCTGGGGAACAAAGATTAAGCGGATTTCTACTTTGGGAATCTGCTTATTCAGAACTTAAATTTGTAAATAAACACTGGCCAGCTTTCACAATAAAAGACCTTGAAAAAGCTATTGAAGATTACGATCAAAGAGAACGAAGATACGGTAAATAAGTTAACTTAGATTACTTTAGTAAAAATAAGTAAGCCCACTAATATTAAGATTCCACCACTAACAAATTCAGAATACTCTTCAATCTTATGGCTTATCTTTCCTCCTAGCCAAATACCACTCATCGCAAGTTTTACACTGACCAATGCTACGATTATGGAATTTTCTACAAGAGGTAAGGACTGAGAACCAAAACCGAAACCGACTATCAAATTATCTATACTATGAGACATAGCTACGAGTATCCTCTGTTTAAAATTGCTCTTGTCGACAATTTTTGGAGCTTCTTTATTGTCCATTCTATATCCTGCAACGATCGAATAGATACCGGTAAGAATAAGTAATGATCCACCTATGTAGTGGGTAGATTCACCCAGATATTTAATAACGTTATTACCAATCATTAAACCAGCGATTGTCATAAATGATTCAAATATACCGATGGTTAGAGCAGTTTTAATTTTATTAGAATTTTTAATTCCAGAAATTCCAAGAGCAATAGATACGGCAAAGTTATCTAATCATGTAGATAAAGCTAAAAGAAATATGGCTAATATTTTATCCATGATTCTTATGCTAATAAAAAGAAATCTATTTAACTAATCTTTTTCGCTTAATAGGATCTAATTCTTTTTTTCGAAGTCTAAGAGATTTAGGGGTAACTTCAAGTAATTCATCATTTTCAATGAAATCTAAACATTCTTCAAGACTGAAAATTGTTGCAGGAGTAAGCTGAACAACACCATCACTACTACTACTTCTCATGTTAGTTAGCTGCTTAGCTTTACATATATTTATTTCCATATCTTCTTGTCGTTTATTTAGTCCTACGATTTGACCTGCATAAACTTTCTGGGCTGGCTCAATAAATACTTCTCCTCTTTCTTCTGCATTAGATAAAGAGTAGGGAGTAGCAATACCATTTTCAAAGGCAATTAGCACACCATTACGAAGTTGTTGAAGGGCAGAACCGATTGGCTGATAACCATCGTTTAAAGAGTTCATGATAACTGTACCCTTAGTTTTAGTAAGAAGTTGGTTTCTCATTCCAATTAAAGCTCTAGTTGGCATAGTATAAATAAGTTTAGTAAGTCCCTGAGAAGTAGTAAATTGCTCTTTTTGATTTGCTCGACGAGCACCAAGTTCCATTTGAACAGCACCAACATGTTCAGCTGGTACTTCAATAATTACTTCTTCGACTGGTTCCATTGTAACTCCGTTTTCTTCATGAGTAACAACCTGAGGTCTTCCAACCTCGAATTCGTAACCTTCACGACGAATAGCTTCTATAAGAACACTTAAGTGAAGCTCACCGCGTCCAGATACTAAGAAACCAATACCGCTACTTTCAACTCTTAAACCAATATTAGTTTCAAGTTCTCGGTTTAATCTTTCTTCAAGTTGTCTTCCAGTATTGAAGTCTCCTTCGAGTCCTTTAAATGGACTAGTGTTAGGACCTAGATAAATTCTAATTGTAGGAGCTTCCACTTCCATAGCTGGTAGTGCTTCTGGATTTTCAGCATCAGCGATTGTTTCACCAATCTTTACGTCGTTAATTCCAGTAAGTTGAACAATGTCTCCCGCAATTCCTTCAGAAACTTCCATTCTACTTACTCCACGACTCATAAATACTTCGTTAACTTTACCTTTAATAATTATGCCGTCTCTTTTAATAACTGCGACTGAATCAGCTGGCTTAATACCACCTCTAGAAATTCTTCCGATTGCATATTTACCTTTAAAGTTATCTCTACCTAGTGCAGTAACTAACATTTGGAAAGGTTTGTTAAGTTCAACTTTAGGTGCAGGAACATGTTCTATGATTGCTTTGAAGATAGTTTCTAAGCTTGCATCTGCTTCAGGATCAGTCGGTGGGGTATCCCAAGCTTTTCCAGCTCTACCTACTGCGTAATAAACAGGGTAGTGCAATTGATCTTCATGAACAGCTAATTCTAGGAATAGATCAGCTAGCTCATCTTCAACTTCTTTAATTCTTGAAGCCGGCTTATCTATTTTATTAATAATAACGATAGGCTTTAGTTCAAGAGCTAAAGCTTTAGATAAAACGAATTTAGTTTGAGGCATCGGACCTTCTTGAGCGTCTACGATTAATATACAACCATCAGCCATATTAAGAGTTCTCTCAACTTCACCAGAGAAGTCTGCGTGACCTGGAGTATCTATAATATTAATTCGGTAATCGTCGTGTTGAACTGCTGTAATTTTAGCGGTAATAGTAATACCACGTTCTCGTTCTTGATCACCACTATCCATAATTAAATCTTGCTCCATTTCAGCCTGATTATCTCTGAAAGTATGAGACTGCTTTAAAAGACCATCAACTAAAGTAGTTTTTCCATGGTCTACGTGTGCGATTATCGCAATATTTCGAATTTTACTAGGATCTTGTTCCATAAATATGTTTTAAAAAATAAAAAAAGAATCGTACAAAAATACGATTCGTTTGTACTGTGTATACTTTAGCATAATTTAACAGATCAAACAATAGCATTTACAGATAGAAGAATATTGACGTTAATTAGGAGACAAATAGTAGATAAGCGAACCCTTATCTTTAACTAAAGTTATAGTATTAGCTTTCATGTCACCATTTCCAGTTTGAGGGTCAATTCTACCCGAATTACCATAAATCATAGTAGGATGAGAACCTCCACTTACTACTATCTCAGTGTGTCCGCCCTGATTATAATCGAAATATGCAACGTCACCCGGCTTTGGAATATATCCCGATGAAGCATCATGAATCGTAAAATTATATTTTTGAATATTTACAGCTGTGTTTTCATCCCATCCATCAAAAGCGGATTTGAAAGGGTATCCAGATTCTTTATAAACAAACGAGATAAAATCGGCACACCACTGTTCATATGTCGCATTATCGGTATATCTAGTTAATAACGATAGATGGTTATTGGAGCCATTTACCCAAGTCTCCCATTCTTTAATTGCATAACAGCTTAACTTAAATTCCTTGCTTCCCGAATCACAGTTTAATTTTCTGGGCACAATAGATCCGCTCATATCTTCAGCATTCCAGGTAAGAACATTTTTCTTATTACAATCGTCAACAACTAATTGTGAACCATCTCCCATGGATGAAGTTAAACATTGCTCCGAATTGGGGTTATACAGCCTACCGTTACTATTAAGCCACACTTGGTTAGCAGAATTATTACATGATTGAACGACCACCGATTTTTTAGAATTTAATAATTTTTCACTAACACTAAGACAATATTTATCATCATGAGTAATAGTAGATAAATTCTCAGTCCAACTTTGTGCTGAAGTTTTGTCGCACATCCATAAAACAACTGGAGAATTTTCTGAAGTAGAATTATGCAGAAGATCTATACAGTAATCTTTTTTAGCAACTATCCTAAGACTATCTGCAGATGCTTTATTAAGATAGCTTCTTCCAAATCCAAATATTAAAAAAAACACCAAGATTGAAGTAAAAACACGAATTTTACTAATTCCTGGCATATTAAAATTAAATATTTTTTTAGAAACTTTATTATTCATTTTTGTTTTAGTTTTGTATTATTATTTTATATTTTAAAGATAATCTTTGTCAATCTGTTGAGACTATTTTTTCTTAGATTTCCAACCGTTATACAGCTGCTTGGTGTTATACCAACCATAGGACACGCCGCCTAGCTCAAACATATATTCAGCCCAATGAGGAGCTTGAACAGCAGCAATTCCTAATACTGAGGATGGAATAACAAAATCTCTTAGGGAGTCCCTGAAAGCGAACTTATCACTGGTTTTCTTAGAATCTCTTCCTTTACGATTCATAAACAGAACTATTCCGTTTAATGCTATAGCGCCAGCAGCAGCCTTAATGTCGTTATGAGCAAAATCAAATCCATCAGAAGGCTTAGTAAAACTGAATTTATCAGAAACAATTTCTCTTGCAAATTCACCACTAGCTATTGTAGACGCTGACACCGCGAATGTTATAGCCCATTTTCTAGCTTTAGCAACTACACCTTTACGGTCTGAATTAGCTTCTATAGCTGCTGCACCAAAAGTCATAGCATCAGTCATTTCTTCAGCAGCTTCGATAATCAGTGCGGGTTGATTTCCAGTAATACCTCCCCAAGCTTGCAGGGCAGCTGATCCAGCTCTAAGAATGGATGATTTAGTAAATCTACTAACTCTTTCTTCTTGGCTGAGTAGCTCTGATTCGTGTATGTGCGAATGATGTTCATTTGACATTACGTTGACTTCTTTCTCTATAAATATTATATACTCTTTATGTAATGGATAATCAAAAAATGAAAATAGCAGTTATTGCAGCCAACGGTAGAACTGGAAGAATATTTTTAGATTACGCTTTAGCCCGTGGACATGAAGTTAATGCTGGAGTTCATAACAAAAATAATATATTAGGAACAGAAAAACTTCACATAATAAATTGCGATGCTACAAATAAAGAAGAATTACGAAACCTACTAAAGGGACAAGATGCGGTAGTCAGCTTTATCGGACACGTTAAAGGATCTAGGCCGTGGGTTCAATCTGAATCTATGAAGGCCTTAGTGGAAGTCATGAATGAGCTCAAGATCAAAAGATTAGTTAGTTTAACTGGTACCGGAGTTAGAGAACACGGAGATAAAATTACTCTGATAGATAGATTTTTGAATATTGGAATTAAGATAATAGATCCCAAAAGAATAAATGACGGAATCAAACATGCAAAAATTCTAAAAGCAAGTAGTCTTGATTGGACAATCCTAAGAGTTACAAAACTACAAAATACCACTCCAAGACCATTCATACTAAAAGAACACGGACCGAGTAAGTTTTATGTAAGCCGTGAAGACGTAGCTAGAGCCGCATTAGAGGTACTAGAAGATAATTCTTTCATAAAGATGCTTCCGATTTTGTCTAGAAGAAAATAGGGTTATAATAAGCATATGCACAATTTTAATATATATCTCACGATGTTGGTTATTTTCTTAGCTATAGACATGCTATGGCTCGGAGTTTTATCAAAAAATCTATACAAAGAACAAATGGGCAGTCTTAAGGCAAAAAAACCAAAATGGTCTGCTGCGATTCTTTTCTACGCCATATACATTTTTGGTTTATACATCTTAGTAATTCATCCTGCTGTGGTTGATATGAGCGGTCTTTCCACTTGGTGGAAGGGATTCGTATTTGGATTAACTGCTTATGCAACTTATGATTTAACAAATTTAGCTGTTATAAAGAACTGGCCAGTAAAAATTACCTTTATTGATCTATTATGGGGATCAACTGTTACTACATTAACTACAATTTCTGTGCTTTATATATTTGCAAGATAATATGGAAATAATCTCAATCCCAATAAGCATTTTTATAAGTTTAATGGCATTAATTATTTTAATAATACCTTTCATTTACTATGCTCTTGGAAATAAGAGGAATGACATAGCGGACGTAATGTGGGGATTAAGTTTCATAGTAATTGCGTGGACTAACTATTTAGTACATTCCAATCAGACAAAATTAGCTCTAACTATTAACTTATTAGTTACAATCTGGGGACTAAGACTTAGCTATCATATCTTTAAAAGATTTATAAGAAACAAAATTGAAGACAGAAGATATGAAGATATGAGAAAAACCTGGAAAAACGATCAGAACGTAGCTACATTTACAAACGTATTCCTACTACAAGCATTTTTAGCGGTATTAGTAAGTCTTCCAGTAATAATAGTTAACACTTATCACTCTGGCGTAAACAATCTCGCCTACGCTGGTGTCCTAATCTGGATTTTTGGATTCTTATTTGAATCAAGAGCTGACATGCAACTTAAAAAATTTATTATGGATCCTTCAAATAAGGGCAAAATTATGACTAAAGGATTATTCAAATACACTAGGCATCCAAATTATTTTGGAGAAGTTTTACAGTGGTGGGGAATAGCTTTTATGGCTCTATATGCATCTTACGGATGGATTGGTATTTTAGGCGCAGTTAGTATAACTTTTCTAATTACGAAGGTGTCCGGCATTCCTCTAGCCGAAAAAGGTACCTCTAAAAAACCGGGCTGGGAAGAATACAAGAAGAAAACTCCAGCACTTCTACCTAAATTCTGGTAACAATAACAGATATTTGAAATACGGGCGATAATAATGTAAGATATATTTCTATCATGTCCGAAG
>Ga0214919_10005513_pt1 | contig 17909 bp, 17 predicted proteins | sample LL1503_MetaG_FD_177994 | JGI IMG/M metagenome (GOLD analysis project Ga0214919, IMG submission 177994) | Freshwater microbial communities from Lake Lanier, Atlanta, Georgia, United States - LL-1503 | ecosystem: Environmental > Aquatic > Freshwater > Lake | place: USA: Georgia | collected...
ACCTGGCATGGACAGAAGCACGTTTAGCCGACTTAGGTGCTCGCCCAAGTTTGCTCAACCCCCTGTGGTACGCGGGCGCGTTTGCGATTGGCTATGCCGCCGGCAAGCTTGGCGGAGACGCCATGAGTTTGGGTTTTGTGGTGGAAACCGAGCAGCAAGTCGCCGCACATTTGGGCGAACACCTGCAGCGCCTGCCTGGCGCTGACTTGGCCTCGCGCGCAGTGGTGGCGCAAATGCAAGCCGATGAAGCGCAACATGCCGCAGACGCGCAAAAAGCCGGCGCGATGGCTTTGCCCCAGCCGTTACGCGATGCGATGCGCATGGCTGCCAAGGTCATGACGACCGTGGCGCACAGGGTTTGAGTTTTAAACGTCTATCAGCTCAAAACCTGTGGTGATTTCAGCGGTTTTGCCCAGCATGATGCTGGCCGAGCAGTATTTGTCGTGGCTCATTTTGATAGCGCGTTCCACCACCTCGGGGGGTATGCCCTTACCACGCACCGTGAAATGCATGTGTATGCGGGTGAAGACCTTGGGGTCGGAGTCGGCGCGTTCACTGGTGAGCTTCACGCTGCAACCTTGAACCGCATGACGCCCGCGTTTCAAAATCAACACCACGTCATAAGCAGTGCAACCGCCCGTACCCGCCAATACCAACTCCATGGGTCTTGCGGCAAGGTTTTGGCCGCTTTGATCGGGTTTGGCAGGGTCTGGCGCCCCATCCATGGCCACCACATGACCGCTGCCGGTCTCGGCCACAAATCCCATGGCGGAGCGGGTGCCGCTCGCGCCTGTCCAACTGACTGTGCATTCCATAGCTTTTCCTTTCCCCATATTTTCCATGAAGCAATAAATATTGCAGCGCAGCAAATGTTCGGCTATATTGGAGCCACGCTTGGTTTCAAGCACCTTTTGTCTCCTCCACCCTCTGAAAAGGTGGATTTACAGCCCCGCCTCCGCAAGGAGCGGGGCTTTTTTTGGGTCCGCTGTCATCTGCGGGACAATACTGCATGCCTTCCCACAAGCCCCCCACCCCACCAACCTCAACCGCCAAGCCAGCACGCGTGCGTCGCCTGACTCCCGCGGACTACCTGAAAAAAATCCTGACTGCGCGTGTGTACGACGTGGCCCACGAATCAGCCTTGGACGCCGCGCCGGTTCTCAGCAAACGCCTGCACAACCAGGTACTGCTTAAACGCGAAGACCAGCAACCCGTCTTCAGCTTCAAGCTGCGCGGCGCCTACAACAAAATGGTGCACCTCAGCCCTGAACAATTGGCCAAAGGCGTGGTGTGTGCGTCTGCAGGCAACCATGCCCAAGGCGTGGCCTTGGGCGCCAAAAAACTGGGCACTCGGGCCGTCATCGTCATGCCCATCACCACACCGGCCGTGAAAGTCGATGCCGTCAAAGCGCTGGGCGGCGAGGTGCTGCTGCATGGCGACAGCTATACCGATGCCTACGGCCAAGCAGTGAAACTGTGCGCCAAGCAAGGCCTGACGTTTATCCATCCTTTTGACGACCCCGACGTGATTGCTGGCCAAGGCACCATCGCCATGGAGTTGCTGCGCCAGCACCAAGGCCGCTTGGACGCGGTGTTTGTGGCCATTGGCGGTGGTGGCTTGATCAGCGGCGTGGCCAATTACATCAAGGCGGTACGCCCCGAGGTGAAAGTCATCGGCGTGCAAATGGATGATTCCTCTGCCATGCTGCAATCGGTCACGGCAGGCAAGCGCGTCACCTTGCGTGATGTGGGCTTGTTTGCCGATGGCACGGCGGTGAAGTTGGTGGGCGAAGAAACCTTTCGCGTGGCGCGGCATTTGGTAGACGACTACATCAGTGTGGACACTGACGCGGTGTGCGCTGCCATCAAAGACGTGTTTGTGGATACCCGCAGCATCGTGGAACCGTCGGGCGCCATGGCAGTCGCGGCCATCAAAAAATATGTGGCGCTACACAAAACCCGTGGCCAAACCTATGCCGCCATTTTGTGCGGCGCCAATATGAACTTCGACCGCTTGCGCTTTGTTGCCGAGCGCGCAGAGGTGGGCGAAGAACGTGAAGCGCTGTTGGCGGTCACCATTCCCGAAGAGCGCGGCAGTTTCAAGCGGTTTTGTGGTTTGCTCAGCGACCTGCCAGCCTTTGGGGGTAGCAAATCGCCGCGCTCCATCACCGAGTTCAATTACCGCATCAGCGACGCCGCCAAAGCCCACGTGTTTGTCGGCCTGACCACCACCAGCATGGGTGAAAGTGCCAAGATAGCGGCACATTTAAGCCGTCATGGATTTGAGTCGCTGGACCTCACCCACGACGATTTGGCCAAAGAACATATCCGCCACATGGTGGGTGGACGCTCTGCATTGGCGCAAGAAGAACGCCTGCTGCGGTTTGTGTTCCCAGAGCGCCCAGGTGCCTTGATGACGTTTTTGTCTGCCATGCGTCCCGGCTGGAACATCAGCCTGTTTCACTACCGCAACCAAGGCGCCGACTACGGCCGTATTTTGGTCGGCCTGCAGGTGCCTGCCAAAGACCAAGCCAGTTATGAGAAGTTTTTAAATGGTTTGGGGTACCCGTATGTGGATGAGAGCGCTAACCCTGTGTACAAACTGTTTTTACAACAGTGATGTCATGGCCGCTTGGGTAGCTCTAAGGTGGTCTTTGTCGGTGTCTTCAATGCCTCGCCCAACAGCGCTTGGGTAGGTGTCACCGCTTGCAAGACCCAACCCGGGCTGACGGTGGCGCCCACATGAAAAGGCTTGGCGGGTTGACCGTCGACACTGATGAGCGCCAAGGCATTGCCGGGCTGCGTGATGGCCACCCCCAACAAGCTAAAGCGCAAAGGGGCAGGCTGGATGGCCTCACTGCTGACAAGAGGCCCACTGCTGGCACCCAACACCTTGGCCATGTCAGAGGCCTGCAGTTGAGGCAAAGCGGTTTGCGCGGAAACCGCCACTGCGGAGGCCAAAGGACGCATGTCTTGGGGCCACAAAGCCAAGCCCCATGCAACGGCGCAGGCGCCCAGCGCTGCCCACACCACCGTCGTGACAAAAGCGTGCGTTGAAATTTTGGGGCTTTGTAACATAGCCGCATTATCATGCAGCACTCTGATCAACAGAAGAAATACGCCCCATGACTCACCCTGTTTCCCAGCGTCTACGCCGTCAACTTGGCTTTACCTTGATTGAACTCATGGTGGTCTTGGTCATCATTGGCGTGTTGGCCGCATTGATCGTGCCCAATGTGCTCAACCGTGCCGACGATGCACGCGTGACGGCTGCGCGCACCGACATCAGCAACCTGATGCAAGCCTTGAAGCTGTACCGCTTGGACAACCAACGCTTTCCCTCTGCCGAGCAAGGCTTAAGCGCTTTGGTGACCAAGCCCAGTGCGGGTCCCGAACCCATCAACTGGAAACCCTACCTCGACAAACTGCCCAACGACCCCTGGGGTCACCCTTACCAATACCTCAACCCCGGCATCAAAGGCGAGGTGGATGTGCTGTCCTTTGGCGCCGATGGTCAAAGCGGCGGCGAGGGCAAGAACGCAGACATCGGCAGTTGGCAGTAAAACGGCTTTTATCCATGGCGCGCCAAACAGCGGGCTTTACCCTGCTGGAATTGCTGGTGGTTTTGGCCATCGTCGCCATCGCCAGCGCCACGGTGACGCTAAGCCTGCGCGACAGTGCGCAAACCCGCTTGCAGTCCGAGGCTGAGCGCTTGGTTGCTGTGCTGGAAGCCAGCCGCGCTGATGCACGCGCTGGTAACACTGCCCATCATTGGCATGCCGACGAAACAGGCTTTGAGGTGAACACGCTGCCCACAACTGGCCCTGCTTTGCACAGCATGGCTTGGCTGTACCCAGGCACACAAGCCACGCCACCGGATATGCTGATCAGCGCCGAGCCGGTTCAGGCACGCAGCACCATCACCTTGCGACACGACAGCGGCGCCAGCTTGAAAATTGGCACCGATGGTGCGGCAGCTTTCAAGGTCTTGCCATGAAGCGCGGCTTTACCTTGATCGAGGTATTGGTGGCTTTGGCCATTGTGGCGCTGTGTGTGATGGCTGGCATGCGCGCCGCTGGCAGTATGACGCGTAACGCCGAGCGCCAATGGCAGGTGCTGTTGGCACAAGCATGTGCCGACAACAGTTTGTACCGCTTGCGATTGGCCAGCACCCTGCCCAATGTGGGGGAGAGCCGAGTGGTCTGTCCCCAAGCAGGATTGCCGCTGGATGTGGTGCTGAGCGTTCAAACCACACCCAACCCTGCTTTCAGACGGGTCGATGCGCAGGTGTTTCTGCAAAACACCCCCTTGTTGCGCGTCAGTACGGTCTTGGGGCGCTACTGAGATGCGCCGCCATCTGGGCTTTACATTGATCGAGGTCTTGGTCGCCTTGGCTTTGATGGCCTTGCTGGGTCTGATGGGGTGGCGTGGCTTGGAAACTTTGCTCAGAACCCGCGAGGTCACGCAATCACGCATAGACAGCGTGGCCATGGTGCAGGTGAGCTTGGGACAATGGCGGGCAGACTTGAACGCGCAAATGGCCATTCCTGGCCTGCTGGGTGACAACAGCATCGATTGGAATGGCAGCGTCATGCGCATCTTGCGCCGCAGCAGCATCCCCATGGCTGACGGCAGCGACGCGGGTATGCAAGTGGTGGCTTGGACGCTGCGCGAAGGCCATTGGCGACGCTGGCAATCACCCGCAATGCGTCATCGCACCGCCATCGAGCAAGCATGGACACAAGCCGCGCTTTGGGGTCAAAACCCCAGCACCGATTTGCTGCAGCAAGAAGTCACACTGATGCCGATAACAGGGTGGCAATTGTTTTACTTTCGAGACAACGCATGGACCAACCCCCTCAGCAGTGCAGTCACCCTCAACACCAGTCAGTTGCTGAAATCCCCAGATGCTGTGGAATTGGTTTTGCAACTCAACGCGACAGACAAACTCACGCTCGACTGGGTGCGTGCGGCTTTTAACCCCAACCGCCCATGAACCCCAAGTCAAGCTTGCCCCTTCAAACAGGCGCCGCCTTGTTGATGGCCATGCTGACGGTAGCGCTGGTGGCGGTACTGGCTTCGGCGGCGCTGTGGCAGCAGTGGCGCACCTTGTCGGTGGAGACGGCCGAGCGAGACGCTCAGCAAACCGCTTGGCTGCTGCGCGGTGCACAAGACTGGGCCTTGGTGGTCTTACGTGAAGATGGAAAAAGTGGAAGTACCGACCATTTGGCCGAGCCTTGGGCCGTGCCGCTTCGCGAAGCACGTTTGTCCGCGTTTTTGGCGGCAGCAAGCAACGGGGTGGTTAACGACAGCGAGAGCTTGACCCAGCAGGTGTTTTTATCGGGGCGTATCACCGATATGCAGTCACGCCTGAATGTCACCAACCTCTTGGAAGGCAACAAGCTCAATGAGCGCAGCCTGCAAACATTTGCCCGCTTGTACCGCGCATTGGGTTTGCCTGAAGCCGAATTGCGGCAATGGACACAGGCCTTGCTGGTTTCGGCGCAAAACCCCGCTGCTGCCAACGCCTCCTTACCGCCGCAACGCTTTGAGCAATTGCGATGGTTGGGTATAGAGGCCAGCAGTTTGGCGCGCTTGGCGCCCCACATCACGGTCTTGCCGGTGCGCACAACTGTTAATCTCAATACCGCCAGTGCAGAGGTCTTGTACGCCAGCGTACCTGGGTTGGAGCTGGGCCAAGCCAACCAATGGGCGCAAGAACGCGCCAACAAGCCGTTTGACAACTTGGAGGATGTGCGCCAGCGCATGGGCAAGGCGGCTGACAATGTCAATGAAACTCAACACACAGTCAATACACGATTTTTTGAGGTGCTCGGCCAGATACGCCTGGGCCAGACATACCAACTTCAAAAATCGCTGGTACAACGCGATGGCAGTGACGTCAAAACCCTTTGGCGCGAACAACGCCCGTTGCGAGGCGAGCCAGGGTGTCTCTCTACAATCCCAACTCCATGTTGATTGTTCACCTCTCCCCCGAACCCTCGGCCTTGTTTGACTATGTCGAAAGCGTTGATGGGCGCCACCTTGCCCGCAGCGGACAAGCCTCGGCCAAGGACTTGACACGCTGGGCAAGCCAGGTGGTGGCTGTGGTGCCTTGGCAAGCATTGGCTTGGCACTCGGTCAATCTGCCACCCGGTGTAGGCGGGCGTCTGAGCGCGGTGCTCAACAGTTTGCTGGAGGACAGCTGTTTGCAAGACCCCAGCGAATTGCACATGGTCTTAGGCCCCCATACGGCGGAGGTCTTGCGGCAAGGCGGCACGGCGATGGTGGCTGTTTGCGCCAAAGATTGGTTGCGTAAAGCCTTGGCGCCCCTCACGGCCGCTGGCCTGCAACTGCAACGCTTGGTGCCTGAGGTCTGCCCCAGCCCCTCGCAAGACAGCGCGCAGCTGTACCTGCTGGATGACGGCGCAAGCGTGCAGGCTTTGCTGTGCCGCCATGACAGCGTCTGGCGCTTGCCACAAGCGACAACCGCTTTAACCGCATGGGAGCCTGTACCCAACAAAACCTTGTGGACCGAACCCTCTGTAGCCGAGGCCACCGCTGGCCTGAGCGAAACACCTGCGTTGTTGCAAACACCGCCCCAACGCTGGTTACAAGCCAGTGGCAATGGCTGGAACATGGCACAAGGCGAATGGGCACAACACAAAGGCCTCAGAGGTTGGCGTTGGCTGCAAACCAGCGCGCATGCGCTGCGTTTTGATCCGCGTTGGCGTGCCACCCGTCAAGGCTTGGCCCTGTTGGTCTTGGTACAACTTTTGGGCTTGAATATCTGGGCTTGGCGCGCGCAAGCCGAGGTCGCGCAACAACGTAACCAAATGCAACTGCTTTTGACAAGCACTTTCCCCAAGGTCAAGGTCGTGGTTGATGCACCCGTACAAATGCGCCGTGAAGTCCAAGCTTTGCAAAAAAACATCGCCCAAGCCGCAGATACCGATTTGGATGTGATGCTGCAAACCTTGTCTGCCCAGTGGCCATCAGACACTGTTCCTATCCAGCTGGATTACCGTGGCGGTACTTTGCGCATGGCGGGCTTAAAACCTGAGGCTTTAGAGGTGTTACGCAAAGCCTTTGTCAATCACAACCGCTATCGCTTCGAAGTGCAAGGCGGCCAAGGGGTGATGCAAACCAAGGATGCGAAATGAAGCTTTTGCAAACTTGGCAAGCCTTTGTCAGCCAACGCAGTGCGCGAGAACAAAGTGGAATCTACGCGGCTGTCTGGTTGATGGGCTTAGGCTTGCTGTGGCAAATTGCGGTGGCACCTGCTTGGCAAGTCTGGCGTGACAGCGATGCCCAGTTGGCGCAGCTAGCGCAGCAACATACCGAAATGCTGGCTTTGCAACAACAGGCCAAGCTGTTGCAAAGCCAAACCCATTTGGGCAGTGCCCAAGCCGCGCAAGCCTTGCAAAGCATTTGTTTGAATTTGGGTGAGAAAGTGAAATGCAGTCGCCAAGCCCATCAAATGACGACAGATGTCAAAGGTCTCAGCCCACAAGTCATGGCACAAGCGTGGGCACAGGCGCGCATACAAGCGCAAGCAGTTGTGGTGGAAATCCATTTGCAACGCCAAGGTGAAGCGTGGAATGGGCAATGGATTTGGGCTTTGCCCGAGGACGCGCCATGAAAACCCTGGGACTTTGCTTGGGCATGTTGTGCGCCATGGTCTGGCAAGCGCCAGCCGCATGGTTGGCTGCGGCCGTGCAAGCCGCTAGCCATGACCGTGTTCAGTTGCGCCAGCCACAAGGCACGCTGTGGCAAGGCAGTGCGCAATGGGTTTTGGCCAGTGGCGCTGGTGGTCAAGACGCACTGGCCTTGCCGCAACGTGTGCAGTGGCATATTCAGCCCCAAGCCGACGCCAGCTTGCGCATTGACATCCATGTGGCTTGTTGCACACCACAGCCCTTGGAGTTATGGGTACGTCCACAGTGGTCAGGGATTGCGCTGGAATGGGGTGCAGGCGTCAGCGAATGGCCTGTGGCATGGATGGCAGGCTTGGGCGCGCCTTGGAATACCTTGGGGTTGGCGGGCCAAGCACGATTGCAAACCCAAGGCTTGCGCTGGCAGTGGGACGGGCAAGGAGGCCAGTTGCAAGGTCTGGCGCAGTTACAACTGTTGTCGGTATCGTCGCGTTTATCAACATTGCACCCTTTAGGCAGCTATGCCTTGGACATCCGGGGTGCCAGCCCCATTCATGTTCAACTCAGCACCCTGCATGGCGAGTTGCGCTTGCATGGGCAAGGTCAATGGAGCAGCACAGGCCTGCATTTCGAAGGGCAAGGCCATGCCAACCCTGGCAGCGAAGCGGCCTTGGCCAATTTGCTGGGTGTGTTGGGCCAACGGCAAGGAAACACAACAGAATTGCGATGGGGATAACCATGTTGAAATTGAAACGGCACACCGTGGGTTTACTGGCTATCAGTGCCATGCTTGCCGCAATGCCCGATGTGATGGCGCAAAGTACCCGCCCGGGGGCGCCCATCACGCTGAATTTTGTCAATGCCGATATCGAATCGGTGGCACGTGCTTTGGCCTCACTGACCAAACGCAGTTTGGTGGTTGACCCGCGTGTCAAAGGCACCATCAACCTCTCCACGGACAAACCTGTTGCGCCTGATGTGGCATGGAACCAGTTTTTGGCACTATTGCGTTTGCAAGGCTATGCCATGATTGAAACCCAAGGGCTGTACAAAATCGTGCCCGAAGCCGAAGCCAAATTGCAAGGCGGACAAGTGGCGGTGGTGCCAGCAGGAACCGCTCCCAACAACGCCCAAGTGATGACGCAAATTTTCAAACTCACCCATGAAAATGCCAACAATTTGGTGGCGGTCTTGCGCCCTCTCATCAGCCCGAACAACACCATCAATGTGACACCGGGCTCCAACGCCTTGGTCATCACCGACTATGCGGACAACTTGCAACGTTTGGGACGCATCATCGCCTCGCTGGATGTGGCCAATGCCACCGATGTGGAAGTCATTCCCCTGCAACACGCGATTGCCAACGACATGGCGGCTTTGGTGACACGATTGGTTGACGCCAGCGCCGCAGGCGCTGCTTCTGCCGCGCAAGGACAAGGCCAAACCGATACCAGTTACAAAACCACCATCTTGGCCGAAACCCGCAGCAACGCTCTTATCGTGCGCTCGGCCAACCCTGCCAAGCAAGCCCAAATCCGCAGCTTGGTGGAAAAACTCGACAAACCTTCTAGCGAGCAAGCCAGCGGCAACATCCATGTGGTGTATTTGAAAAACGCAGAGGCAACCAAACTGGCCAATACTTTGCGGGCGGCCATGGGAAGCGCAGGTTCCAGTGGTAGCGGGATTTCACCCCCCGCGGCAGCATCGACGCCCACCGCGGGCACCACGCCTGGTGCCAGTGCCAGCCTGAGCCTGCCCACCACAGGCGGCCAAATCCAAGCCGATGCCGCCACCAATTCACTCATCATCACCGCGCCTGAACCCCAATACCGCCAATTGCTGGCCGTGATTCAATCGCTGGACCAGCGCCGCGCCCAAGTGCTGGTAGAGAGCTTGATTGTGGAAGTCGATTCGGCCAAAGAATCGCAGTTTGGTATTCAGTGGCAAAACTTGGTGGGCGGTGCCAACAGCACGGTGGGTATTTTGGGCACCAACTTTGCCACCAGCAATTTGCTTAACCAATCGATCAATGGTGCTGACGGCAAGGTACTGCCTGGCCAAGGCTTGAACATTGCCACCGCGCGCAATGTCAATGGCAAGTACATCATGACCTCACTGGCCAATTTTTTGCAAACCAATGGCGGTAGCAACATTTTGTCGCGCCCATCTTTGCTGACGTTGGACAACGAGGAAGCCAAAATCGTGGTGGGCCAAAACGTGCCCTTTGTGACTGGCCAGTACACCAACAACAACAGCAGCAATGGCGCTGTCAACCCCTTCCAAACGGTTGAACGCAAAGACGTGGGGTTGACGCTAAAAGTGAAACCGCAAATCAGTGATACCGGCATGGTCAAGCTGACCATTTTTCAAGAAGTCTCCAGTGTCGACACCTCGAAAAAACTGACCGACGGTTTGATCACCAACAAGCGTTCTATCGAATCGAACATCTTGGTGGAAGATGGCACGGTGGTGGTGCTGGGTGGTTTGCTGTCTGACACTTATGAAGACAGTCGCCAACAAGTGCCCGGTTTGGGTGACATCCCGTTTTTTGGTGCCTTGTTTCGCAACGAAACTCGCACCCGCAGCAAAACCAATTTGATGGTGTTCTTGCGACCGGTGGTGGTGCGTGATGAGGCCAGCGCCGAGGTGCTCTCCAGCGGTCGTTACCAATTCATGCAAGGCCTGCAAAAAGAAGCCAGCAAAGAGCCCACGGGCACCATGCCGATTCCGAACGACTTAAGCTTGCCGCCCTTGCCAGGCACTGCCCCTGCAGCGCCTGCCATGCCTTCGCAACCTTAAAGCGCTATGCGTCACCCACTGCCCTACGCTTTTGCCCGTACCCACCAGTTGCTGCTGGAGGACGATGGACAGGCGCTTACGTTGTGGCACCACGGTCAGCCATCAGCGGGGGCATGGAGTGAGGTGTTACGTGTACACGCCATCGACCACTTTCAACAACTCGACGCGGCCAGTCTGGCGCAGCGCATCAGTGCCAGCTATGCCGGGGCCGAATCCAGTGCCGCCATGGTCATGAGCGAGGTTGAAGGTGAAGCTGATTTGGCTCGCATGATGCAAGAGTTACCGGCGGTAGAAGACTTGCTGGAAGCCTCGGCTGATGCACCGATTATTCGCATGCTCAATGCTTTGCTGATGCAAGCTGCACGCGATGGTGCCAGTGACATACACATCGAGCCCTATGAACGACACTCCAGCGTGCGCTTTCGCATCGACGGTACTTTGCGCGAGGTGGTCCAACCCAACCGCGCACTGCACGCAGCCTTGATTTCGCGCCTGAAGATCATGGCCGATTTGGATATCGCCGAAAAGCGTTTGCCGCAAGACGGGCGTATCTCCTTGCGCCTGGGCCAACGCGCCATCGATGTGCGTGTCTCTACCTTGCCGGGGGCACATGGCGAACGCGCTGTGCTTCGTTTGCTAGACAAATCACAAAGCCGCTTGTCGCTGGCCTCCGTGGGCATGCAAGGCCCAACACTTGCGCGTTTTTCTGAGTTGATCGCCCAACCCCATGGCATTGTGTTGGTCACTGGGCCCACGGGTTCGGGCAAAACCACCACCTTGTACGCGGCTTTGCAACAACTTGACGCGGCACACTTCAACATCATGACGGTCGAAGACCCCATCGAGTACGAGTTAAGCGGCATAGGCCAAACCCAAGTCAACCCCAAAATCGATCTCGACTTTGCCAAGGCATTGCGGGCCATACTGCGCCAAGACCCTGACATCATCATGATTGGCGAAATCCGCGACAAAGATACCGCGCAAATCGCCATCCAAGCGTCGCTCACCGGTCACTTGGTGTTGGCCACCTTGCATACCAACGATGCGGTGAGTGCCGTCACCCGCTTGACCGACATGGGCATAGAACCGTTTTTGCTCAGCTCCTCGCTGCTGGGCGTGTTGGCACAACGCCTTGTTCGCAAACTTTGCGGCACGTGCCAAGGCAGTGGCTGTGCGAGCTGCGGCCACACGGGCTACCAAGGGCGCACCGGTATTTTTGAGTTGATGGGTGTGGACGACAGCTTGCGTGAACTGATCCACAACCGTGGTGCTGAAGCTGACTTGTTGTTGGCTGCCAAGCGCCAAGGCATGCTGAGCTTGCGTGAAGACGGCCAGCGTTTGGTCACACTGGGTGTGACCTCGGCGCAAGAGCTGCTACGCGTTACCCGTGATTGATCGCTGATGCCGGCCTATACCTACGAAGCCCTGACCGAACACGGCGTGACCGAGCGCGGCGTGCTCGAAGCCGACTCTGAACGCGCTGCGCGCAGCCAGTTGCGCACACAAGCATTGATTCCTCTCAAGCTTGAAGCCGTGGCAACAGACAAGCCGCGCTTGAAGGGGGACGTGGTGCTGTGGCAAGCACGGGCTTTCAGCCGCACGGATTTGGTGGTGTGGACACGACAACTCGCCAGCTTGGTAGGCGCGGGCTTGCCATTAGAGCGCGCCTTGAGTGCTTTAAGCGAAGAAGCCAGCAGTCCGGCACAACGCGATTTGGTCGCCTTGGTACGTGCCGAGGTCAACGCCGGTGCTCCGCTGGCACAGGCGCTGGCACAACACCCCCGCGAATTCGATGCCTTGTACACCGCTGTGATTGAAGCGGGCGAGCAAAGCGGGCGTTTGGGTCAAGTGTTGTTGCAACTGGCGAAAGACCAAGAAAGCGCACACAGTATGCGCAACAAGTTGCTGGCAGCTGCGCTTTACCCCGCCATTGTGAGTGCGGTGGCGCTGTTGATCGTGCTGTTTTTGCTGGCCTATGTGGTGCCACAAGTGGCACAGGTGTTTACCAGCACCCAACGCAGTTTGCCTGCACTCACTGTCGCCATGCTTTTCATCAGCGAGGTGGTGCAAGCCACTTGGATGGTTGCTTTGGTGCTGCTGATCGCTGGCAGCTTGGTACTGAGGGTGTTGTTGCGTCAAAAGGCTTTTCGGCTGTCGTTTGACCAGTTGTGGCTGCGCTTACCTTTGCTGGGACGTTTGAGCTTGGGCTACAACGCCGCACGATTTGCCAGCACCTTGGCGCTGTTGGTGGGTGCGGGTGTGCCCATGCTGAAAGCCTTGCAAACCGCAGCGCACACGCTCTCCAATGCTTTGTTGCGCGAACATGCGATGCAAGCCATTGAACTGGTGCGAGAAGGTGCGCCCTTGGCCAGCGCCTTGGCGCAAAACAAGCGCTTGCCAGGCGTGTTGTCGATGTTTGCGCGTTTGGGCGAACAAACTGGACAACTGCCCGCCATGCTGCAACACGCCGCCGACCACCTGGGCGAGGAAGTGCAACGCCGTGCCATGCAACTGGCCACCGTACTCGAACCCCTTTTGATTGTGACCATGGGTTTGGTGGTCATGTTGATTGTGCTGGCGGTCATGCTGCCTATCATTGAACTCAACCAGTTCGTTCGCTGAAAGATACCTATGGCAAGCACTTTGGACGGCAAATTGGTGGTGGCCATCTCGTCGCGGGCCTTGTTTGATTTTGAAGAAGAAAACCAGGTGTTCGAACAAAACGACGACCGCGCTTACATGGCCTTGCAATTGCAGCGCTTGGAAACGCCAGCCAAACCTGGGGTGGCGTTCTCACTGGTGAAAAAGCTACTTAGCTTCAACCAAGACGCGGCTTCTCGCGTGGAGGTGGTGATCTTGTCGCGCAACGACCCCGTCAGCGGCATGCGGGTGTTTCGCTCGGCACAGCACTATGGTTTGGACATACAGCGCGGCAGTTTCACCCGTGGCCAGCCACCATGGCGGTATTTGAAGCCACTCAACGCCAATTTGTTTTTGTCCACCCACTTAAGCGATGTGCGTGCAGCGCTTGATGCCGGTGTGCCTGCCGCGCAGGTCTACCCACATTCGGCGCACGCCTCTGAAGCACACCCGCATGAGGTCCGTATCGCCTTTGACGGTGACGCGGTGCTGTTCAGCGACGAGGCCGAACGCGTGTTTCAGTCGCAAGGATTGAACGCGTTTCAGCAGCACGAAAAGGACAAGGCTTGGCAACCCCTGTCTGCAGGGCCCTTCAAGCCGCTCTTGGCAGCTTTACACCGTTTGCAAACCGAAGGGACACCGCACATGGGCATACGCACGGCATTGGTGACGGCCCGCAGTGCACCTGCCCATGAGCGTGCCATTCGCACCTTGATGCAATGGAATATCCAAGTGGATGAAGCGATGTTTTTAGGCGGCTTGGCCAAGGGTGAGTTTTTGCGTGAATTCGAACCCGATTTTTTCTTTGACGACCAAACCGGCCACATCGAATCGGCCGCCCGCCACGTGCCCGCAGGGCATGTGGCCAGCGGCGTGCAAAATACGCCTCCTGCTAATGAAAAAAACTAAATGAGCTTGTTCACGCCAGTGCGCCAGTTGTGGCGCAAAACCCGTACCCATTTGCGCCACGTTTGGCAGTTGTCACTGCCGTATTTCCGCTCTGAAGAGCGCTGGCGTGCGCGTTTTTTACTGCTGGCAAGCGTTGCCCTGAACTTAGGCATGGTTTATGTGCTGGTCTTGCTCAACGACTGGAACCGCGTTTTTTATGATGCCTTGCAAAACCGCGACGCAACTGTTTTTTGGGAGCAGTTGCAAATGTTTGGCATGCTGGCCACGGCTTTCATTGTGGTGGCGGTGTACCGGTTTTACCTGACGCAGTTGCTTGAAATTCGCTGGCGTGCTTGGATGACGCGTGACTTTATCCAGCGCTGGAGCACCCAAAATATTTTTTACCAATTGGAGTTACGTCAATTCGCTACGCTGGGCGAAAGCGGTTCGCTGGCGGACAACCCCGATCAACGAATCCAAGAAGATATTCAACTCTTCACCTCGGATACCGTGGGACTGAGCTTGGGTTTGCTTGACGCTTTGGTCACACTTGGCAGCTTTGTCGGTATTTTGTGGGGTCTGTCGGGCAGTTTCGAATTCAGCTACCAAGACAGCGCATTCACCATCCCCGGTTTCATGGTGTGGATGGCCTTGCTGTATGCCTTGCTTGGCAGTTTGATCGGTCATTTTTTGGGTCGCTCAATGTCGCCCTTGAACTTCACCCAACAGCGTCTGGAAGCCAATTTTCGACACCACTTGATGCGGGTGCGTGAGTACAGCGAAGCCATTGCTTTGGACAGGGGAGCAGACTTCGAGCGTGTCGCCTTGCAAAAGCGTTTTGCAGCCGTGGTGGACAACTTTTTGCAATTGCTGAAAGTACAAAAACGCTTTACCTGGTTCAGCTCGGCCTATGGCCAAGCGGCCGTGGTATTCCCCATGTTGGTGGCAGCACCCCGCTATTTCAGCGGTGCCATTCAACTGGGTGAGTTGATGCAAATTTCATCTGCCTTTGGACAGGTGCAAGAGTCGCTCAGTTGGTTGGTTAGCAATTATTCGCGTTTGGCCTCATGGACGGCCACCACCCAGCGTTTGCATGGGTTTTTAGACCAAATGGAAACCATCCGAGCGATTTCTTTTGCGGTGGTGCAAGCGCCCACCGATGGCAGAGCGCCACCCACCTTGCTTCGCACCTCGGCACTCACCATCACCTTGCCCGATCGCACGGTGTTGCTAGACGATGTGGTGCTCGAAGTTCGCCCGGGCGACTCGGTGCTGATTCGTGGCCCCTCTGGCAGCGGCAAATCCACTTTGCTCCGCGTATTGGCGGGTATTTGGCCCTATGTGCGCGGATGGGATGCGCAACGTCAGCCCTTATCGCTTTATGACGCCGTGGCATTACCCGCGGACTGCATGTTTGTGCCACAACGACCCTACTTTCCTGAAGGACGCTTGCGTGATGCCTTGTGCTACCCCGGTGAGGTGGACACTTTCACCGATGTCGATTTACAGCAAGCTTTGATGATGGCTGTGCTGCCGCAGTTCATCACCCAACTCGACAAGGTGGGCCAGTGGAGCCAACAACTCTCTGGGGGTGAAGCCCAGCGCTTGGCCATGGCCAGGGTGTTTTTAAGACAACCCCATTGGGTATTTGCAGATGAGGCCACCAGCGCCTTAGATGAGGCCACAGAAAAAGTGATTTATGAACGCTTATTGGCCATGGTGAAGTCCAAAGGTGGTGCCTTGGTTTCGGTGGCTCACCGCCCCAGCGTCGCTGCCTATCACCAACGTTTATGGCAATTGGTGAATGCCTCCGAGGGCAGCACCAAGAGCTATGTCATGCAGGTCAGCCACTGACCCTATCCATCGTTGCGCCAACCAATCTTGGCGAGAGGGTTTGCCAGGGCGCAGGGAATACAGGTCAATTTTAAGTTGTGAATAGGTCGTCACAATTTGGCAATCAACCGCATTTCCGCTGCCCGCGCATGGGCTTGTAAGCCCTCGCCGTGCGCCAGCACCGAAGCGATGTGCCCCAAGGTCTGCGCACCTTGCTCGCTCACCTCGATCAGGCTGGAGCGTTTTTGGAAGTCGTACACGCCCAGTGGCGATGAAAAACGTGCGGTGCCCGAGGTGGGCAGCACATGGTTGGGGCCGGCACAGTAGTCACCCAAGCTCTCGCTGGTGAACGCGCCCAAAAAGATAGCGCCTGCGTGTTTGAGCAAAGGCTCCCATTGGTGGGGGTTGTGGCTGGACACCTCTAAGTGCTCGGGCGCGATGCGGTTGCTGATGTCACAAGCCTCTTGCATGCTGCGGGTGTGTATCAACGCACCACGGCCATTGAGCGACGCCAAGATGATGTCTTTGCGCGGCATCTCGGGCAGTAATCGGTCGATGGACGCTTGCACCGCGTCAATATAGGCGGCGTCGGGGCACAGCAAAATGCTTTGCGCCAACTCGTCATGCTCGGCTTGGCTGAACAAATCCATGGCCACCCAATCGGCGGGCGTTGAGCCATCGGCCAACACCAAAATCTCGGAAGGGCCGGCGATCATGTCAATGCCCACCGTGCCAAACACGCGACGCTTGGCCGCTGCCACATAGGCATTACCAGGGCCGGTGATTTTGTCGACTGCGGGCACCGTGGCCGTGCCATAGGCCAAGGCAGCCACGGCTTGTGCGCCGCCGATGGTGAAGGCGCGGGTGACACCGGCCACATAGGCGGCAGCGAGTACCAAGGGGTTTTTCTCGCCCTGCGCCGCACCTGCGGCGTGGCGATCTTTGGCCGGTGTGGGCACCACCATGATGATCTCGCCCACACCCGCCACATGGGCAGGGATGGCATTCATGAGCACGCTGGAGGGATAAGCCGCTTTGCCCCCCGGCACGTAAATGCCCACGCGGTCGAGTGGCGTGACTTTTTGGCCCAACAAGGTGCCGTCGGTGTCGCGGTAGGTCCAGCTCTCGCCACTGGCCTTCTTTTGCGCTTCGTGGTAGCTGCGCACCCGAGCGGCAGCGTCTTGCAAGGCTTGTTGCTGCACCAGGGGCAGGCCGTCGAACGCGGCTTTCAACTCGGCTTGACTCAATTCCAAGGCGGCCATATTGGCGGCCTTCAAGCCATCGAAACGCTCGGTGTATTCCAGGACTGCGGCGTCGCCGCGCACTTTCACATCGGCCAAGATATCGGCCACGCGCTGCTCGATGGCGGCATCGGTGTCGGCCGACCAATGCAAGCGCTGTTGAAACAAGGTTTCAAAGTCGGCTTGGGCGGTGGACAGGCGAAGAGGACGGGCTTGCATGGCTTGGGATGCTCAGACTTATGCCTTGGCGCGGGCGCTGATGGTCTGGTCAAAGGTGTCGATCAGGTGGCGAATCGCAGCAGTTTTCAGCTTCATGGCGGCTTGGTTCACCACCAAGCGCGAACTGATCTCCATGATGCGTTCGACTTCAATCAGATGGTTGGCTTTCAAGGTGCTTCCCGTGGACACCAAGTCGACGATGGCGTCGGCCATACCGGTCAAGGGGGCCAACTCCATGCTGCCGTAGAGCTTGACCAAATCCACATGCACACCTTTGGTGGCGAAAAAATCCCGGGCAATCGCCACATACTTGGTGGCCACACGCAAGCGAGCACCTTGCTTGACAGCAGCCGCGTAATCGAAACCCACCGGCACGGCCACGCTCATGCGGCAACGCGCAATCTGCAAGTCCAGCGGTTGATACAAGCCTGCACTGCCATGCTCAATCAGGGTGTCCAAACCGGCCACGCCCATGTCAGCGCCGCCATATTCCACGTAGGTGGGTACGTCAGAGGCACGCACCAGGACCACGCGCAGTCTGTCTTGGTTGGTGGGCAGAATCAGCTTGCGCGATTTTTCAGGGTCTTCCAACACCTCGATGCCTGCGGCTTTTAACAGCGGCAAAGTCTCGTCA
>Ga0214919_10005514_pt1 | contig 17908 bp, 22 predicted proteins | sample LL1503_MetaG_FD_177994 | JGI IMG/M metagenome (GOLD analysis project Ga0214919, IMG submission 177994) | Freshwater microbial communities from Lake Lanier, Atlanta, Georgia, United States - LL-1503 | ecosystem: Environmental > Aquatic > Freshwater > Lake | place: USA: Georgia | collected...
TATGGATAAACCTTGATCCAACTATTGTAACTGGGTGGAATAGTGCTTATTTTGATATGCCTTATCTATATAATAGAATTAGTTTAGTTCTAGGTGAAGACATAGCTAATTATATGTCCCCAATTCAAAAGATTACTTACTCAGATTATAGTACAGATGATCCAATTACTATTGGAGGTATAAATCACTTGGACTATATGCTTTTATTTAAGAAGTATATAATGAAACAAGAACCATCTTATCGTTTAGGTGACATAGGTAAAAAATATGTTAAATTAGATAAGATTGATTATCAAGGATCATTGGATAAATTATTTGCTGAGGATATAGATAAGTTTATTGAGTATAATCTTCGAGATGTTGAGATTATTGTAGCGCTTGAGGACTCATTAAAATTTATTGATTTAACAGTTACTATATGTCATTTATGCCATGTTAGTTATGAAAACATATATTACGCCACAGCATTGAATGAGGGCGCTATCTTAACTTATCTTAAACGTAAAGGTATAGTATCACCAAATAAACCAACTACATACAATCCAGCAATTAAAAACATCACTGCTGACAATGCTAAAGCATTATATGATCGAAATGAAATAACTAAGGAAGAATTTGATGATATGATGGATTTAGCTGAGTATGCTGGTGGTTATTTAAAAGATCCAGTACCTGGTTTATATGAATGGGTTATTGACTTAGATTTTACATCACTATATCCTTCAATCATTCGATCACTTAACATGGGGATTGAAACATTAGTTGGTAGAATTGTTAATAATGGTAAATATGATAATCAATGGTCAATACAAGAATTAAAATCAAAAGACCCAGATGAAGTAGTTGAAATTGAAAAAATTAACAATAAACGTCAAACAGTACGAACTGAGATAAAAATTAAAGATATTTTAAAAATTATTGAAAATAATGATTTAATAGTATCTGCTCCGGGAGTATTATTTAGAAAAGACAAATCAAGTGTAGTATGTGAAATTTTATCAGATTGGTTTAGTAAACGACAAGAATACAAGAAACTGATGAAAAAAGCATATAAAGAAGATAAAGACCCAATCATGGGTGAATTTTATAATAGACGCCAACATGCCTATAAAATTAAATTAAATGACGTTTATGGTGTATTTGCTAGAAATGCTTGGAGATATACAGACGGACACAAATTTATTAGTAAAGCTATTACTTTAACTGGTCAACGCCTCATTCAAGAAAGTATTGCTTATGTGAATAAATGGATGAATAAAGAACTAGAAACAGAAGACAAAGATTATATTATTACTAGTGATACTGACTCATTATTTATTCAAGTTAAAGATTTACTACTTTACAGGAATCCAGAACTAATTAATGGTACTAGAGAGGACTATGTTAAAGAAACACTTAAAGTAGCAAGTGAAATTCAAAAACTAACTAATAGTTACTTAGATAAATTGGTAGTTGATTTATTTAATATTGCTGATATGCCTCACTATTTTGAATTGAAACAAGAAGTAGTGCTTGAACGAGGATATTTTGCTGGTAAAAGAAGATACGCTCAATTTATTGTAAACAAGGAAGGTGTACCTACTGAGGAACTAGATATGAAAGGATTAGATTTGATGAAATCAAATTTCCCACCATTGTTTAAAAACTTTGGAGAGAATCTAATTCAACAAATCATGTTTGGTAAATCAAAAGGTGAGATTGATAAAGAAGTATTAGAGTTTAGAGATCTAATTAGAACTATTGATTGGAAAAAAATTCTTAAACCTACTGGTCTAAAGAAATTAAAAGAGTATATTGATTCACCTCCTAGAACTGGTGAGATATTTTCTAAATTAAAAACAAAATGTCCTATTAATACTAAAGCAGCTATTTATGCTAATGATTTAATTAAATTTAAAAAATTAGATAAAAAATATTCATTGTTTCAACCTGGTGATAAAATTTACATCTGTTACCTTAAAAACAATCCGTATAAAATTGATGTTGTAGCATTAAACGGATATAATGACCCTCCAGAAATGCTAGAGTTTGCTGAGAAATATTTAGATAAAGATGGATTATTTGAAGGTGTAATGAAAAATAAAATTGAAGGTTTGTACAGTGATTTAAGTTGGGGTAAACCAATTTTTAATGAAAAAATAAATCGTTTCTTCTCGTTTGGATAATTAAAATAAATTTCATATATTAATGTTATGATAAATAAAACAGCATTACAAAGTGTGATATCAAAATATCACTTGAATGGTTTAATTGACTCTGTTAAATGGGTTACAACTGAAAATAGTTTTGATATTAAATTTATGTCTCCTAATAATGATATGTTAGGTGAAGTGAATTATAGTGAACCATTTTTACATCCTAGTGAAGTAGCTATATATAACACAAGTCAATTAAATAAAATACTTAATATCACTAATGGTGATTTAAATGTTGATTTGACTAAAAGTGGTAAAATTTATACTAAACTATTAATTAAAGATAATAATTGTGATTTATCATATGCTCTAGCAGATACATTACTTATACCTAGAGTAGCAACAGTTAATGAACCTGAATCATATGATGTTGAAGTTGAATTAACATCTGAGAATATTGAATATATTATCAAATATAAAAATGCTATAGGATCAGATGTAGTATCAATTAGTACATTCAATAATTTAAATAAAGGATATGCTTTGTCTTTTATATTTGGTGAAAGTGCTGACCATGCTAATAAAATTCAATACAACATATCATGTAATGATAACGTAACTATAGATTATATATTATTTGATTCTAATATTATTAAAGAAATTTTAGTAGCTAATAAAGATATGACTGATGCTAAAATGTCCATTAATAGTGAAGGTATCATGAAACTATCATTCAGTAATAATAATACTAAATCATTTTATTTCTTGATTGGAAAAAATGATATCTAAGTTTGGCGACTTAAGTTTTTTTCATTATATTTATCATTGTAATAAAAATTTGACTCCAGGGCAAATTCAATTTACAAAAAACTAAAAAATCATCTAAGGAGATTAAATTATGACTTATTTTAAAGAATTACAACTTGATCGCTTTGACATTTTGTTCAAAGACTTTTTTAACTCAAACGCAAATTTCAATACATTGTTTGACGTTAAACATACCCACCCGGTAGATATTTATGAAGATCCACAAGGACTTCATTTCGAAATCGCATGTACTGGTCTATCTAAGGAAGACGTAAAGTTAGATATCGAAGGAGATATTTTAAAAATCAATTACGCTAGACTAAAAGGTGAAGAACCAGATTCAGAAGATCGTGACTATATTGCTAAGACAATATCTAGACGATCATTCAGTTTAGGTTATAAAATTTCATCTAAATTTAACATCAACCAATCAGAAGCAGAATTAACAAATGGATTGTTACATATCCATGTTCCGTTTTCTGAAGTTTCAAAACCTCGTGCTTTGAAAATCAAATAAAAAAGGCAGCCCTGGAGCCAAATTAAAGAAAACCACCTGTCACCTCTTGCTTGGTTTTTCCAAAAATTGATGTTATCTTTAGAATATGAAAAGTTACACGAAACTATCAACATTATTTAAACGCTCAGTGAGCGGTAAAGTTTCAACATGGTTTGTTGAAGTAGAAGACAATAAATTTAGAACTGTATCCGGTTTTGAAGATGGTAAGAAAATTACATCTGAATGGACTGAATGTTTTTCTAAAAATATTGGTAAGAAAAATGGTACAACACCAGAACAACAAGCAATGTTTGAAGCTGAAGCGCTTCACAGAAAGAAAATTGAATTAGGGTTTTTTGAGGATATCAATAAAATTGATACACCTGTTTTCTTTAAACCGATGTTAGCTAATAAGTGGGAAGATAGAAAAGATAAAATTACATTTCCTATTTATTCCCAACCTAAGCTAGATGGTATTCGTTGCATTGTGAAATCAGATGGTATGTGGAGCAGAAATGGTAAGAAAATCATTTCAGCTCCTCATATCTATGAATCATTAAAACCATTACTAGAAATTAACCCAGATTTAGTTTTTGATGGTGAGTTATATGCTGATAAATTCGCTCATGATTTTAATGCTATCTGTTCATTGGTAAAGAAAACTAAACCAACAGAATCAGATTTACAAGAGTCAGCTGAGAAAATTGAATATCACATTTATGACTTACCTAGTAGTGATAAAGGATTTAGTGATCGTTATGTTGATTTAGTAGAATTATCAAAATCACCTTTATTTCCATACTGTTGTAAGTTAGTGATGTGCCATGTATGTTCAGATGAGAATATTATAAACAGTTGGTATGAAGATTATATTGTCTGGGGATATGAAGGTCAAATGTTGAGAACAGATGGTTTGTATGAAAATAAAAGATCAAATAGTTTATTGAAAAACAAATCATTTGAGGATGCTGAATTTACTATTCTAGAGGTACATGAAGGTAAAGGTAAATTAAGTGGAAAAGTAGGTTACATGGTTTTCAAAACAAATGAAGGTCGGGAGTTCGCCTCAACAGTGAATGGTGATCAAGAATATCTTGAAACTCTATTAAAACAAAAAGATGAATTAATTGGAAAAGAAGCCACAATTAAATATTTTAATTTAACTCCAGGCACTAGTATTCCAAGATTTCCTAAAGTAGTCGCTATTAGAGATTATGAATAAGGTTTGGTTATTTAAAAAAAGTTACGTATATTATAATAAATAAATAGATTATGAGTCAAGACAAAGAATTTAGTTCATCAACAGTTATTAGAGACGAGATAATTTCACCTTATTATATTAGTAAGGATGCTTATTGTTATACTGTCTTTGAAGAAAGAACTCCTGACCCGAAGTTTGCTACAGAAAAAAGTAAAAATTATGTTCAATCTGTAGGTCACTTTTCAACATTAGGAGCTAGTTTAGAAAAAATAGCCCGACTAAAAGTTGATAGTACTAGAGATTATAGATCAATTAGAGATTATATCTCAGAATGGAACCGAGTAAAAAATGAAATTAAAACATTAGTAAATATTGGATTATGAAATTAGAAGCTGTATTCAACTCAGTAGTAATTAAACCCTCAGAACAAGAGGAGACCCGTTATGGATCAATTGTCGTTCCAGATTTGGGTAAAGAAAAAAGTTTAAATGGAACTATTGTATCCGTTGGTCCTGGACAACATTCAGTCACAGGTGAATTTGTTCCTACAACTTTGAAAGTAGGTCAGAAAGTTATTATTCCACCTATGGGTCCTACAAAAGTAGAACATGATGGTGATGAATATTGGATTTGTCAAGAAAATATGGTTTTAGCAGTTATTAATGAAGAAAAATAAGATATGAGTAAAATTATTGAATTTGGAGCAGACGCTCGAGTTAAATTAGTTGCGGGTATTGATAAATTGTCTAATGCTGTAACATCAACCTTAGGTCCTAACGGTCGTAATGTAGTAATCTCTAAACCAGGTGAGTATCCACAATCAACTAAAGATGGTGTTAGTGTAGCTAAAGCTATTACTTTAGAAGATCCAATTGAGGAATTGGGTGTTCAATTAGTTAAACAAGCCGCTATTAAAACAGCTGATGTAGCTGGTGATGGTACTACTACTTCTACATTGTTGGCTACTGAAATGGTAAAAGCAGGTTTGGCTCATCTTAATAATGGAGCTAATGCTGTTGAAATCAAACGCAGTATTGATACAGCAGTAAAAAGTCTTGTATCTGTTTTAAAAGATGATATTGCTGAAGATATCTCATCTGAAGAACAACTTGAACAAATCGCTACTATTTCAGCTAATAATGATTCTGAAGTGGGTAAATTGATTGCTACAGCAATGGAAAAAGTAGGCCGTGAGGGTGTAGTTCATATTGAGGAATCAAAATCAGGTGAAACATATCTTGAAACAGTAGAAGGTATGCAATTTGACCGAGGTTACAAATCTCACTATTTTGTAACTGATAATAACACTATGAGTTGTACTTTGGACAATCCAATGATTCTTATGGCTGATAGTAAATTTACTTCAGTTAAAGAATTGTTGCCTATTCTAGAAGGTGTATCAAATCAAAATCGTTCATTGCTTATTGTAGCTGAGGATATTGATAATGAAGCTTTAGCTACATTGATTGTTAACAAAATGAGAGGTACAATTAAAGTATGTGCTGTTAAAGCTCCTGATTTTGGTGATCGTCGTAAACTTATTTTGGAAGATATGTCTATTTTGACTGGTGGTCAAGTATTCAGTTCTGAAAAAGGTATGAAACTAGATAAGTTTCAGTGGGAATGGTTTGGTGAAGCTCGTTTAGTTACAGTTACTAAAGATCAAACAACTATTGTTGATGGTAAAGGTGATGTAGAAAAAATTGAATCTCGTATTGATGAATTGCAGGCTCAAATTGAGAAAGCAAATTCAGCATTTGAACAAGAAAAACTACAAGAACGTCTTGCTAAATTTATTGGTGGTGTAGCTATTATCCATGTGGGTGGTAATACAGAATCAGAAATGCGTGAGAAAAAAGATCGAGTAGATGATGCACTTCACGCAACTAAAGCTGCTATTGAAGAAGGTATTGTTCCTGGAGGTGGTGCTGCTTTATTACAAGCACGTGATAGTTTTGAACATGATGGTAGTATTGGAGCTCAAATTGTTTATGATGTTTGTGCTTCTCCATTTAAGAAAATTTTGTCTAATGCAGGTTATGAAACTGAAAAGATGTATAGTATCATCAATGATATACTTGGTGGGGAATATTGGGACGGTTACAATCTAAAAACAGATGAAATTGTTAACATGAAAGAAGCTGGTATTATTGATCCACTTAAAGTTACACGTACAGCTTTAGAAAATGCAGCTTCAGTAGCAGGTACTATTCTATTAACAGAAGCAGTAGTTGTTGATAAACCAGAAGAAACAAAATCTGCTGACCCAGGGTTTGGCTCTATGGGAGGAATGTTTTAATTTTAGATCGTAATGGAAGCTGAAAAAAACATTTTAATAGCTGAAAGAGTTCCGCCAGGCGATCAATGGAGGTTAATTGGGGGTGAAGAAATTCACCCCTCATTAACTGACACATTAAATGATTACTATATTAAAAGTACAGTTAAACCTATAGCTTATAGGTTAGAACCAATGAATGGTAAATTATTTGCTATTACTACTGAGAATGTAGAACCACCAAAACCTAAAAAATATTCAATATACGGAGACTATGAGTTTTAAGAAAGAACATACATTGTGGGTTGAAAAATATCGCCCTGATACATTAGAAAATTATGTTGGTAATGAAGATGTTAAATCTATTATTGCTGATTATTTGAGTCAAAATGATATTCATCATTTTCTATTTTATGGACCCGCAGGTACAGGTAAGACTACATTAGCTAAAATTATTGTTAATAATTTAGATTGTACTTATTTATACATTAATGCCTCTGATGAACGAGGTGTGGATACAATTAGAGATAAAGTACAAGGGTTTGCTTCAGCAGCATCATTCAAACCACTTAAAGTAGTTATTTTAGATGAAGCTGATTTCTTAACTATTAATGCTCAAGCTAGTCTTCGAAATATTATTGAAACTTATTCTAGGTCAACTCGTTTTATTTTAACTTGTAACTATGTTGAAAGGATTATTGATCCTATTCAATCACGTTGTAAAGTATTAAAATTAATTCCACCAAGCAAAACAGACATTGCTAAACATGTAGCTAATATTTTAGATCAAGAAAACATCAATTATGATTTAGAAGATTTAAAAGTAACAGTAAATAAATACTATCCTGATTTACGTGAAATATTAAACACATGCCAAATCTTTAGTAAAAAAGGTACTCTAAGTATTAGTAAAGAAGTATTAACATCAAATACCTATCAAGATAAAGTAATTAAAGAATTAATAACACCTAATTCTAAAACATTCAATAACATTAGACAAATTATAGCTGATTCTGGTGTTAATGATTTTGAGGAAATGTATCGTTACCTTTATGATGAGGCAAGTAAATATGCTCCAAATAATGAAGGATCAATATCAATTATTTTATCAGAAATGCAATATCAATCTAATTTTAGAATTGATAAAGAAATCAATTTAATGTCAACTATATCTCAAATATTGAAGATTATTAAGTGAGACATTTCATTGAATATACAATAAAATGGATAGCAGGAAACTTATCAATTCCTTTTTGGATGGTGGGTCATGTACATCTTAGTTTAAACGTATATGAAGATATATATGAAATTCTAGCATCAATGGGTATGAATATACTTGTTGGGTTTGGATTTTATTTAGAATGGAAAGAATATAAACAACAAAAAAATGAACAAAACAGGACAAATGCCTAACATGAATGTAGACATTAAGGCAACAAAACCATTAACATCACCTGAAGGTAATCATGTATTTCAAGAAGGTGTAATTTTACGTACAGTGTCAAAATTCATCTCAGGTACAGAACAAGATGGACTAATTCCAGTACCTTGTTTTTATGATGTAAAAACAGGAAAAGTATTAGTAGAAATGTTACCTAAAGAACTTCGTGACGAATACGCTGAATATAACGAAACTAGTAAATAATGATCAAAACAGTCTTTGATTGGGTTAAACAAGTTACTAAAACTAAAGCTCCATGGAGTTCATTTAGTGATGAAGAAAAAGAATTGTTCAATCCGTATATAGTTCATCGTGTATTAAGTATGCATGAACCATATATTGATTTAGTTAACATGGTTCAAAAAATACCATACACTGAAAAGGAAAAAATTTATGTAATTTACTCTGAATTTCTACCTAAGAAAGATATATGGGCCAAGTACATTAAAGGAGCAAAACATCCCCAATCAGACATAACTGAGTATTTACAGAAATACTATCAATGCTCTCTTAAAGAGGCTAAAGAGTATGCTGAAATTTTGGAACCTCAAGAACTTGATGTTATCTTTAGAAAGATGGGAATTGAAGAAAAAGAAATTAAAAAACTATTAAAAACAAAGTCATGACTGATAAAGAGATTATTGAACATTTGAAGACTGATTACCCACAAATTGCTAATGCTTATCAAGAAATTGTTAAAGAACAATTTTTATTGTTTGCTAAAAAGCATTTGGATTATGGTATGACTAATATCACTGCTGGTACATTACTTCAAAATGATGATGAAGTGAAGTTTGCAATGACTGGTTTATGGTATCGTATTAATGATAAAATTAATCGTTGGAAGAACTTATTAATGGGTAATAAAGCAAATAATGAACCATTAAAAGATACTTACCAGGATATTGTTAACTACGGTATCATTGCTCAGATTGTTGAACGTGGTGATTGGAAGAAGTAATGGCTAAAAAACTTCCAACTATATTAAAAGAGATTCAAAAACATACACTGCGTGAAATCAATTACGCATACCAGAAAACAATTTCTTTTAGTCAACTGCAAATTTATGCTTCATGTCCTCATAAGTGGGATTTGATGTATAGACAAAATTTATCATCACACCAACAATCAATTCATACTGTATTTGGTACTTCAATCCATGAAGTAATTCAAGACTATATTAAAGTTATGTATGAGGAAAGTGGAGTGAATGCTGATAAAATTGAATTAAGTGAAGTATTTCAAGATAAATTTACTTCTATATATAAAGAGGCATATAATCAAAATAACAAAATCCATTTTTCATCACCAGAAGAAATGAGAGAGTTCTATGATGATGGAGTTGAAATTTTAAGTTTCCTAAAAAAGAATAGAGGTAGTTATTTTAATAAACGTGGTTGGCATTTAGTTGGTATTGAGGTGCCGTTAGTTATAATCCCTAATAACGCGTTTAAAAACGTTATATACAAGGGTTATTTGGACCTTGTGTTATACGATGAGACAAGAAACAAATTTAAAATAATCGATATTAAAACGAGTACTTGGGGTTGGGGTGCTAAAGAAAAGAAAGATGAGTTAAAAACATTTCAATTAGTTTATTACAAAACATTTTATTCTAAACAATTTAATGTTCCTGAAGATGATATTGAAGTTGAATTTTTGATTCTTAAAAGAAAAATGTATGAAAGTGATTTTGCTTTAAAACGTTTTCAAACATATACTCCAGCCTCAGGTAAAATTAAAACTAAAAAAGCTATAACATTATTAAATTCATTCATTGAAGATTGCTTTGATAAGGATGGTCAATATCAAGTGAAAGAATATACTAAAAACCCAAGTAAAACTAATTGTGGTTATTGTCCTTTTAAAGATGATCATAAACTATGTAACAGAGGCTAATCTCATATATATTTATATACGATAAATGCCTAAATAGATTATGAATAAAAAGGATATGACATTAACCTCTGTCAAAGTGCAGAGTGAATTATTTGAACAATTTAAAGTTTCTTGCGTAAAGCATAAATTCTCACTACAAAAGCTTGCCGATCGAGCAATTCATTTATATCTTACCGATGATGAATTTAAACGCAAAATACACAATCACAATAATTTAAGTTTATGAAAGAAAAATTTGGTTATCTACCACCAAATGATAGGAAAAAAATTCTACTCATTTGTGATGACATTAGATTACACTCAGGTATTGCTACTGTAGGTAAAGAAGTAGTATTAAATACTGCCCAACATTTTAATTGGGTTAACATTGGTGGTGCTTTAAACCATCCGGATCAAGGTAAACGTTTTGATTTAAGTGTTGATACTAATAATCAAACAGGTTTAACTGATTCATTAGTTTTTCTATATCCATCTAATGGATACGGAGACCCAATGATGATTCGCCAATTAATTGAAATTGAGAAACCTGATGCTTTATTTTTGATTACTGATCCAAGGTATTTTATCCATGTTTTCCAAATGGAAAATGAGATTAGAAAACATATCCCTATTATTTACCTTAATATTTGGGATGATTATCCTGCTCCACTTTATAATAAACCGTACTATGAATCGTGTGATGCTTTGTTAGCTATCTCTAAACAAACTAAAAATATTAATGAATTAGTTTTAGGTGATGTAGCTAAGGATAGAATTATTAGTTACATACCTCATGGTTTAAATAAAGACATTTTTAAACCTATCACTCCAGAATCTGAAAATTATAATGAGTATATGGAATTCAAGAAAAATCTATTCTCAGGTAAAGAGATTGATTTCATGTTATTCTTTAATTCTCGTAATATCAGAAGGAAACAAATTCCAGATACAATGTTAGCATATAAATATTTTATTGATCAGTTACCTGAAGATAAAGCTAAAAAATGTGCTTTTGTATTACATACTCAAGTAGTTGATGATAATGGTACAGACTTAGAAGCAGTTAGAGAATTATTATTTGGTAATGATGAAAGGTATAATATTTATTTTTCTCAACACCCATTAAATTCATTCCAAATGAATATGTTGTATAATGCTTCTGACGCTCAAATTTTATTAACATCTAATGAAGGATGGGGATTATCATTAACTGAGGCTATTTTAGCTGGTAAAGTAATTATCGCTAATGTAACCGGAGGTATGCAGGACCAAATGAGATTTGAAGATGAAGATGGTTCTTGGATTGATTTTACAGCTGATTTTCCTTCTAACCATAATGGTACTATTAAAAAACACGGTGAGTGGGCATTCCCAGTTTATCCAAATAACAGATCACTTGTAGGTTCACCACCAACACCTTATATTTGGGATGATAGATGCCGTCCAGAAGATGCGGCTGAACAGATTATGAATGTTTATAATTTAAGTGATGAGGAAAGAACATCTAGAGGATTAAAAGGACGTGAGTGGGCGTTAAGTGATGAGGCTGGTCTTACATCTGATAAAATGGGTGAAAGAATAATTAATGTTTTAGATACATTATTTGATACTTGGGTACCTAGAGATAGTTATGAATTAATTAATGTTAATGAATATAAAGAAAGAGTTTTAAACCATAAATTACTATACTAATGAGTAAACCGTTATTTATAATTTCATCACCATTTGACACTTATAGTGGATATGGTGCTAGAAGTCGAGATCTAATTAAAGCAGTAGTAGACTCAGACAAATATAATGTTAGATTATTATCTCAACGTTGGGGTAACACTCCATTTGGATTTATTAAAGATAATAAAGAATGGGGATTTTTGGAGAAATTAATTTTACCTCAAGGTCAAATTCCTCGTCAGCCTGAAATTTGGATGCAAATTACTGTTCCAGAAGAATTCCAACCTGTAGGTAAATATAATATCGGTGTAACTGCTGGAGTTGAAACAACAATTTGTCCTCCTCAGTTAATTGAAGGATGTAACAAAATGAATTTAATTTTAGCTTCATCTAATCATGCTAAAGATGTTATATTAAATTCTAAATTTGATGCTGTTAACCAACAAACTAATCAAAAAATAAAAATTGAGTTTGATAAACCTATTGAAGTTTTATTTGAAGGAGTTAACATTGATACTTACAAACCTGAAGAAACTAAGAAATTATTTAAACTAAATTATATTAAAGAAGAGTTTTGTTATTTAGCTGTTGGTCATTGGATGCAAGGAGACCTTGGCGAGGACAGAAAGAATATAGGTTTAGTTGTGAAATCATTTTATGAGACATTTAAAAATAAAATGAAAAAACCAGCTCTAATTCTTAAAACTAGCCAAGTAGGTTCATCATGTATGGATAGAGAAGACATTTTAAGAAAAATTAACTCTATTAGGAAAACAATGAAAACTAAAAATTTACCTAACATTTATTTATTGAATGGTGAGTTAACAGATGAGGAAATGAGTCAATTATATAATCACCCAAAAGTTAAAGCTATGATTAGTTTAACTAAAGGTGAAGGATTTGGAAGACCACTACTTGAATTTTCATTAGTTAAAAAACCTATTATTGTTAGTGGATGGAGTGGACATTTAGATTTTATGGATAAAGATTTATCTATATTATTAGGTGGTGAATTAACACCTGTACATCCAAGTGCCGCTAATCAGTATTTAATTAAAGAAAGTCAATGGTTCTCACCAGATCCAATTCATATTGGTCATTTCTTGAAAGATGTTTATGAGAACTATAAAAACTATATAGTAAATGCTAAAAAATTAGGTACTAAAAATAAGAATGAGTTTAGTAGAGAAAAAATGGCTGAGAAAATAGATTCAATTTTGACTCAACATTTACCTGAATTTCCTAAACAAGTTCAATTAAAGTTACCTCAATTGAAAAAAATTGAATTACCAAAACTTAAAAAAGTAGAAGCAGATGCAAAATGATAATTTAACAATTTGTGATCGTTGTGGATCAGATGCTTGTTATAAACAACAAGTAACAGAAGATATTAATTTATACTTCTGTTATGGTTGCGGATTTCAAAGCAATTCAGCAATGATTGAAGGTTCAGAATTTTATAATGAACAACTAGAAGTATTACCTGAGTTGTATAAAGATTTAGTTAATATAGATAATGAAGGAAAAGTATGGATTCCATCAGCTATTAATTCTCCAACCCAAGGTATGATTTTTATAAATGGTACTTCTATTAATAACTGGAAATGGTCAGCTGTTAAAGCAGTACCCGTGTCTGAGGAAGAAAAAGAAAAATATCCAATCCTTGGAAAACCAGGAGAATATTATGAGTGGAGAATGGATATGAGTACTATGAAATCATTTGAAGAAAAAGATTTTATGGATGCTTTAAGTTATATTGAAATTTTACCTGAGTGATATGGTTATAGCTTATGCAATAACAATTTGTAATGAATTTAAGGAAGCGGATAGATTAATTCGCTTTCTTAAATCTCATATTAGATGGAATGATCATATCTATGTTTTATTAGATAAACCTAAAGCTGATCCCCCATTATTAGACTTACTTTACCGTTTCTCATCATCTGGTTGGATTACATTAAGAGAAAGTACTTTCCAAGGAGATTTTTCAAAATGGAAAAATGAATTAATAGAATTATGTAACATTAATTCAGTTAAACCAGATTTTATTTTTAATATGGATGCTGATGAACTTCCAACTAAAGAATTAATAGATATTCTTCCCTCAATACTAGAATCAAACCCAGAAATAGATTTATACTGGGTGCCTAGAGTTAACACTGTGGATGGATTAACTGAGGAACACATTAAAATGTGGGGTTGGAATATTGATGAATTAAAAAGAATAAATTGGCCAGATTATCAGGGTCGTATATTTAAAAATATATCTGAAATAAAATGGAAAAATAAAGTTCATGAACAGCTTGGTGGTTTCAAAAATTATACTTATCTTCCATTAGATATGAATATTCATTTAATTCATGATAAAACAATAGAACGCCAAGAAAAACAAAATAATTATTATAACACATTATGAGTGAAAGAAAATACCTACCAACATTAAGTGAGTTAGTTGACCGTTTATCAATTACACAACTTAAAGAAGTATTCATTACAGAACATAAAACTGAATACGCGGCTGAAATAGCAGATATCGTTCATGACATACAATTACATTTAAATGAGTGTAAAGAACCTATTACAGCGGAAACAATTAGAGCAATTGTTGTTTTATCACAAATGAATCTTCATATTTGGCATAACGAGTCAAATGTTAGAAGTGGTAAATCAGGCCCAAATGCATTAGCATTAACGCACGGACTAAACGGAATTAGAAATACAGCTAAAAACCAAATCCAGGAAGTAATGGGTGGCCGCAAAGATTATAAAATTGATTGTTTAGCCGCTGATTTTAAAGATTGGGAAATTAGTTGGTAATATGAAGAAAGTTTTAATTATTGGAGGTAACGGTTATGTCGGGAGCCGTTTATGTAATGATTATAAGGATATATATAATGTTACATCTGTTGATTATACCTCTCCCAACAATAATTTAATTCATAATTATCAATGTGATTTTAATGAATTAGATGAGGATTTTTATTCAATGTATAATGTGATAATTTTATTAGCAGGTCATTCAAGTGTTAAGATGTGTGAGGGTAAAATTGAATATGCATTTAATAATAATGTTAGAAATTTTGTTAATTTAATTAATAAATTGAAACCGCATCATAAATTTATTTATGCTAGTTCTTCTAGTGTTTATGGTAATGTTGGTAAAAAGATTGTAAATGAAAAACATCACAATTTTGTTCCTCATAATCACTATGATGTAACTAAACATATGATTGATTTGTACGCTGATAAAATTCCTTGTGAATATTATGGTTTACGTTTTGGTACAGTAAATGGGTCTTCTCCAACTGTGAGAAAAGATGTTATGATTAATTCAATGACTTATAACGCTTTAAATGATGGGGAAATAAAACTTTATATTAAAGATATTATTCGTCCAATATTAGGTATTAAAGATTTATCTAGAGCTATTCAAACTATTATAGACTCAAATATTGATAGTAGAGGAATATACAATCTAGCATCATTTAATGAAACCGCGGAAAATATTGCTTATGGTGTTAGTAAAATAACAAACATCCCAGTTAAAGAATATGAGACTGATCCTACAAATATAACTAACGCTAAACTCCAAACAAAAAGTTATAATTTTTCTATAGATAGTTCTAAATTTATAAAAACATTTAATTTTGAATTTAAAGAAACTATAGAAAGTATCACAGATAGTTTGGTAATAGATTTTAAAAATATTATATTTGTTGATCGTAATCAACCTAAAGAATATGAATAATGAATTTCAACTAACTCATATAGCTAATACTGATTGTTTAGCTTGCGGTAATACTGATTTAAGAACTATTTTAGATTTAAGTGATCAACCATTAGCAAATAATTATCATAATGGTCAAAAACAAGAAACTTACCCTTTAAAACTTAATCTTTGTTCTAATTGTCAGCATCTTCAATTAAGTCATACTGTTAATCCTGATATTATGTTTAAGAATTACTTATATGTTAGTGGTACTTCTCAGACATTAAAAGATTATTTTGATGAATTCGCTTCTAAAACTTTAGAATATGTCCCTAAAGCATCAACTGTTTTAGATATAGCATGTAATGATGGTACCCAATTGGATTCATATAGTAAATTAGGATTAAATACATTTGGTATAGACCCAGCTGAAAATTTATATATTGATGCTTTAGCTAAAGGTCATAATATTATATGTGATTATTTTAATAAAGAAACAATAAAAGTATTTAATGATCAACAATTTGATATTATTACAGCGCAAAATGTTTTTGCCCATAATCGTTACACAACTGATTTTTTACAAGCATGTAAGGAAATAATGCATGATAATTCTGTTTTATTTATACAAACATCACAAGCTAATATGGTGATCAATAATGAATTTGACACTATTTACCATGAACATTTATCCTTCTTTAATACTAAATCAATGAAAACTTTAGTTGAAAGATGTGGATTAATATTAAGTGATGTATTTAAAACAGATATACATGGTACTAGTTATGTTTTTGTTATTACTAAAACTAATTTTTTAAATAAAACAGGTACTCAAGAAATGTTAAAATTTGAAGAAGAAAATGGATTATACGATATTTTAACATATCCTAAATATGCTTCAAATTGTTATCAAACAACTTTTGATTTAAAGAAACTCCTTGAGAAATACAAATATGATGGGTATAAATTAATAGGGTATGGAGCCGCAGCTAAAGGTAATACTTTATTAAATTTTGGTAAAATTAATTTAGATTATATTATAGATGATAATCCATTAAAACAAAATCTACTAACTCCAGGTATGGATATTCCTATTTATAGTTCTGAAAAATTACTAGAATTATCAAATAATGATAAAGTTATTTTTGTTCCATTAGCTTGGAATTTTTTTAAAGAGATTAAAACAAGAATTGAAGTTAAAAGAAAAAATAATAATGATTTATTTATTAAATATTTTCCAATTTTACAAGTTATATGAAAGTAAAAATTTCTTACCATATTATGCCATATGAAATAGACTATGCTCTATTATCATATACCCAATTAAAAAAATCAAGATATTATTTACCTGATGATATTGATATTGAGATAGACACGGTGATGAATATGTCTGACTATTTAATAGATTGGGATAAAACAATATTACCTAAAGAATTTTTTAAAACAAAGTTTAATGATTTAAATGTATTATTGAAAGATTATACAGTTAATTCTAAAATATATGAAGGTAATGAATGTTATGGTCTCTTAGACATGCAAAGAGATTCATATTGCGGAGCAGACTATTATATAAATATCACTCCAGATATGTACTTTAGTGAACATTTATTATCTTTAATGTTAGAATCAACTAAATTAATTAATAATAAATATTTTGTAATTACTCCTGAGATACATAAGATGTGGGATTTTACTTGGGATGAAATTACAAATCAAAAATATATAGATATACCTTATGCTGAGTGGAATAATACAGATGTGTTTGATATTAGGCATAATATGAAAATAGATAATATAGAACCTTATTTAGAACCAACAATCCGCAGTAAATGGGCATGGTGGTTAGATTTATATAATAGAGAATTCTATGAAGAATTTGCACCTGTCCAGGAGGATTGGTATGGTTATGGACCTTGGGATTGGTGGTCATTAATGTTAACAGAATATGCTAAATCCAAAGGAGCGGATTTTCAAGAATATGTTTTAAGAGGTCAAACTATTTTTGAATATCCTGTGGGTCCACTAAAAGGTAAAGGATTTGTTTCTTATTATAAAGATTTTATGACTATGAAAGGAAACGCTCCCCAACAAAGAGAAAGATTTGAGGCTAATATGAATTTATATTTGGAACGAGGTATTAAACATTTAGAAAAAAACGGAATTATATGATAAAAACAATAACTATAAAAGATATTGAAAAAGCTGTTGGGTTTGAAGTTAGTGATCATTGTAAAAAGTTAATTGATAGTTTTAATTTACAATATGAAGAACCCACTAAAAATGAAAGAGATACTA
>Ga0214919_10005516_pt1 | contig 17901 bp, 16 predicted proteins | sample LL1503_MetaG_FD_177994 | JGI IMG/M metagenome (GOLD analysis project Ga0214919, IMG submission 177994) | Freshwater microbial communities from Lake Lanier, Atlanta, Georgia, United States - LL-1503 | ecosystem: Environmental > Aquatic > Freshwater > Lake | place: USA: Georgia | collected...
CTCTACAAAATATCCCTTGACAACTATATCGATAAAGTAAAAAATCATGTGAACTGACTGCAACCTGCCTGTTTTCATGCACATCGGCGCTCTCCAAACGATCCGGTCCAGCGACAACGACAACTTGTTGTGGTTGGTCTTAGAGACGGACACGGGAATCACTGGCCTGGGAGAGGCGTTTTTTGCTCCTGGCGCTGTTGAGAATTTCGTCCATGAAGTGATTGCGCCCTTGGTATTGGGTCGCGACGCTAGCCAAATAGGCGCTATCAACCGCGAGTTGACGCGTTACCCAGTCGGTTACGCCTCCTCGGGGGTTGAAATGCGCGCGGCGGCCGCACTCGACATGGCGCTTTGGGATTGCCTAGGCCAATTCAGTGGGTTACCCCTTCATAAGCTGCTTGGTGGACGTACCCGCGACACGATCCGCATTTACAACACGTGTGCAGGCCCGCACTACGTCACCAAGGCGCGCTCAGCTGATGTGGATTCCTGGTTCGGACGCGACCGCGAACTGCAAGCGCTAGACGACCTGCACGCCTTCGAACACGAACCAGAGCGCCTTGCCAGGGATCTGCTGGCCGAGGGGATCACCGGCATGAAGATTTGGCCCTTTGACCGTGCTGCTTTTGCAAACGGCGGAGTGGGTATCACAAGGGCTCAAGTACAGGATGGTTTGCGCGTGTTTCAACGCATACGCGCCGCTGTAGGCTTTGAAATGGACCTCATGGTTGAGTTGCACGCTATGTGGGACTTAACCAGCGCGAAGCAGATCATTCGCGCCGTTGAGACCATTGAGCCGCTTTGGATAGAAGACCCGGTACGTATGGACGACCACCATGCGCTGCGTGAACTCGCCAACTTCACACGGATCCCGCTGCTTGCGTCAGAAACGATCGCTCCTGCTTCTTCCTTCGCCCCATTGATCTCCTCCGGAGCAGTTGGTATTGTGTGTTTTGATCCGGGCTGGTGTGGCGGGATCACACAGGCGCGAGCCATATGCGACATGGCTGCGGCCGCACAGTTGCCCGTGGCCGCCCATGATTGCACGGGCCCGATCGGCTACGTCGCGGGCACCCACCTGTCGTTCTGGGCGCCTACGGCCATGATTCAGGAAACAGTGCGTGCCTACGTTCGTGGGTGGTACGCGGATGTTGTCACCGACTTGCCTGTGATCCACCAAGGACGCATGAAGCCATTGACCGGTCCTGGCCTGGGTACCCGACTCAAGCCCTCATTTCTAGCATCTGTCGGCGTGACTCGCAGGCTGAGCAGTGTCCAAATTGCGCCTGTTGGAGCCATGGCATGAACCAAGCCCACCTCAGCAGAGACCGGCTCGATGCGGCCGTAGAACAATTCAATAAAGACGGATTTGTCGTCATTCCAAATGCGCTGTCGTCCTCGCAACTCAAGCATCTCAATGCTGCGTTCGATCGGTACTACAAGGACTTCCCTCAGGAGTGGGCACACTTCAGTGAATCCTTCATCAACACTGCGGACGTGTTGCCCCGCACCTCTGATTTCGACGAAGTGATCGAAAACCCTGTGGTTCTGCCGCTGATGCAAAAGCTTCTTGGCGACAAAGTTGCTTTTGAAGAACTAGGCCTGATGATCCGAAATCCAACGGACAACACTGGCGAACTCAAGGGTTGGCACCGGGACATCATCCGTGACTATGACCGCAGGCACGAAATCAACGCGATATCGGTAGTCTATTACCTGACTGACGTGACCGAAAGCGACCATTGCTTCAGCATCATCCCCGGCACCCATGACCGCCTGCTCGATGTGCGACCCTCCGATGTGACATCCGATATGGCGGTTGACGCGCATGGGCCGGCTGGATCGGCCTATGTATTTCATGCGCGCTGTATCCATGCTGGCAAGCTCCGCACGGGCTCTGCACAGCGGCGGACGATGCACCTCTACTTTGAGCGGTACGGCGAACCACGTACCAACCAATGGACACAGATTCCCCCGCGTCTGTACCTCAAGGATGACCCCCAATTGCCACCTTATCTTTATGCCAAGGCGGCGGTTCGGGCGACGCTCGACGGCGTAGGCCGAAAGCCTCGAGACGTGCCGCCTGATATGACAACTGCCCAGATGCTGCTCCATGTCCAGCGCAGGGCCAACCAAAAAGCGACCCCAACATGAAATCATCCAACTCAAACCCCAACTCCGAGCCGGCTTACAGCCTGGATGACATCCGCGCAGTGCTTTTTTCATCCGTACTGTCAGATTGTCTGGACCAATGTGGCGTCACGAAGCAGGCGATGCCATCGCGAATACGCCCGCTTGATCTGGCTGCCGTGATGGTTGGACGTGCGCGCACGGCGGCCTTTATGGAGGTCTACCATGTGGCTGAGGGTGTCAATCCCTACGAGTTGGAAATCGCACTCATCGACAGCTTGCAACCCGGCGAGATTCCGGTCTTTGCCTGCTCGAATCCAGGGCGCGTGGCGCCATGGGGCGAACTGCTGTCAACTGCTTCACAAGTGCGCGGTTCGGCGGGCGCACTGATGGACGGGTGTGTTCGCGACATCAAGCCAATTCTCGCCATGGGCTTTCCAGTATTTCACGGCGGCGTTGCGCCACTCGACTCTAAAGGGCGCGGAAAGATCATGGCGATTGATGTTCCGATTGAATGTGCCGGCGTTGCGGTGGCACCAGGCGACCTGATTTTTGGCGATGCCGATGGCGTGGTCGTGGTGCCGCAGGCGATTGAGAAACAAGTCCTTGACTTGGCCTTTGAAAAAATCAAGGGTGAGCGCAGCACCCTGCAAGATCTTAGGCGCGGCGACAAGCTAGCCGATGTTTTCGCCCGTTACGGTATTTTGTAAAAAGGAGTAGGAGCCATGATCATCGATTGTCATGTGAATGTCTACGAAGATTCACACATTCTCCCCCTCCACCTGGAGGTGACACGCTTTGCACGTGCTGACGCCGTCGAGCTGCCTTGCAACCCGGATATCGTCGAAAACGCCATGCGCGATGTCGACCGTGCAATAGTGTTTTCCTTGCGCTATGCCGACTCGATCGGCATCAATGGTGATGACGAGGTGACCGCGCGACTGGTGGCGCGTGATCCAAAAAAGTTCATTGGTTTCGCCTGTATCGATCCGCGCATGCCCAACTGCATGGATCTGCTGGTGCATGCCATCGAAGATCTGAAGCTCAAGGGCGTCAAATTTGGCCCTATCTACAACGGCGTGTCATTGCTTGACCCCCGTCTGGAGCCAATCTACAAATACCTTGTAAAGCACAACCTGCCCCTCACCATGCACATGGGAACCACGTACGGCGCAAATGCGCCAGTGCAGTATGGCCGCCCGCTGGATGTGGACACCATCGCTAACCGCCACCCGGACCTGAAAATGGTGATGGCCCACATGGGTCACCCCTGGTACGAGGAGTGCATCGTGGTGGCGCGTAAAAATCCGAATGTGTATTGTGAAGTCTCCGCCCTCTATTACAGGCCCTGGCAGTTTTGGAACATTTTGGTGTGTGCGCAGGAATACACGATTGCCAACCGCAACAAGATTTTCTGGGGAACAGACTTTCCGTTCACCACTGTCGCTGATTCCATCGCTGGCCTGCGCGATGTGAATCAGGTGATCGCCAGCTCTGGCCTGCCTCGCGTCACCCAAGACACTATCGATCAGATTCTGCATTCAGACCCTACCCTCCATTGGTGGCACGGCGGGTTAAGCGCTTAGAGGCAACCATGACGGACGACAGCAAAAAGACCGGCAATCCTAAGCGCCCCAACGGGCTGCGAAGCGACGAGTGGTTCGCGCGCCAAGACTCTTACGGATTCATTTACCGCAGCTGGATGAAGAACCAGGGCCATGCAGCGCGCATGTTCGATGGCAAGCCGGTCATTGGGATTTGCAACACCTGGTCGGAGTTCACACCGTGCAACGGGCACCTGCGTGGGCTGGCCGAACATGTCAAGCGCGGTGTGTTAGAAGCAGGTGGATTTCCGCTTGAGTTTCCAGTCACCTCGCTCTCCGAGCCACTGATGCGGCCCACCACCATGTTGTTCCGTAACCTGGCCAGCATGGATGTCGAAGCCTCCATCCGTTCTCAGCCCATGGACGGCGTGGTGCTGCTGGCCGGATGCGACAAGACCACGCCGGCTTGCTTGATGGGCGCGGCCAGTGTTGACCTGCCCACACTGCTTGTGTCGGGCGGCCCTATGCTTTCGGGTCGCTATGAAGGTCGGACGTTGGGCTCAGGCACTGATGTCATACGATTCAAGGACGCCGTGGCCGCAGGCACGATGAGTATTCCGGAATTCATGGCTGCCGAAGCTGCCATGTCGCGCAGCGCAGGCTCATGCATGACCATGGGCACTGCCTCCACCATGGCCAGCCTGTGTGAAGGGCTGGGCATCGCCCTACCGCAAAACGGCGCGATACCAGCGGTGGACTCGCGTCGTCAGGCGCTGGCTTTCGAGGGCGGCAGGCGCGCTGTACAGATGGTTCGAGAAGACCTGCGTATGTCGCAGGTCTTGACCAAGAACGCCTTTGCAAACGCAGTTCGCCTCAATGCAGCGTTAGGTGGCTCCACCAATGCTGTCGTGCACCTCCTTGCGCTGGCGGGTCGACTTGGTGTGGACTTCACGCTTGACGACTGGGACAGGTATGGCCGAGACGTGCCCTGCCTCGTCAATCTCATGCCTTCTGGCCAGTACCTGATGGAGGACTTTTACTACGCTGGGGGTGTGCCAGCGGTTCTGCAAGAGATTGCGTCTTTCCTTAATCTAGAGCAGCCCACAGTAGGCGGCTTAACGATGGGACAAGCCATCGCCGATGCCAAGGTGTTTGATCGGAAAGTCATCTTCCAAGTCGCACAGCCTTTCAAACCCAAGGGGGGTATTGCTGTATTGCGCGGGAACTTGGCACCCAACGGTGCCGTGATCAAGCCGTCTGCGGCTACGCCGGCCCTGATGCGTCACCGCGGGCAGGCGGTCACTTTTAGCAGTGCGGATGATCTCAAGAAACGCATCCACGATCCTGACCTCCAAGTCGACGAGCACAGCATACTGGTTCTCAAAAACTGCGGCCCGCGCGGTTACCCTGGCATGGCTGAGATCGGCAATCTGCCTATTCCTGCCAAGTTGCTTCAGCAGGGCGTGACCGATATGGTGCGCATCTCGGATGCTCGCATGAGCGGCACCGCCTTTGGTACCGTGGTGCTGCATGTGGCACCCGAGGCCGCCGCAGGTGGGCCGCTTGCACTGGTAGAGAACGGTGACTGGATCGAACTTGATGTGGCCGAGCGCCGGTTGCATCTCGATGTTTCTGACGAAGAGCTTGCGCTTCGCCGGGCAGCGCTGGTGCTCGTGCAGTCGCCTTACACCCGGGGCTGGGAAAAGCTCTACACCGATCATGTGCTTCAGGCAGATCAAGGTGTCGATATGGACTTCCTGGTTGGTGGCTCAGGCGACTATGTACCCCGGGAGTCACATTGATGGTCAAGCGCACCCCAGGCTACGCGCAGGCAGCCGAGCCAGCAGGCGGCCGGGCAACCTTGCGGGATGTGGCTCTGGCAGCGCGTACAACGCCGATGACCGTCTCCAACGTGATTAACGGCCACAAAGGCCAGGTTGGCGCTGAAATGATCGAACGTGTGCTGGCGGCTTGTCAACGACTGGACTATCGCCCCCATGCCAACGCTAGGCAGCTACGCACCAACAGGCGGATGACGGTGGGCGTCATCATCGTGGATCCTTCCGCACACTATTTGTCTGACCCATTCACAGCCGCGATGCTGGCGGGCCTCAATGATGTGCTGCTCGTGGCGGGCTACTCCATCGTGCTGCAAGGGGCATCGCCGGCGCATTTGGCGTCGCTGCCATTGCTGCGCCGTATCGAGAGCGATGGCATTTGCCTGTTGACCTCTGGCACGGCTGAACAGCGCTACCAGACGATTGAGCAGGTTGCAGCGCTCGGGCAACCGTTGGTGCTGATTCAGGACGAGTTGCCCGGCGATATAGCCGATGCTTGCTCACTGATCCAAGATGACACAGGCGGGGGGGCTGAGATCGCCCGGCACTTGTTCAATCGTTCAAGCAAGCATGCAGTGATGCTGCTTCCTTCTGTCTCATGGGCCGCCATGGAACGTCGTGAGGCGGGCGTGCGATCCGTGCTGTCTACGATGGCGCGCCCGCCGGCCTTTCACGTTGTGCGTTGTGGTGACGAAGGGTTCGACGACACCCAGGCCGCTTTTGCATTGCACGTGGAAATGCATGGCCTGCCAGACGTGGTCATCGGCGGCAATGACCGCATGGCGATCGCTGCAATGAAATTTCTTCAAACGCTTGGCCGTGCCGTGCCTGCTGATGTGCGGGTCACGGGCTTTAACGGTTTCGACTTTTGGCGGTACGCCAGTCCAGAACTCACTACTGTGTTTTCGCCCGCATTTCAGCTTGGCGCGGAGAGTGCGCGCGCGCTGCTGCGGCGGCTGGAGTTCGGCAGTTTTCCCTGGCGCAAGCGAACCTTGCCAGTGGTTTTCGCACCCACTGTCTCATCGGAGGTCATCGTGGGCATGAAGTCTGGTTCCAGGGATGTGGGTTTGGGCAAGCACCGAAACGCCGCTAAAGAGCGGCATATAACCAAGGAGTAGTTCTGATGAAGACGACACGGATATCCATGAAGTACCTCGCTTTAACGAGCACGGCCATTGTTCTTGCTGCTGCTACGGGCTATGCCCAGGCACAAGCGTTCCGATGCCCTCGAACGGGCGGTGACCTGATCTACGCACTTGAGTCCAAGGTGCCGGGTTTGGATCAGCACACCTCCAATGCGTCGGCGACGCGTAATGTGGCTCTGAACATCTACGAATCGCTGGTCACCCGCGACGAGGCGATGAATCCTGTGCTGGAGTTGGCTGAAACCATGACGGTGAGCCCCGATGGGAAGACCTACACCTTCAAGCTGCGTCAAGGCATCCAGTTTCATAATGGCAAGACCATGACTTCGGCTGATGTCATTGCCTCCTTTGACCGCTACAAGCGCGTTGGGGTAGACCGCTCCATCTTGGATCCAGTGGACAAGTGGGCAACACCGGACGCCAACACCTTCGTGATCACGCTCAAGGAAGCTCGCCCTCTGTTTATTGAGGCGCTGTCTTCTTTCTCGACGCCAATCGTCATCGTGCCGGCAGAAAACGCACAAGCGCCCGCCCAGCAACTGCCTGTGGTGGGGACGGGCCCTTTCAAACTCGAGGAGTTCCGTGCCGACAGTTTCGTCAAACTGCGCCGCTTTGACGGCTACAAGCCCGACACCCGTCACAACCAGATGACTGGGTATGCTGGCAATAAGCGTGCGTGCGTCGACACCGTCACATTCCGCATGATGACCGAGCCGGCGGCGCGCACGGCCGCACTTGAGGTTGGGGAGATTCACGCGGTTGAGGACGTGCCCGCTGCTTCACAAAAGCGTCTGCGTGACAACAAGGCCATCAAGCTCGAACGGCTAGAGACTTTTTGGATGAATGTGGCTTACCCTAACTTCAGCAACCCACCGACTGACAACCCCAAGGTCCGCCAGGCGATGTTGGCAGCGATGGACTTTGAAGAGATCATGGAGGCCGCTCACGAAGGGCAGTACAAGCTCAACCCGGGCTTTCAGTTCCCAGGTCAGCAGTACTACACAGAAGCCGGCAAAGAATTGCTGAACCAGAAAAACCGCGCCAAAGCAAAACAACTGTTACAAGAAGCTGGTTACAAAGGCGAAAAGATCGAGCTGCTGACCAACCGGGACTTCCCCGTGATGTACAACACCTCTTTGGTGATGGCAGAGCAGCTCAAGGCTGCGGGCATGAATGCGGAGTTGGTCGTGCTGGACTGGCCGGCCGCACTGCAGCGCAGCCAGAAGCAGACCACAGGCTGGAACGTGTTCTATACCGGCTGGATCACCGTTATCGCACTGGGTGGCCCCCAGACCCTGCGCCAGATGGCCGAACCCAATCCGGTCTATATGCCCAAGGACAACAAGGTGGACCCGAGCTACATGGCCGCCTTCAATGAGATCAACACCGCACCGACTCTGCAAGCCAGGCAGGCCGCATTTGCCAAGGCCCAGCGCATTGCCATCGAGCAGGTGATGGCGATTCCCTTTGGTGTAGCGCCCAAGACGCAAGCGGTCCGCGCAAATGTTGAGGGCTACAAGGCTTACTACACCCCGCGCCTGTCCAACGTCTGGCTCACCAATTGATCGTCCAGGACCAGGCGCTACAGGCTTGAGATGCAGCAGCAGGAGAACACTGGGTCATGATGGCGTATTTCCTAAAGCGCTTGGTGCAGTGTATTCCGCTGCTGCTGCTGGTGAGCTTGTTGTCGTTTGGTCTGATCAAGCTGGTCCCCGGTGATCCGGCCATTGTGATGGGAGGCACCAACGCAACCGCGGCTGAGATCGAAGTCATCCGCAAGAACCTTGGCCTGGACCGCCCGTTTCACGTGCAGATCCTGAGCTTCTATGGCAATCTGGCTCAGGGTGACCTGGGGCGCTCGCTCATGCTCGGGCAACCGGTTCGGGACGCTATTTTGGAGCGAGTACCGGCTACGCTGGCTGTGGCACTGTATTCCATGCTGCTCACGCTGTTGGTGGGGCTGACCATCGGGGTGCTGGCGGCACTGCGGCACAACACCTGGGTTGACCAGACGCTCATGAGTGTGGCTTTGCTCGGTGTCTCGCTGCCCAATTTTTGGCTCGGCTTGGTGTTGATTCTGGTGTTTTCAGTGCATCTGGGCTGGCTACCCACGGGCGGTTATGTCGAGCCCTCTGCGAACTTGATCGGTTGGTTGCGCAGTGCCACATTGCCAGCTGTTTCCCTGGCACTGCTGCAAATTGGCTTGTTGGCCCGCATCACCCGATCGGCCATGCTGGAGGTTTTGCGTCAGGACTACATTCGTACCGCGCGCGCCAAAGGTCTGCCTGAATTCATGGTGATCGCCAAGCATGCGATGGCCAATGTGGCGATTCCCGTTGTCACTGTCGTGGGGCTAATTTTCTCGGTGCTGCTGTCGGGGTCTATCATCATCGAGACCGTGTTTTCTGTGCCGGGTATGGGTGCATTGCTGGGCAATGCCATCTTGCGTCGTGACTACCCCATGATTCAGGGTGGCCTGCTGTTTGTGGCCACCGCGCTCATGCTGCTCAATATTCTGGTTGATGTGGCGTATGCCTGGTTTGATCCGCGTGTGCGGGTGGACGGGGGGCGTTGACATGTCAGCGAGCTCGGGCGTGGTCCGCCGCTCCCTGGCAATGGGTACGCTCAAGCGCTTGCTGCGGCATCGGGCTTTCGTGATCGGCGCGGTGTTGTTCGGCGCCATGGTGTTGATGGCCGTTTTGGCGCCTTTGCTGGGCGTTGGCGACCCCAACAAAATGGCTGTACGCTTTAGGTTTCAACCCCCTTCCATGCAGTACCTGCTGGGAACAGACAACCTGGGCCGCTCTGTGCTGAGTCGGGTGGTCTTCGGCGCGCAACTCAGTCTGTTGATTGGTCTGTGGGTGGTTGTTCTGAATGCGGTCTTTGGGGTGTTGTTGGGCGCCATCGCTGGCTACTTCTCACGCCTGGACGGGCCGTTGATGCGCTTTGCTGACGCCCTCATGGCGTTCCCTTCCGTGCTGCTTGCCATCGGTATCGCGGCCGCGCTGGGGCCCTCAGCCACCACCGTGGTGATCGCCTTGGCCGTGGTCTATATTCCCCGCACCGCGCGTATTTTGCGTGCTTCTGTCTTGGTGGTTCGCGAGCAGGACTATGTTCATTCGGCTCGCGTGGCAGGTGCCACGCACTGGCATATATTGTCTCGGCACATCTTGCCCAACAGCATGGCGCCGCTGATCGTGCAGCTGAGTTTCGTTTTTGCCTATGCAGTGCTGTCCGAGGCCGTATTGAGCTTCCTCGGCCTGGGTGCGCCGCCCACGCAACCCAGCTGGGGGATCCTGATTGCCGAAGGCAGAGGTTATATCCGCGAGGCTTGGTGGCTCACGTTCATGCCGGGCGCGGCCATTGCCGTGACTGTGCTGGGTGTCAACCTGTTAGGTGATGGGCTGCGCGACGTGTTGGACCCGCGCCTGAAGATTGAGCAAAACTGATGCTTCCGCCTTTACTGTCCGTTAAAGCACTGACGACCACCTTTCGCACAGAAACGGGGGTTTTCCCGGCCGTGGACGGCCTGAGCTTTGATGTGGCGCCCGGCGAAGTCTTGGGTATCGTCGGCGAAAGTGGGTCTGGTAAAAGCGTCACCGCGCTTTCTATCCTGGGATTGCTGCCGGACCCGCCGGGGCGTATTGCTTCGGGCTCGATACGGTTTGAAGGGCATGAGATCGTGGGGATGTCCAAAAGCGAGCTGCGAGCATTGCGTGGCCCGTCCATCGGGATGATTTTCCAGGAGCCGATGACGTCCCTTAACCCGGTCTTTCGCATCGGAGACCAGATCATTGAAACCATCCGCGCCCATGAACCCGTCAGCAAGGCCCAGGCGCGACAACGCGCCATTGGCTTGCTCGATCGCGTGGGCATCTCGATGTCTGAACGCCGTTTAGACGATTACCCTCATCAGCTGTCAGGCGGCATGCGCCAGCGTGTGATGATTGCGATTGCACTCGCCTGCTCGCCACGTCTGTTGCTGGCTGATGAGCCGACCACGGCGCTCGATGTGACGATCCAAGCCCAGCTGCTGGACCTGCTTCGCGACATCCAGCGCGAAACCAACATGGCGGTTGTGATCATCACCCACAACATGGGCGTCATCGCCGAATTCGCAGACCGGGTGCTGGTCATGTATGCCGGCCGCTTAGCTGAGCAGGGCACCGTAGACGCTGTGTTCACGACACCGCGGCATCCCTACACGCAGGGCTTGCTGGCATCGACGCCCAGTCTGGAACGCGATGAAACGCGGCTCGCCACCATCCCTGGCGTGCTGCCGCAATTGACCGAAACCCTTCCGGGTTGCCGCTTCGCACCCCGTTGCGCTCGCCGCAGTGATAGCTGCCTGCAGTCCAAGCCGCCAATGGTTGACACTGGGCAGGGGCAATTGGCTGCATGTTTTCATTGGGATAGATCAGCTTCGGGAGCCCTGCCATGAGTGCTCCGCAACCCCTGGTGGTGGTGGAAGGCCTCGCCAAGCATTACCCTGTTCGGGATGGTCTGTTGATTCCACGTGAGATAGGCCGGGTGCGGGCGGTCGATGGCGTGTCGTTTTCGGTGAATGAGGGAGAAACATTGGGACTGGTGGGCGAGTCTGGTTGCGGTAAGTCCACGGTCGCCAAATTGTTAATGCGGCTGGTCGAGCCGACCGCAGGCAGGGTGTGTATTGATGGCCAGGACCTTGCCTCTCTCGCCCCAACTGAGTTGCGGCATGCCCGCCGAGCGTTACAGATCGTTTTCCAGGATCCCCAGGCGTCGCTTAATCCGAGGATGCGGGCTGAGGACATTGTTGTTGAGCCTTTGGTCATTCAAGGTGCGCAACGCGGCGCTGCCTTGCGCCAGCGTGCAGCAGAGTTGCTTGAGATGGTGGGTTTGTCCGGGGCTCAGGGGGGCTCCTACCCGCATGAATTCTCTGGCGGGCAACGGCAGCGGCTGGGGATCGCACGAGCAATTGCGCCCAAACCTCGGTTTATCGTTTGCGATGAGGCGGTGTCCGCCCTAGACGTGTCGGTGCAGGCCCAGATCATCAACCTCTTGCAAGACCTTCAGCGCGACCTCAAACTCGGCTACCTGTTTATCTCGCATGATCTTTCCGTAGTTAAACACATCAGTGACCGGGTGGCTGTGATGTATTTAGGGAAGATCGTTGAAATTGCGGATAAGCAAAGCCTTTACCGCTCACCGGTGCACCCCTACACCAGGGCCTTGATCGCGTCGATCCCGGTCGCACACCCGCGTCTTCGGCAAGCCCGCAGCCGGCTCGTGGGCGACATGCCCAGCCCGATGGCGCCTCCGACTGGGTGCGCCTTTCATACTCGGTGCCCGCATACGGCCGACGTGTGCCGCAGCCAAGAGCCGATGTTGCTTGATCAGGGGGGTGGTCGGCGCGTGGCGTGCCATTTTGCGGAGCGCTTTGCCCCCGTTTTCACGACCGCTTCCAGTTAGGGGAATGCCATGATTGACGACAAAGATAGACAGCGCTACCAAGGCGATAGCTTCATTGTTGCTTATCCGGGCGTGTGGCATGCCGGGGCGATTTACGAGAAGCAGCTTGAGTTGGACAATCGTTGCTTTCAAAGCGCCGAAGAAGCTGCCAGAGCAACGAACTAAGGACGCAGAGCCTGTCATGCGAATCACCGCTGTCGATCCTATTCTGCTCAAAGGAAGCGAAACCTATAACGCGTCGGCCACTGGCAATGAGGCGACCGATAACGGCGACTGGCAACTCATCATCAAGATTTCGACCGATGAAGGTCTAACTGGCTGGGCAGACGTCGAGACGTTGGGGCCTGCAGCGGTGGCCATCATTGCTGGCCAGGGCATGGCCATTCTGGGCTTCAAGACATTGGGCGAATTAATTTTGGGCGAAAACCCGCTTGACACGGACCGCCTATGGGACAAGCTCTATATCGGAAGCGCGTATTACGGGCGTCGAGGCATTGCGATGCAGTGTATTTCGGCCATCGACAATGCACTGTGGTCAATACGCGCGCAAGCCTGTGGCGTGTCGATTGCCACGCTCTTGGGGGGCCGTCGACACGATCGAGTACTTGCCTATGCCTCGACGCTGTTTCGGGAAACCCCAGAAGCCATGGCTGATGCGGCACGCGCCTATGTCGAGCGCGGCTTTCGTGCTGTGAAATTCGGCTGGGGGGTGTTTGGGCAGGATCCAGGCCGCGACCGCGAGCTCGTCGCCGCTGCGCGCGAGGTGTTAGGCCCCGAGCGTCACCTGCTGGTTGACCCAGGCTGGTACCCGGCTGGCTGGACCCGCCCCGGACCGATGCGCAGCTTGCGTGAAAACATCGCGCTGTGCGAGTGGCTGGGCGATTACGGTGTTGGCTGGGTCGAGGACTTCATTCATCCGGAAAATTTTGCAGAGTACGCAACAGTTCGCGCCGCGAGCCCGGTGCCGGTGGCCGCGGGTGAGCAATTGGCGACGCATTGGGAGTTTGAGCGATTTATTGGTAGCGGTTGTGTCGATGTCATCCAGCCGGACCTGTCCCGCTGCGGCGGGCTCACGGTCGCGCGCCGCGTCGCTCAAATGGCCACCTCTGCCGGTATTGATTTGGTGCCGCATTCCTGGCTGACCCATTTGCTCACTGGCTACTCCTTGCAACTGATTGCCACTCTGCCCAGGATACGGTTTGTTGAGTTCAATGTATCGCAGAGCGTGTTGACGCGCGGGATCGCACCTGCCCGCTTTGCCTTGGAGGCTGACGGCACTATCGCCATACCCGACAGCATCGACATGGGGGTGCGCGTAGACGAAGAATTTATTGCTGCGCATCGCGTATACTGACGCTGAGCGGCAACTACCGAGGTTTTCAATGGAACGTTTGATTTGCAGAGCCCATGAGCTCGATTTGGAAAGCCCCGGCCGGCGCGACTATTGGGTTGCACTTGAGCACGACTCTATCTGGGGCGACCATCTCATTCCCTTGACCGTCTTGGTTGGCCCGCAGGCGCGCCAGGGCGAAGGGTTAGTGGTTTCTGGCTCTAACCATGGGAACGAATACGAAGGGCCCATGGTTGTTCGAAAGATGATGCGCACGCTGAACCTGGAAGATGTGCAGGGCCGCATTATTTTGGTACCGGTGCTCAATGTTGCTGCATTCCGGGCCGCTTCGCGCGACTCGGCACTCGATGACCGCGTGAACCTGAACCGCGCTTTTGTGGAAGGCGCTGGTATCCATCCGGGTATCAAAGGGATCACACACCGGATTGCAGCCTTTGTGCGCGACATCATCTGGCCCCATGTGCATGTCGTGATTGACCTGCATGCCGGGGGGCAGGTGGCCCGCTTTCTGCCGCTGACAAGTTTCCACGCTGTGGAGGACCCGGCTCAAATGCACATCACCGAAAACACAGCGCGCTGGTTTGGCACCCCGCTTGTCATCACTTACCAAAATGATACTCCAGGCCTCTTGTCGAGCGAGGCGGAGCGGCTCGGCAAGGTAACCATAGGGTGTGAGCTGGGTTGGGGCGGTGCGGTAAGTCCTGCGGGTGTTCGCTTCGGCTGTCAGGGCGTATTTGCCGCGGCCATCCACCATGGGCAACTGCGCGGTGAGGTCAAACCCATGTCGCATCATGCCGATGGCAGCCAGGTCAGGGCTGAAATGATCGATCGAGACTGCTTCACCGTTGCCCCCTTTGCAGGCCACTATGAACCACTGCTTGAGTGCGGCGCACGGGTTAGCCGAGGTGACATCGTGGCGCAACTGCATGACTTTGACCGCATCGACCTGTCGCCCTGGCCGGTTAAGGCCGGGGTAGATGGCATTGTCATCGCGCAGGCATGGGCAGCGCCTGTCTTGCAGGGGCAGCACGTACTTGTGACGGGTCGAATTGTTCCCTTTGTCAGTGGGTCACTAACTTAGGTGCCACCCGTGCGGATTGAGAGCCTTCACTGGCGTCGTGACTTCGCCCATCAGTAAGTTGGCGTTTACGGCGATGTGTAAGGCGTACTTATTGACAAACGCATTTACTCGCTGGTTATGGTGGATCTAATCTATTGGCAATATGAAGCCGAAAAATTATGCTGGAGGGGAGTTTGACCCGGCCGCGCGAGCCAACACGATGATGGCGGAAAAGTGTGATTCGTCTGATTCGAGCGCCGCAGAATAGGGCCTATGTCTTTTCTCCATTGGCCCGCATGGGGCTTGAGCAGAAATTGGACGATGAAATCCAGGGTATACCCCTATTTCTTCCAGTGATGTGTTTCGTGACACTCCCGTGTCAGATCTCAGATTCACTCTGTTCAAACACTAATCTTAAAGGAGAAGATACGTAAAAAAAAAATTTATTAACGGCAGTCTTGAGTGGCTTGATTGCCACCTTGGCAGTTGGTAGTTTGGCACATGCAGCTTGGCCGGATCGGCCTGTGACCATCATCGTGCCTGCCGGTGCCGGTGGCGGTACCGATGGAACCGCAAGGTTGCTGGCAAAGCAGTTGCAAGATGAGTTCAAACAGCCCTTCAACGTAGTGAATAACGGGCAGGGCGGGGGAATAGTGGGGCATACTGCCATCGCCCAAGCTCGGCCGGATGGCTACACGTTGGGAATAGTTTTTAACTATTACCAATGGAAATCTTTCGGGCAGGCCGACATCAATTCAACGCTTTTTACACCGGTGGCGTTATATAACGTGGATCCGGCAGCACTCATCGTTGCGGAGACATCGCCAATTAAAACAGCTAAAGAAGCCTACGAAGGCCTTAAGCTTGCGGGGGGTAAGTACAAGATTGGCTGCGGCGGCGCGTGCGGCGGCAGTTGGCATGCTGCCAATGCAGAGTTGTTCATAAAGTATGGAATCGATGCGCGCAAACCGGTGATGGTGCCATCAGCCGGCGGGGCGGCGAGCCTGCAAGACCTGGCATCCGGTGGCCTTGACATGGTGATGGCGTCGCTGCCAGAAGCAAAGGCTCTGATTGAAGCTGGAAAACTGCGGCCCTTGATGGTGATCGCAAGTAATCGGCAGGGCGCGCCGTTCGGCAATGTACCAACCTCGAAGGAGGCTGTTGGCATAGATTACGAAGGCGGTGCATTTCGACTGCTAGCTGGACCAAAGGGGCTCCCTGCGGATATCGTCAAGACGCTTGAGACTACGCTGAAGAAGATCTGGGACTCTGCCGAATTTCAGGACGGAATGAAAAATCGAAACTTCGGCATGAAGTGGCTAAATTCTGAAGACACATTGCGGTTTATGCAAGCCCATGAGAAGTCATTGGCCGCCACGATGACGGCAGTAGGCTTAGCCAAGTAAGCTTGCAGATTCTGATGCTGCTACAAAGCGTGTGTATGTCTGTTGCTGACTCATTCGCAAATTAACACCATGCGCTTTAGCAATCTAGTTATCGGCGCGTTCTTTATCGCGCTGGCAATCGGGATCATCTTCCTGTCTGCTGGTTTTGATCCCTCGGCAGGACAACGCTTCGGCCCGGGACTCTTCCCAACCTGCACTGCGCTGTTGATGGGCGCGGCAGGCAGCGCGCTTTTTATTAAGGCGTGGTTACAGCGCGAGGTACGGCCATGGGTTGAACTGGCCGATTGGTGGCGCGAGAAGCGGCTCGTGCTCAACGGCGCATCGATTTTTGCCACCCTGCTTTTGTACTTATTTTTATCTGAACTCGTTGGGTTCCTTATTTTGGTGCCGCTCCTGCTTTGGGCACTCATAGCCCTTTTGTGGGGTCGAGTTTGGACCTCGCTGGCTATTGGCGTGCTAGCCTCGTTCGGAATACACCTGTTCTTTGTTGAGCTCCTGAAGGTTCCACTGCCCTGGGGTTTGGTGCCGTATTTCAAGTTACTCTGATGTTTGACAACATTGCCCATGCCGCTGCACTGGTGTTCGACCCATTTACGCTTTTCGTAATTTTGGTGGCCGCAGTATTTGGCCTATTTTTTGGTGCAGTGCCAGGACTTACGGCAACAATGGCAACCGCGCTGCTCGTGCCGGTAACATTTTTCATGGACCCGATCCCTGCGATTGGTGCGATCATCGCGGCGACTGCAATGGCCATCTTTGCGGGCGATATTCCAAGCGTTCTACTTCGTATACCCGGGACGCCCGCCTCCGCGGCTTATACGGATGAAGCCTACGCCATGACGAAAAAAGGCAACGCGGAGTTGGCTCTCGGGGCCTGCTTAGTCTTTTCAGTAATCGGCGGATTATTTGGCACCATAGTGCTTGCTTTTTCAGCCCCACTGCTGGCGGATTTTGCTCTTCAATTTTCAACTGTCGAGTATTTCTGGCTAGGGTGTCTCGGCTTGACCTGCGCGGTCTTCGTGGCACGCGGAGAGCCGCTCAAGGGGGTCTGTTCACTTGCCTTTGGGCTGTTTCTGGCGCAAGTCGGGATCGATGTGGTGTTTGGCCAACCACGATTCACCTTCGGCAATTTAAACCTTTCTGGCGGCATAGATTTGGTGCCTGCACTGGTCGGCTTCTTTGCAATTCCTGAGCTGATCCGTAACGTAACAGCCAACTATGGACGCGTGGAGATCGCCGAGCAAAAACTCACTTCGATTTTCCGTGGGCAGTGGGAGCTGATAAAAAAATACCCTTGGAATACGCTGCGAGGAAATATTATTGGCGTACTGATTGGTGCCCTGCCTGGAGCGGGCGCTGACATCGCGGCATGGGTCAGCTATGCGGTGTCAAAGCGATTTTCTAAAGAACCCGAAAAATTCGGTACTGGCCATATAGAAGGTCTTGTGGACTCTGGTGCCGCCAATAATTCTGCTTTAGGCGGCGCGTGGGTGCCAGCGCTTGTGTTTGGTATTCCTGGTGATTCGATTACCGCGATCGTGATCGGTGTGCTTTACATGAAGGGTATGAATCCCGGACCCACGGTATTCATCAATACACCCCATATGGTCTACGCTTTATTCTTGGTTTTCTTCTTAGCTAATCTGCTGATGCTACCTTTGGGCTGGCTGGCGATCAAATTTGCGCGCCGGTTGCTTTCGGTGCCGCGTGAGGTGCTCATGCCAATCATTCTTATCTTTTGCATCGTTGGCGCCTATGCGATAGAAAATAACATCTTCAATGTCTGGGTTATGCTGGGTATGGGAGTGATCGGCTATCTCTTTGAGGAGAATGGCGTGCCAACCGCGCCAGCAATACTCGGCGTGGTTCTAGGCAAAATGATCGAAGAGAACTTTATGCAGTCAATGATCAAGGCAGGGGGAAACATAGGTGGGCTTTTCGAGCGCCCGATCGGCGGAACGATTGGCGCGCTCACCCTG
>Ga0214919_10005519_pt1 | contig 17899 bp, 10 predicted proteins | sample LL1503_MetaG_FD_177994 | JGI IMG/M metagenome (GOLD analysis project Ga0214919, IMG submission 177994) | Freshwater microbial communities from Lake Lanier, Atlanta, Georgia, United States - LL-1503 | ecosystem: Environmental > Aquatic > Freshwater > Lake | place: USA: Georgia | collected...
GCCCAGCCGACATCGACTGCGACGTGTTGGTGCTCGGCTCTGGTCCTGGCGGCTACAGCGCCGCATTCCGCGCCGCTGACCTAGGCCTGAAAGTGGTGATGGTCGAGCGCTATCCCGAGCTGGGTGGTGTTTGCCTGAACGTGGGTTGCATTCCCTCCAAAGCCTTGCTGCATGTGGCCGCAGTGATGGACGAGGTCAGCCACATGGCCGACTTGGGCGTGAGCTTTGGCGCGCCTAAGCTCGACATTGACAAGCTGCGCGCGCACAAAGACAAAGTGGTCGGCAAGCTGGTGGGCGGCGTGGGCAGCATGGCCAAAATGCGCAAGGTGACTGTGCTGCGTGGCCACGGCAGCTTTGTGGGCAGCCACCATCTGCAGGTGGAAGAAGCTACCGGCAGCGCCCAGGAAAAAACCGGTGCCAAAAAAGTGGTGGCCTTTAAAAATGCCATCATTGCCGCCGGTTCGCAAGCTGTGCGCCTGCCCTTCATGCCCCAAGACCCGCGCGTGGTGGACTCAACAGGCGCACTGGCCCTGGCCAGCGTCCCTAAAAAAATGCTCATCGTCGGCGGCGGCATCATCGGCCTGGAAATGGGTACCGTTTACAGCACGCTGGGCGCACGCCTGGACGTGGTGGAAATGATGGACGGCCTGATGCAAGGCGCAGACCGCGACCTGGTCAAAGTTTGGCAAAAGATGAACGCGCCACGCTTTGACAACATCTGGCTCAAAACCAAAACAGTCGGCGCGCAAGCCACACCCGAGGGCATCAAGGTGCAGTTTGAAGGCCTGGACGGCACCAAAAGCGAAGGTACCTATGACCTGGTGTTGCAAGCCGTGGGCCGCACGCCCAACGGCAAAAAAATCGCCGCCGACCAAGCCGGTGTAGCCGTGACCGAGCGTGGCTTCATCAACGTGGATATCCAAATGCGCACCAACGTGCCGCACATCTTTGCGATTGGCGACATCGTCGGCCAGCCCATGTTGGCGCACAAGGCGGTGCACGAAGCCCACGTGGCGGCCGAAGTGATTGCGGGCGAACTGCAAGGCAACAAAGAACTGGCCGCCAGTGCCTTCAACGCCCGCGTCATCCCCAGCGTGGCCTACACCGACCCCGAGATCGCTTGGGTCGGCTTGACCGAAGACCAGGCAAAAGCCCAAGGCATCAAAATCAAGAAGGGCTTGTTCCCTTGGGCCGCTTCAGGCCGCGCCACCGCCAACGGGCGCAACGAAGGCTTTACCAAACTCTTGTTCGACGACTCCGATGAGGCCCACGGCCACGGCAAGATCCTGGGCGGCGGCATCGTCGGCCCCAACGCAGGCGACCTGATTGGCGAGGTCGCTTTGGCCATCGAGATGGGGGCCGACGCAGTGGACATCGGCAAGACGATTCACCCGCACCCCACGCTGGGGGAGAGCATCGGTTTGGCGGCGGAGGTGGCGCATGGCAGTTGCACCGATTTGCCGCCAAGCAAGAAGTAACCGCTCTTGGCCAATAGCCATACAAAAAAAGCCCGATCCAGCAACGGATCGGGCTTTTTAGCGGGTGGCGCATACCTGGCTTTGGCTTTCACTATGTCGTGGTGACTCGCGTTCGTTTGGTTTCGCGCTTGAGCCTAATTTCGACCGTTCTCCCAACTGCGCTGGCTGCTCTGACCAGTGTGTCGAGTTGAATCGACAGGTTGCCAGGGTCCAGCACGCGATCCAATTGGGAGCGGCTGGTGGCCATGCGTTGTGCCATGTTCACTTTGGTGAGTTTGCCGCTTTGCATGGCATCGTCCAGTTGCTCGGCCAATGCGCGTTTGAGCGCACGTGCCCGTAACTCTTCATAGACGCCGTCCTCTTTAAGGAAGTCATCAAAACTGCTACCCCTGTGAGGATTTACTTTAGTTGCTTTGGCCATGGATCCACTCCTTCAAGCGTTGGTTTGCCAGTTCAATATCGGCGGGGTTTGTTTGCTGCGTCTTCTTGATAAAGGCATGCAGCAAAATCATTTCTGACTCCTCCACGGCGAACAGCACGCGAGCGATGCGGTTGCCGATCTTGCTGCGCACTTCCCAGATCGGCCCTCGCAAGTGATCGACCCGTGGCAAGACGATTCACCCGCACCCCACGCTGGGCGAGAGCATCGGCATGGCGGCGGAGGTGGCGCATGGCAGTTGTACGGACTTGCCGCCCGCACGGAAGTAAACCCACAGCATTCAAACCCCCTCACAAAACCCGGTGTGTGTGAGGGCGTTGAGCCAGCCCCAGAATGGAATCAAGGGCTGCCAAGCTGAACCAAACTCATGGCTTGAAAGTATCACCCAAAACGACACCTTCGCGCCTTGGATCTGCTCCACCTTCCAACACCAAGGTGCCATTTCGTTGGGTTCTGATGATGGTGCTGGTGCCACTGCTTTGTGCGGCAGTGCTGACGGTATGGCCCAGTGTTCGCAGACCACTCACCAAGGGGTCATTTCCTCCTGCCAATCCGCCCGCGGGAACAGTGATGTTGACGTTAGGATGCTCACCGCCTACATTGGTCGTTGCACTGTTCGCGGCACCAAAGTTCACCATCGAAGTGGACTGTTGCGCATCCATGCCCCAGTCCAGCGCACCCACTAAAGTTTTAACCACATATTGAATGATGGATGAACCGCCAGGTGAGCCTGTGGCCATCATAAGATCACCCATAGATCCATCGGCTGCCACTTTGAATACCAGCGTTGGCGCCATGGAGCTGCGCGGACGCTTGTTGGCTTGAATGCGGTTCGCAATTGGCCCGGCGGTATCGCTGGGCAAAACTGAAAAGTCTGTCAATTGATTGTTCAGCAAAAAGCCGTTTGTCATGCGGAAAGATCCCATGCTGCTTTCAATGGTCGTCGTCATCACCACCACATTGCCAGCCTTGTCAACAATGGTCATGTGCGTTGTGCCATTACCCTCTGTCGCACTGCTGCCTTTCACGGGGGTGCCCGCAAAAACGCCCGCGGTTGCTACGCCCATGCTTTTGTTTAAATCAATCAAATTAGCACGACCGCGCAGGTACGTCTTGTCAAGAATAGCCGCTGTAGAGCCCCCAGGCAGGGAGACAAAGTCTGTGTCTGCCATGTACTTGTTGCGATCCGAGTATGCCAGACGCTCGGCTTCAGTGACCAAGTGAACGCCCATCACATTGGGTTTTCCGCCATTGGTGTCCATGGCGGTAGGCTTATAGCTCGCCAAGTTGAAGTTTTCCAGTACGCCCAAGCTTGAGGCGACGGTCATGCCGCCAGAGGACGGGGCACCCATGCCGCATATCCAGTAGGTCCGGTAGGTGGTGCAAACAGGATCCCGCTTTTTAGCTTGGTAAGCTGCCAGATCGCTCATTTCTGTCAAACCAGGGGTGATCGCGAAGCTGGGGCTTCCGCCACTGGTCAGTTTGATTTTTTTGACAATATTTTCAGCGATAGGCCCGGTGTGCAGCGCATTGGCGCCTGTTGAGGCCAGCGCGGTCAGCGTGGATGCGTAAGCGGGATTTTTGATCAACGTACCCAGTGTTTTTACCGTTCCGTCAGCGTTCAGGAAGTACGAAGAGGCTTCGGGATCGGTCTTCAGCTGCTCCTTCGTGCCTGCAATCGCATCGGCCAAGCGACCACTGATCGTAAAGCCATCTGTCGCCAACTGTATGCCAGACTGAAACAGGTCTTTCCAGGCCAAACTGCCGTAATCTTTATGCGCCAATTCAAGCATGCGTATTGCACCTGGTGTGCCCACGGAACGGCCACTTTGGCGAAGCGCGGTAAACGATGCACTCGACTCTGGTGCGCTCACTACGGGCAAGGGTGGAGAAGTGTTGGCCGCACTCACAAAGCGCAAATAGTCCTCCGTTGCTGCAGCTGGAGCTGTTTCCCTGCCGTCGTAAGACTGCACTTTTTTTGTCTTTGCGTCGTAATGCAACATGAAAGAACCGCCGCCAAGGCCTGAGGATTGGGGCTCCACCAAGCCCAATACGGCTTGCACCGTCACAGCTGCGTCAACTGCTGAGCCACCATTTTTCAGCACTTCACAGCCAGCTTTGGAGGCGAGCGGATTGGCAGTGACGACCATGTAGGTTTTGGCAGAGACCAATGTTTTTGATTTAAACCCCGATGACGGTTCTGGTGCCGTAGGGTCACCTGCCAGACCAGATCCAACAACCACACTGCCGTTGTCTGTCAATTGGGCGCATTGCGTATCAGCCACCGTTGAGTCGCTGCCAAAGCAACCGGAGAGCACCAACGTGGGACATAACGCTGACAAAGTAACAAGACTCAGTGTAGGTTTTGCCTTACTTTTTTTGGAAATTACTAGGGTATTCATGTTAAATATTTAGTATGTTTATCAAGGCAAAATTGCCTTAATAAATACTAAGTATGAATTTAATTTTGGTCAAGCGAAGTTTGCCAAAAATCAGGGTAAACACCATTTGCAGGCACCGTTCAAACTCACCACCGCAGCCAATGTGCAGCCGGTCTTTGTGCACTTCGTATCAGTTCCCTCATCGTTAATTCGCACCGAACCCGTTGCTGCGCGCAGTTGTTTGACGTTGCACTATTGACCCTATACCCAGCAACATAAGCGCTAACAAGCTCAGCATCCATCGCCCACCGACTGGCACCGCCGTCACCTCAGTGCCCACACTGGCCTGTGCGCTCACCGGGTTGTTCGGTGCGCTGTCAATGATGGCGCTGGCAAGGTTGGTGATGGTGGAACCGGGGTTCAGCACTTGGCCTTTGAACACGATGGTCAGGTTGTGCCCTGCATCTGTGTTGTTGGCGTCATAGGGCAAGCTGCCGGTCACTGAGAGTGCGGTGTTACCCCCGTTCAAAGCACAGGTGAGCGCGACGCTGCCAGCACCGTGCGGGGTACAAGCGACAGAGCCACCGACAAAAGTCATCCCAGAGGGCAACGGGTCGGTGACCGTGATGTTGATGGGGGCACTGTTCGCGTTGGTGGCCCTGTTGTTGGCGACAACGATCTTCCATTCGACCGTGGAGGCATCGAGCAGACGACCGCTCTTGGTGATGAAGGGCGGGTCGAGCGGTTCGAGGGTGTTGGTGATGGTGGCGGGCACGTTAGCCCCGACGTTGATGCTGGCCGGTTGGTTGATGAATGGGGGTGTGGTGACTTTCCAGCGGTAGTTGGCCGGTGGCGGTGGGAGGTTGGTGGTGTCTTCTTGGATGATGCAGGAACTGCCGGCGGTGATGCTGGAGATCGTCAGCGGGGTGCCGGCGATGACAGTGAAGTTGCCGCTGGTGGGGTATCGGGTGGTGGTGCTGCCAATGGCGCATAGGGCGTTCACCGCAAAGCCGGTAACGGGGGTGTAGCCGCTGGGCGCACCGCTGATTTGTTTGTTGAAGGTCATCCCCCCTACAACGAGTTGGAGCGGGTTGGTGATGGTGATGGCTTGTGTCGCATTGGTGGCGACGTTGACAGCGGGGCTGATCTGCGGGGCACCCCAGGCATAGGCGATGCCGGTGGTGGCGGGACGGGTGCCTTCAGTGGCGCTGCACAGGCTTTGGTTGGGTAGGTTGGCAAAGACGGCGTTGGCGCCGGCGGCGATGTCAGCCGTGGGTGGGGTGATGATGGTGTTGCTGGGGTCGGTGCAGGTAAGGCCGATAGGAAAGGTGGTGCCAGTGACGTAGCCCGCGCCAGCGCCGCTGATTTGTTTACTGACGGTCACGCTGCCGGTGAGGAGTCGGACAGGGTTTTGCACAGTGATGTGAGCCTCTGTGCCCATAGCGATGGTGACGAGGTCGCTGATGACGGGGGTGTCATAGGCGTATTGCGGACCGCTGGTGGCCGGACGTGTGCCTTCGGTGCTGATACAGACAGCGGTGACGGGTACGCTGGGGTACTGGTGCGATTGTCCGTTGGCGAGGTTTTGTGTGTCAGGGAAACCGGCCTGACTGACGCCGCCGATTTGGCAATCGGTGGTGATGGGGAAGGTGCTGCCTGTCACGTAGCCTGCGGTTTGTCCGAGGACGATTTTGTTCACCGTCAAGCTGCCGGTGACAAGCGCGATGGGGTTTTGAGCGGTCAGCTCGGCCGTGGTGCCGGTGCTGATGGTGACCGGGCCGCTGATGACGGGCACTTGGTAGGCAAATTGCGGTGCACTGGTATTGGGCAGGATGCCTTCGGTCAGGCTACAGATGGCGCTGTTGGGCACGTTCGGGTAGTTGCGCGTTTGCCCGTTGGTGTAGCTTTGGGTGTCAGGAAAGCCTGTGAGCGAGGCATTGTTGATTTTGCAATCCACCGTGAGCGAGAAGTTGCTGCTGCCGAGGTAGCCTGCGGTTTCTCCAGTGACGGTTTTGGTGACATTGAGCCCACCGGTGAGGAGTTGGATGGGGTTGGTGATGCTCAGGGTCCTGGCCACGCCATTGGCGATGGTCACCGGGGCGCTGATGACCGGGGCTTGCCATTGGTATTGCGGGCCAAGCAGTGAGGGGCGACTGGTCAGGTCCTCGGTGACCGAGCAGGTACTGCCGGGGACGATGTTGGGGAAGTTGAGACTGCTGCCAATGGTCAGGCTTTGAGGGCTGCCAAAGCCGGGGAGTGTGGCGCCGCCAGCGCCTGTGCAGGTGACGGTGACCGAGACGTTGGCGCCTGCGGCCACCCCTTGGGTGGCACCGCTGATGGCTTTGCTGACGGTGAGGCTGCCGGAGGCCAGTGTGTTGGTGGCGGTGACGGTTTGGGTACCTGCAGTGGCCATGACCGCTGGGTTGAGGTTACTGAAGCTGACGGGGCCCCAAGCAAACCCACTGGGGGCGGCAGACAGGGTCTCACTGAGCGAACAGGTGGCCCCGGCAGGAATGTTGGGGATGTCCACCGAGGTGTTGGTGGGGTAGTTGTTCAATGTGGCATTGAAGGTGCTGCCCGCGGTCGGTCGGTCGCAGGTGGCGGCGAAGCCGAAACTGAATGGACCGGCAACGCCTGAAGGCAGGACCATGGCTTTGGTGACAGTGATCTTGCCGGGATTGGCCGTGAGGGTGTTGAGGAAGCTGGCTCTGGCAGTGGGGGTTCTCACGATGGCAATACCGGTGACTGCGGCCGGGGTGGCGCCCCAGGTGAAGTTAGGGATGTCTGCAGGGGCGGTTTCGGAGACAGCGCAGGTGCTGCCGGCGGCGATAGGACTGACGGTGACGCTACCGAAGGTGCCGCCTGCGGCGATGCTGATGCTTTGCGCCGTGCTGACACTGGCGCCCAGTGCGGTGGTGGCGGGCGTTGTGCTTGGCGCCGAGCAGGTGAGTGTGAAGTTGAAGGTGGCGGCTGTCGGGAGCGGTGTGCTGACGGTTTTCTGGACAGTGAGGCCGCCGCTTTGGAGGGTGTTGGCCACGTTCACTGTTTGATTGCCGGCCGCGGGCATGCCGCCGCTGGGGCTCAGTGCGCCGATGCTGGGGGCGCCCCAAGCATAGCCTGCAGGAGGCGACGGTAACTGTTCGTTGACAGTGCAGGTGGCTCCAGCAGGAATGTTAGGGATGACCACCGTGTTGGTGGTGGGGTAGTTCATGCTGACGGGGCCGAACACTGTGCCAGCTGCAGGCAGATTGCAAACAGCACTGAACTGCAGCCCAAATGGGCCGCTGACGCCCGTGGGGAGTAGGATGTTTTTGGTGACGGTGATTTGACCTGGCGTGAGAACTTCACCAAAGTTGTAGTTGATGCCCGTACCGCCCACAGGCAAGAGCACGGCGCTGATCGCTCGACCAGCGCCAATGCCCGTCGCGATGCCATTGACTATACCGACCGCCCGGGTCACGTTGGTCCACGAGGGGCTGATGGGGGGGGTGATCGCAATCTTCCATGTGCCACTGATCAGACCCGGGAAACTGGGGATGGCGACACCCGTGGCGGTGCCATTGGCGAACACATTGCTGGCACCTGTGGTGAAGCTGTAGTTGCCCGTCGCGTTGGTGACGGTGCTGAAAACCTCACCGATGGCGCAGTTGGGACCGGACGTGCAGGTGATGCTCACCACAAAGTTGCCCAGTCCGGCCTCGCTGCCATTCACGGTACCGCTGCTGTCAAGATCATTGAACACGCGCCCGCCAACAAAAGTGGACACGATGGGGAGTGGACTTGCATCCACAGAAAAAGGTTGCAAGGTGTTGCCACCGACAGCAAGCGTCACATTAACGGCTGCGTCGTTGACAACCTGTGTGCCGACAGCGGCATTGGCGTCGATGCGCAGTGGGAAATTCAGCACCAATTCAGGTCCGAGCGTGACAGCGTTGTACGGCAACAGCGTCAAACCCGAGCCAACCAAGCGGATCGCACGCACGGTCGTCCAGTCGGCAATGGCGCCGGCTGCTTGCCAATTCGGTGCGCTGCAGCCTGCAGGCAAGTTCAGCGTACCGTTGGGATTGCTGCCAGCGATGCTGCTGCGACAAGGGTTGCTCGAAGTACTGTAAGAGGCTATGACGCCAGTGGGCAGGCCTGTGATGGCGCCGGTCAGTCGCGCGTTGGTGGTGCTGCCACGGGAAGCGAGGCTGAAATTGAGATCCCCCGCTGCCGGTAAAACATCAACGATGGTGAAATCAGTCAATGTGTCGTTGCCGGTGTTGCGCAAACGTATTACGGTCAGCAGCGTCTGCCCGCGTTCGGCGGCGGTGATCGGCGAAACGCTGGCATTGAACCAATTTTTACTCCCGGCTATGGCGGGTATGGAAGGAACGGTCAATGTGGCATTGGCCGCGCGCAGACCATCGGCGGTGCTACCGTCGCCGTTTTGGTCAAAGGTGTCGGTCAACACCACCGTTCCAACATTGACCGGGTTACCAAATGCTCCTCCCAACTCCCAGGGACCAGAGGCGCTGCTCGCGTTGTGCCCGGACAGACCCGGCTGGTCGCTGAAAATGGTGGCCAAGCAGCCGTTTGCATTGGGCCCCGCCAGTGTCTGCGAAGCCAAGGTCGCGGAGAGAGTGAGCAGTCGAGGTAAGGAGGTATCACCGATGCGGCAGCCGCGTGGGATGCTCACACCTGGCCAGCGCGCAATCGTCGCAACCCGGCCGGAGCCACGATAGTCTGTCACCATGCTCACCAGCGGCGCAGCAACGGTAAAATCCTGTCCGGCCACATCACTACAGACTACGCGTGTGGGCTCTGGCACACCCGAGACGGTTTGAGTCGATAACGCAACGGCGTAACCTGCGTAGTCCCCGGGCATTGTGAGGAGCAGGACAGGGTCGACCATGGGTCCAATTGCGCCCCCTCGAATGCTGTTGTCGACAGCATCGACCGAACAACTGGCGGTGCTGCCGACGCCGCCGGTGGCACTGATCGCCGTCACAGACTGTCCGGCAGACGCTGTCGAAGTCCCGTGGGTTGACCAGCGCCCACCATTGGGAGACGGTATGAAAAAGCTCTCTTGGGCGGTGGCCTGAATCATTGTGCCTGCATCGGCGGTCGCATCGCTGGTGGCGGTATTGGTAAATGGTTGCCCCGCACTCACCTGATTGCCATCGCGATCCATGGCTTGCAACTGGTAGTACATGTACATGATGACGTTTTGGTTCGGTGGTATCGGCTGGTTGGAGCCCACCGTACTGTCCCAAGTGAACTCCCATTCCGTGACCCATTCCGTTGGCGTCGGGGTGCACACGGCGGGGACGAGAGTGCAGAAGTCGAGTGTCAAGCCGGTGGTGCTCGCCGTCACCCAATTGCCGGGGGGGGTGCTCTGCAAACGGTATCGCCACCGTGCCACCACCGTCGGAGCTGGCGTCGGTGTGAAAGTATTCAAGACTACTCGGTTGACTTTAACCGCAGGTGGCACGGCATCGCGGATGGTCCAAGTTTTCAAAGTGACAGCCGCTTGCGTGCTGGGCACGGTAGGCAGCGGTGAATTATCTAAAGTTAGTGGCACAACGTCCAGGTCACCTACGGTCGGGAATTGAGGCGCTACCGATGAAACTAAGCGGCCCTTTTTGATGCGCGTACTCAAGAAGCGTGCACGCACATTGCCCGTGATCGAGCCGCATGGGGTGTCCGTCGCAATGCCGCCGGGATAGAAACCTTCGATACACAGCTGAGAACTGATCAATTGGTCGAGCAAGAAGTTGGCCGCCGGGAATTGCACCCGGATGAGCAAATTGTTGGTTCCCAGTTGACCATCCCCATCTACGCCACAAAGACGAAGCATATTGCCTGTAGGAATATTCCAAGTGACCACGTTGCCCGCGATAGTTGGTGTGGCCGCAGGCAAAGATGTTGCAGGCCACGTAACAAAACCGGCCGTCGTCCGTGCGAATTCCGCACCCAACGGACTGTAGCAAATCGACGGGGCATTGATCACGTTAGACCCCGAGGGCGCGGTGTAGGTGATTGTGGCGGGCCCGATGACCGCTCGGCTGTTGGTGCCATTCGTTCTGGGTGGGGTTAACGCCAGCGATGCGGTGTAGTTCACCGTTTCACCGATTGCAACGTCGTTCGGCGATGCAATCGCTGCCACAACCGTCCCGGTCGGTTGTGGCGTGACCACACTCACATTAATTGTTGCATTGACTACACCCGCGTTGCTGCTCGTGGTCGTGAGGGTGTGGGTGACGCTCTGCCCAGGTGTGCTGCCGCCGTAACTGCGAATGTTGTTGAGCGTGACGCTTCCGGTGCCAGATGGCAGCGAGTTCATCGTGACCGTGACGCGGTTGGTCACGTTGTCGATGGCATAGCTCGCCACCCTGGAGGCTGTGACTGCCGCTGGCGTTGTCGTGACGCCCACTCCGCCCTGAACGCCCCATACGGAAATGGGTGCCGCGGCTTGGTAAGTGAACACCACACCATTACAGGGCCCGGAGCCGCAGGAATAACTGATGACGGCGTTGCCGGTATCTCCCGTGCGCCAGTTGACCGTGGACCCTCCGCTGGCGTTGTTCAGTACGAACGCCACGGACAGCGATTGAGCCGACGCGACGCTCAGTACAGAGGGCAGCACGATGGCCATCATGACGCCAATGAGCCAACGAACAAGCGTCATGCGGCCGTGTGCTTGTCTACTTTTCGTGGTTGTTGTGGTATTGCTAGAGGTATTCATTGGCGTTTTTTTTGTAGTTAAATGGGGTAGTTATCTACGCGGTAACGCCGACTCTTCATGTGCGATCTACATTGCTTAAGCGTCTAAGATAACTTTTTTATGTATTCTAAATAAGTATAACTTAAATTAAATAGATAAAAATATACAGTTATTTAATAAAAAATGTAAATAAAAAAAGAGGCCTAAGGGCATGCGCCTTGCCTTGAGGGATGGAAGTCACGATAGAGATTGCCGAGCCCTGCAGCACCGTCCCCGCGCCGAGGGCTCTACCAAACTGCTGTTTTGGCTTTGGCGTTGAACATGGCAGAGACTGGTATTGCGCTGGAGCGCGCGGTGAGCCGGCTCAGCAAGAATGTCGCAAATTTGGAGTCAGCATGGATCGTGCACACATGCACCTGATCCACTGAGATGGCCTTTTTGTCTGCTTAACCCAGCGGCGAAACGCCAACCACCTGAGCGTGCAAAACAAAGGTGATGAGCCCCCAAAGAACAGCCCCAACGACGACCGCGATCAGCGTGGCCGACATTTTGGGGAGCGTGGGTGGCGCAGTTTCACCAGACAACTGCACTTGGCTTTCGGCTTTGCTGCGGTCGCGTGCACGGGCAGATTTGAAGTTCATGACCGACCAGGCCAAAAAAGAACCGAACAAAATGACATCGGCCCCATTGCCATTGGCCAACAAATGGGCCAAGGCCCACACCTTGACTGACAACACCATGGGGTGGCCCAGCCGCAGTTTGAAATGATTCGCCGGGATGTATGCAGCAACCAGCAAGATACTGGCAAACAACATCAGCAACAGACTGATATGGCGCGTCGCGATGGGGGGCTGCCATAGGACGATAGGCTGCAGTCGCACTTCTGCATAGCCAACGATCAGTCCATAAAAACCCAACAAGGACACCAGGGCGTAGATCGCTTTGAAAGGCTTTTCGCCCCAGGTCTCAATGAGGCGGGTTCGCCATTCGTCCGCAAAGATGCGCGTTGAATGCGCGCCTAGAAAAAGAACCAATCCCAAAATCAACCAAGCCATGCCAACTCCTTGTCAAGGACAGAACATGCATTGTGCAATACTGGGTATCCCCTTGTTTGCTTGCCTGTCCGTTCCATGAATCTTGAAAAATACCTGTTGGCGATCGGTCTGTTGCTTGTCGGTCCAATGAGCTGGGGCGCTGATGTGGTTTTGCGCATCGGCTCGAAGCGCTTTACCGAGTCCTACATCCTCGCGCACGTGTTGGCGCAGACCGCACAATCTGCATCGGCCACTGCGAATGGCCAGGCGGGCAAAGTCGAGGTGCTGGCCGGTCTGGGCAACACGGCCATCGTTTACGCCGCCTTGCAGGCTGGCAACATCGACCTGTATCCCGAATACGCCGGCACCATCGACCAGGAAATTCTCAAGAACAAGACGCCATCGAGCTTGGCCGCCATGCGTGAGCAATTGAAACCCTTGGGCTTGGGCGTTGACATTGCCCTGGGTTTCAATGACGGTTATGCGCTGGCGATGCGGGCTGATCGGGCACAGGGCTTGGGTGTGAGCAAACTGTCAGATCTGGCCGGCCATCCTCAGCTGCGCTTGGGCCTGAGCAATGAGTTCATTGGCCGCCCCGACGGCTGGCCCGGCCTGGCCAAGCGTTATGGCCTGCCGCAGCAGCCGACCGGTCTTGACCATGGCCTGGCTTACGACGCCTTGAGCGGCGGCCAGACCGATGTGATTGACATCTACACGACGGACGCCAAGATCGCCCACTTGGGTCTGCGCGTGCTGCAAGACGATGGCGCGCATTTTCCTCGTTATGACGCGGTCATTTTGTACAGACTCGATGTGCCCCAGCGCTTTCCTGCCGCTTGGCGCGCGTTGCAGAGTTTGGCCGGCAGCATCGACGAGCCGGCCATGATTGCAATGAACGCCAAGGCCGAACTGCAGGGCAAAAGCTTTGAGGTGATTGCTGCAGAGCACCTGTCGCCGAGCGAAAAAACAGAGGCAGCGGCAACGGGTTTTTGGGGCAAGTTGTGGGGCCCCGACCTGCCTCGCCTGATTTTGCAGCACCTGAATTTGGTCTTGTCGTCGGTCGGGCTGGCGAGCTTGATCGGTTTGCCGCTGGCCATGCTGGTGGCGCCGCATGCGCGTCTGCGTGGCTTGTTGCTGGGCTTTTGCGGTTTGCTGCAAACGGTGCCTTCGCTGGCACTATTGGCCGCGCTGATTTCATGGGTCGAACGCATTGGCAGTCTGCCGGCCATGCTCGCGCTGACGCTGTATGCCTTGTTGCCCATCATGCGCAACACGTGCACCGGTTTGGCCGAGGTGCCGGCGGGACTGAAGCAGGCGAGCATGGCGCTGGGCCTGACGCACTGGCAAAGCCTGCGCTTGATCGAGTTGCCGCTGGCCTTGCCCTTGGTGTTGGCGGGCATCCGAACGGCGACCAGTATCGCGGTCGGCACGGCCACCATTGCGGCCTTTATCGGCGCCGGCGGCCTGGGTGAGCGGATTGTCACGGGCCTGGCCTTGAATGATCATGCCTTGCTGCTGGCTGGCGCTCTGCCTGCGGCGGCACTGGCGCTGTTGTTCGAGGCGGCTTTTGCGGCGCTGTCGCGAGGCCTTAGCGCGCGATCAGACACCCGCATCTTCCGGTTGCCGTCATGAACCGCTCTTGAGCGCTTCATGGAAGGTGTTGATTTGACGTTTAACTCCGGCAATCATGGACCCAAGGTCTGAAGTGATCATCACCAAATCAAAACCACGTTGTATGGCGCCTGCAGCAAATTCCGCACTGGCGCAATGCATGCAAACTTTTTTACCGTGGCGATGGGCTACTTCTTTGATGCGGTCACAGGTTGACATGTGGAGTGGGTCTGGGTTGTCGGAACGTGGCGCCAAGCCCAGCGCAAACGACAGATCAGCGGGGCCGATATAGATGGCATCTACACCAGGCGTTGCACAAATCTCCTCCAAATTGACCAGACCTTCTTTGGTCTCGATCATGGCCATCAAAAGGATCTCGTCATTTGCCTTTGAAAAATAATCTGGGCCGTGAATTTGCAAGGCCCGAACAGGGCCCGACGAACGATCACCTAGCGGCGGATAGCGACAGGCAGAAACCGCCTTGCGGGCTTCCTCGGCGTTGTTAATGAGGGGAACAATGATGGCAGAGGCGCCAAAGTCCAAGGCTTTCATGATGGCTGCTGGCTCGTTCCAACCGACACGGACCACAGGGGTCGCATCGGTCGCTGATACCGCTTGCAGCATTTCCATGAGGGTGCTCAGTCCCGTCACGCCATGTTGCATGTCAATGCACACGGCATCAAAACCTTGACTGGCCATCATTTCCGCAGTGAAGCTGTTGGCTATGGATATCCACCCCATGGTGGCAGGCTTGCCTTGTGCCCACAATTGATTGATTTTGTTCGGTTTCATGTCGGATCCTTGTTGTTCAGGTGATAAAAAGATACTGATTTGAATTATTGAACGGATCGTGCACTAAAGCGGCAAGACGTACTGAATCTGCTTCACATATTGACAAAATTAAGGGAAAACCCGTATTTGTGAGCGGCTTACGCCAACTTGTGTTGGCACCGCATGCTGGTGCAAATTTTTGATTTTAATAACGCATGCAGACGGGTGCCCGAACCGCTTCGTGCGAGTTGCTTTCTCTTTGCCAAGGCAGACAACTCGGGATAAACTCAGTTTCTGTTTTTTCGTCTTTTTTGAGACGTACTTTTGCACCACTTCGAGGCATGTGACCTATGAAACTGACTCCCGATCAATTGGCCCAGTTCGACCGCGACGGTTACCTTTTCTTTCCCGGTCAGTTTTCTGACAAGGAAACGCAGGCGTTACTGGAAGCGGTGCCTGCGCTCTACGCCAAACGCGATGCCTTCAATGTGCGCGAAAAAGGCCGCGATGCGGTGCGCACCAATTTTGCGGCGCACATGGTCAGCAAGCCATTTGCCAAGTTGGGCCGCCATCCGCGCATGATCGAGCCGGTGGAAATGCTGCTGGGTGAAAAGCTGTACATGCACCAGTTCAAGGTCAACGGCAAGATGGCTTTTGAGGGCGACGTCTGGCAATGGCACCAGGACTATGGCACCTGGCTGAACGACGACATGATGCCGACCGAGCGCGCCATGAACGTGGCGATTTTTCTGGACGATGTGAACGAGCACAACGGCCCCTTGATGTTCATCCCCGGCAGCCACAAGCGCGGCGTGGTGGAAGCCAAGCACGACTTGTCCACCACCAGCTACCCGCTGTGGACGGTGGACAATGAACTCATCACCTCTTTGGTGGAGCGCGCCGGTGGCAAAAACGGCGGCATCGTCAGCCCCAAGGGGCCTGCGGGCTCCATGATTTTGTTCCACAGTTGTCTGGTCCACGCCTCCACCAGCAACCTCTCGCCCTGGAACCGCGTGGCCGTTTACCTGAGCCTGTGCGCGGTGAGCAACCATATTCGCCGCCACAAGCGGCCCGAATACATCGCGCACCGCGACTTCACCCCCATCGAATGCCTGCCCGACGACTGCCTGCTCAAAGACTACCCTGTCGATCTGCCTTGGAAAGACGGCATGCCAGGCAGCGCGCTGCAAACCTCTACCGTGCCCTTTGACGAGCAGAAAGCCGCTGCATGAGCTTGTTTGCCCAACTACAGCAACGCCAGGCCGAAGGCCGCCCGATACGCGTCGGCCTGATCGGCGCGGGTAAATTTGGCTCTATGTATTTGGCGCAAATTCCGCGCACGCCTGGCGTGCATCTGGTCGGTATTGCCGACTTGTCGGTTGAGGGTGCCCGCGCCAACCTGAGCCGCGTCGGCTGGGACGCCCAGCGCATGCAGGCCGCGTCATTGGACGCCGCCATCAAAGCTGGGACAACGCATATTGGCGAGGACTGGCGCGCGCTGGTTTCGCACCCGTCAATTGACGTGATCGTTGAATGCACTGGCCACCCGATTGCGGCCGTAGACCATTGCTTGGAAGCCTTTGCGAACGGCAAGCATGTGGTCAACGTCACCGTAGAAGCAGATGCTTTTTGTGGCCCGTTGCTGGCGCATAAAGCGGCGCAATCCGGTGTGGTTTATTCCCTTGCTTTTGGTGACCAACCGGCCTTGATTTGTGAGCTGGTGGACTGGGCGCGTACGTGTGGCTTTCCGGTGGTCGCCGCTGGGCGCGGCCACAAATGGCTACCGCATTTCAACCAATCGACACCCGACACGGTGTGGGGCAATTACGGCCTCACGCCTGAGCAGGCTTTGCGTGGAGGCCTCAACCCCAAAATGTTCAACAGCTTTTTGGATGGCTCCAAGCCCTCCATTGAAAGCAGCGCGGTGTCCAATGCCACCGGACTTGGCGTGCCCTCCAATGGGCTGCTCTATCCACCGGCCAGTGTGGAGGACATCCCTTTTGTGACGCGACCCATCAGCGAAGGCGGCGTGCTCGAGCGCAAAGGCATGGTCGAGGTCATCTCGTCACTCGAGGCCAATGGCCGCAAAATTCCCTACGATATCCGCATGGGTGTGTGGGTGACCGTCGAGGCCGAGACCGACTACATCAAAAACTGTTTTGAGGAATACAACGCGCACACCGACCCCAGCGGACGCTACTTCACGCTGTACAAGCGCTGGCACTTGATTGGCCTGGAGGTGGGCATGTCGGTGGCCAGCGTGGCGCTGCGCGGCGAGCCCACGGGCGTGGCGATTGGCTGGAATGCGGATGTCGTGGCCACCGCCAAGCGCGATTTGCAAGCCGGCGAAATTCTGGACGGCGAGGGTGGCTACACCGTTTGGGGCAAATTGCTACCAGCCGAAACGTCACGCAAGATGGGTGGCCTGCCGTTGGGCTTGGCACACAACATCAAATTACTGCGACCCGTTCGCCAAGGCCAGTCCTTGTGCTGGAACGATGTGGCCATCGACACGACGACCCGTGCTTACCAATTGCGCCGGGAGATGGAAAATCATTTTGCTGCGCCGCTGTCCAAAATCGCCTGAAGAATGCAGCCTAGACGCAATCTAGAAAATCGCTGAAATTGTGGGCGAAAAGATGGCAATGGACAGGCCGACGCCAACACACCAAACCAAGGTGCGCAAGGCCGCCACATTGGCAAGATACAAGCCCGTGTAAACAACACGAACGCCGATGAAAGCCAAGGCAAGTTGGTCGGTACGGGCCTGGTCAATGCCTGCCATTTGCGCCGCAAGCACCGCAAAAATAAACAAAGGCAGAGCCTCAAAACTGTTGTTTTGTGCGGCAACCGCACGGGCACGCCAGCCCTCTTGGGAGGCCGCAAACACACGCGGATTGTTATTGTCATAACCGCCTTCGCTGCGTTTTTTGCCAGCCATGCTGGCTTTGGCTAAACCCATGGTGAATACGGGCATCAAAGCAGCGATGAGTACAGTGGTGTTGGCAATTGTCATGAATTTCCCTATCGTCAGTCGAAGTCAATTGAACTTCGAATCTAACACGCAGCCAGTGCAATTGCCGCAAGCCCCACATGTTCCTTGATGTCCGCGGTGGTGCGGGTGGTTAAGGCGCGGCCACCTCCACCATGATTTCGTTGCGCCTGAACAGGGGCAGGGTCCAAGGGGGGTCGTAGCGTGACAGCTGCGGCGCGCCGATGACCTTGAGAGATTGTTGCTTGGCCCAAGCCAAGGTCTCGTTGGTTTTTTCTTGTACCCGCGCCATGGTGTTGAAGCCCGTGTAGCGATGCACCACCATGTATTGACGCGGCAGCTCGCGCAGGGTCACTGCGTTGTTGTTGGGCTTGGGGATGGTGGTCATGGCGTATTGGCTGGGCATCACAAAGTGGATGCGCCACTGGGTGGCATCTGCGATGGCCGCTTGGCCTGACAGCGGCTCGGCGGTCACCGGCGCTGTCAT
>Ga0214919_10005520_pt1 | contig 17899 bp, 14 predicted proteins | sample LL1503_MetaG_FD_177994 | JGI IMG/M metagenome (GOLD analysis project Ga0214919, IMG submission 177994) | Freshwater microbial communities from Lake Lanier, Atlanta, Georgia, United States - LL-1503 | ecosystem: Environmental > Aquatic > Freshwater > Lake | place: USA: Georgia | collected...
TCAAGAAGGATTTTTACAAAGAACTCCACGTGGTAGAGAAGCAACTTTAAAAGCCTACAATCATTTAAAAAGAGAAATGACTAATAGGGGCGGATCGCCAAATTTGTTTTCATAAATTATTTATTAGGCATAAAAAAAGCGTCTGTTTCAATTGCTGAAACAGACGCTTTTTATTTATAGTTCAATTAGTTTAAGGTGCTACTAATCTAAATCCATTTCCATGGATATTTACAATTTCAATATCGGTATCGTCTTTTAAGTACTTGCGCAATTTGGCAATATACACATCCATACTTCTACCATTAAAATAAGTATCACTACCCCATATTTTTTTCAATGCTCTTTCGCGTGGCAGTAAATCGTTTTTGTGTTCAGACAACATTTTCAACAGCTCGTTTTCTTTTGGAGAAAGCGTTTGATGGCTATCGTTATTAATTAACTGACGCAATTTTGGATTGAAATGGTATTTGCCCAAATCAAACTCAATATTGTCGCTAATACGGTTGTCTTCTTCATTGCGTTTTAACATTGCTTTGATTTTCATCAGCAATACTTCGCTATCAAATGGTTTGGTGATATAGTCGTCGGCTCCTAGTTTGTATCCTTGAATGATATCGTCTTTCATTGTTTTAGCACTCAAGAAAAACAAAGGAATATCTAAATCTACATCGCGAATTTCTTCTGCTAATTTAAAGCCATCCATATTAGGCATCATTACGTCTAATAAACAGATGTCGAATTTCTCACGCTGAAAAGCGGCAAGACCTAAACGGCCATCTCTTTCTAAGATTACATCGTAATCATTTAGCTCTAAATAGTCTTTTAATACTTTACCAAGATTGGTATCGTCTTCGCACAAGAGTATTTTACTTTTTTTATCTTCCATGTGAGTTTTTTTTATTGATTTAAAGATAAATGAAAAATAACCAAGATCTAATTGGCGTTTTATATTTTAACAGTTTATAACAATTCCTTGTTCATTAATACGAATGCGTTGCTCTGTTTCCATAAATTTTAGTGCTTGCCAGATTTTTTCGGAACTAAATTCACTGCACTGAATTAATAAGTCTCCAACTTTCGTGCCAACTATTAAATAGGGCATAATTATTTTTTCAATTGCTTTAAACTCAGTGGGGCTAAGTTCTTTTTTCTTCTTTGCAAGGCAGTTATTACAAATACCACAAGCTTTATCTGTTGGTTCGCCAAAATATTCGGTAATAGCATTGCTCCTACAAAGATCATTATCTTCTAAAAAATTAAGCATTGCGGCTAAGCGAATTTCGTATTGTTTTTTTCTTGCAAGGTATTTGTTTTGATCAATATATAAATAATCGGCAGGAGCTCTATTGAGTAAAAAATATATTTGAGGTGTTTCTTTTAAAGGCAAATATTCTAAGATATCAAAAGCTTGAATGGCTAGTAGTTGCTCCACAATATTTTCAACAGGTATTCTAAGAATTCGGGATAATTGTTTTTCGTGAATGGAAACACGGTTGTCAATAATACCTTCGTAAGTACGCAACAATGTTTTTAATAAAAGCTCCCATTGCGGATAAGCTAGTTCAAAATCATTGAGTGTTTCTTTGTCGGTTGTAAAAGAGAGCTGTGCAGGTAAAAATATATTTTCCGAAAAACTACAATGCCCTTCTTGTTCTAATACTTTTAAAACATTTGTAACTGTATATGCGTCTAGTTTAAAATTTCTAATAAACTCATTCAATTCAAAATTAAAAAATTGTCCCTCGCCTAATCCAATGGGTAATTGAATAAAATCTGCAATGGATTGGTAGATTTTTTTAATTAATGGTATAGGAGGATAACGCTTATCTGGTAAGGCTTTTAATTGGTTGATATCGTCTGAATGAAATAAAAGTACCGCATAAGCTTTTTGCCCATCACGTCCTGCACGTCCTGCTTCTTGGTAATAATTTTCTAAACATTCTGGTGCGTCAAAATGGATAACTGTGCGAACATCTGGTTTGTCAATGCCTAGCCCAAATGCATTGGTACAAGTAATTACACGAGTATTGTTTTTTATCCAAGCATCTTGCTTATCGGTTCTTTCTTGTGCAGACAACCCTGCGTGATAAAAATCGGCACTAATATTATGCAACAATAAAAGTTCAGAAATTTCTTTGGTTTGTCGTCGGCTATTGCAATAAACAATACTGCTGCCAGATACCGACTGAAGCACTTCTAACAATTTATTTATTTTACTATCTACCTGAAATACGCTGTAAGAAAGATTGGGTTTTAAAAAAGACTGTTTAAAAATAGTAGTATTTTTCAGTGCTAATTTTGCAATAATATCTTTTTGTACCAAGGGCGTTGCAGATGCAGTAAGGGCAATCATTGGAATGTTGTCTAGTTCAGAACGAATGGCTGCAATACGCAAATAGGGTGGTCTAAAATCGTATCCCCATTGAGAAATACAATGCGCTTCATCTACCACTAATAAACTAATATTTAAATAGGGTAGATAGTCTTTGAACAAAGGGGTTTCTAATCTTTCGGGCGATAAATAAATGAATTGATAATCGCCTTCAACTGCGTCTTGTAAAATACATTTAACATCGTAATAACTAAGACCGCTATGAATCGTAGCAACAGAAATTCCTTTTTCAATTAGGTTTTCGGCCTGGTCTTTCATGAGTGCAATCAGCGGGCTTATTACTAAGCAAACACCTTCTAACATCAATCCAGGAATTTGAAAACAAATTGATTTTCCGCCACCAGTAGGCAATAATGCCAGTGCATCTTTTCCATCCAATACTGCCTGAATAATTTCTTCCTGCATGGGTCTGAAACTATCGTGCTTCCAGTATTCTTGTAATATGTTTAATGGTGTTCGATTCATTTTAAAAAACTATAATACTTTTTTGAAATTTAGTCGAACAGAATTAATTGCCAAAACAACATCACTTAAACCCATGGTAAGTGCGCCAAAGCTTGGGCTTAAATAGCCAAATGCAGCAACTGGTATTGCTACAATATTGTAGATAAATGCCCAGAATAAATTTTGCTTGATGGTTATATAAGTATGCTTTCCAAGGCCTAGTGCCAATGGTAGATTTTTAAGTCCATGGTTCATTAAAACAACTTGTGCGCTTTGCATGGCAATATGTGAGGCGTCGCTCAAAGATATACCCACAGCGGCTTTGGCTAGTGCTGGTGCATCATTAATTCCGTCTCCAATCATGGCAGTTGGTTCGTGCGCATTGAAATTAGCAATGGCTGCAAGTTTTTGTTCGGGTGTTTGCTCTGCTAACCATTCATCGAGGTGTAAATAGGTGGCAACTTGTTCGCATTTTTCTTTTTTATCGCCACTTAATAAAATGGTTCGAATGCCTTTTGACCGGAGCATTTCAATAACAGCAAATGCTTCTGTTCTAATTTCATCAGCCACATCAATCCAACCCAATAATTCATTGTTGCAAGTGATGTAAACATTATGAGATCGGCTTTTGGTAATAGCAGCAACACCTTTATAAGAAACGGCACTATAGGTATTACCTAATTTATCGGTACCTACCATGCCCAATCCTTTTTGTTCTTCAATACTCGCCCATCGAATAGCTTCTTTGGTTTTCCATTCCTTGGTTATGCATTTTGCTATTGGGTGGTTCGAATACTTTTCTAGTGAGTAAGCGATAGCTTTAAATTTTTCAATTGCTTCAGGCGTTTTATTATTTACTATCTCAAATTTTGAAATAGTAAAAAGGCCAGTTGTTAGGGTACCCGTTTTATCAAAAACCACTTGTTTAATGTCTTTAAAAATTTCTAAACTTTTGGCATTTTTAAACAATACGCCATTTCTTGCCGCACGTCCTAAGCCAACAGCAATAGCGGCTGGTGTGGCGAGTCCCATGGCACAAGGACAGGAAATAACCAACACGGCAATACCGCGCAATAAGCTTTCGCTAAATATATGATGACCTATAAAATAATTGGCTAGTAATGTTATGAGTGCAATGATAATTACAACGGGTACAAAAATGGCGCTGATTTTATCGGCCATTTGTTGCACGGGCGGTTTTTCGGTTTGGGCTTCTTTAACAAGTTTTAAAATACTAGCCAAAACAGTATTTTCTCCTACAGCCGTTACATAAGCTTTAATGTTTCCATTTTCTACTGTACTTCCCCCAATTAACAAGTCATTCATTTTCTTTTCTACTGGTACACTTTCGCCAGTTATGATGGCTTCACTAATACTTGCTTCACCCCATAATACTTTACAATCCATTGGTACTGGCTCACCTGATTTAATCAGTATCAAATCGCCCACTTTTAAACTCCCACTTTCAACAGGAAAAATATGTTCTTGGTGTTGTTCGTCGTAGGCAATCATATTGGCCATCACTTTTTGTGAAACCACCAGTTTGTTCAATGCTTTTTGGGTGCTTTCTATCGATTTATCTTCCATCCAATTACCCAAAAAAACTAAGGTAATAATGGTGGCTGCTGTTTCATAAAATAGATAGTGTTCGGCATCACCAATAATGGTTCCGTATAAACTATATCCAAATGCTGCAACAGAACCAAGGGCAATTAACACATTCATATTAGGAATGCCTTTAAGCAAACTATGAATAGCGCTTCTGCCAAAAAAATCCATCCCAACAATAAACACAGGAATGGTTAAACCCAATTGTACGTAAGGGTTCATCAGCCAATGAATATGAATACCCAACATATGTAATAGTAGTGGGGCTGTAAAAACAATGCAAAATTTAAAACGTTGTAAATGATTTTGAAAGATTTTTTTAGATTTTTTAGTATCTGATTCATCGCCAGTTGCTACCTCGTATCCTAAGTTTCTAATACCTTTTGCTAGGTCTGTTTTAGAAGTTTCGTTAACTATTTCAAAGCTCACATCGCCCCCCATAAAATTCACTTTTACGTCTTGCATACCTTTTTCGGTGAGGTATTTGTTTACCGTTAGCGCACAGTTGGTACAACTCATTCCTGCAACCTTCCAATTCACTTTTTCCATAATAGGGTAGTATTTGTTGAAGACGATACTGTAAAGGTACTACAAGCCCAATCGGCCACAGTTGGTTTAAGCAATAATATTTTTACATCATTGTGTCAAAAAAATAGTAAAACCAATAGGGAATTGGTTTTGGTATGGGTTCTTTATCTTTGGGCTATGGACGCAGTTTTTGAATTGGCACAAATTAAAGCAGTTGCAACCGCTTTGTGGAAGGAAGGTAAGTCTAAAAAAATTTGGACCTTTAATGCCGCTATGGGAACTGGTAAAACGAGTTTTATTCATGCATTGTGCGAAGTGTTGGGTGTGTCAGATACCGTTACAAGCCCTAGTTATGCCATCATTAATGAATACAATAGCCCACAAGCAGGTACTATTTACCATATGGATTGGTATCGATTAAAGGACGAAGAAGAAGCGATTCAAGCGGGTATTGAAGATGCTTTGAGTTCTGGCAATCTTTGTTTAATTGAATGGCCCGAAAAAGCTGGAGGATTATTGCCACAAGAAATTTTTCAAGTGCATATAGAAATTTTAGACGAAAAATCACGGCGGCTATATACTGGCGAAAATCAATTAATTTTATAAGCATTCAACCTATCAACTAACAATAAGTACCACTATGGCTACCACCAAACCTTCTATCAGCGCATCTTTTATGTATGAAACTCTAGAAGAAACTTTGGATGTAAAAGCGCCAGGCGAAAAACTATTTATTGGCATTCCCAAAGAAGTGGCGTTTCAAGAAAATAGAATTGCACTAACACCAGAAGCAGTTGGTGTGCTTGTTGCCAATGGAAACCATGTGATTGTTGAACACAAAGCTGGAGAAGGCAGCAATTATACCGATCAAGATTATGCCGAAGCAGGCGCAAAAATTGTATACGATAAAGCAGAAGTGTATAAAGCGCCCATATTAGTAAAAAGCGCACCACCCGTTGAGGAAGATTTGCCTTTTTTACAAATGAATCAAACCATTATTTCGCCCATTCATTTGTCGGCCTTAAAAAAGCATTATATCGAGCATATGATGGCAAAGCGTATTACTGCTTTAAGTTTCGAAAACTTTAAAGACGACAGTGGTACGTATCCAATTGTGCGAAGCATGAGTGAAATTACGGGTAGTGCTGTTATGCTAATTGCCGGACAATACCTTAGTAGTTTTAATAAAGGTAAAGGAGTTTTGTTAGGAGGTATTAGTGGTATTCCGCCAACCAAAGTAGTGATTGTAGGTGCAGGAATTGTAGGAGAGTTTGCTACTAGAAATGCACTAGCACTTGGTGCATCGGTTAAAGTATTTGACAACAATGTTTCTAAATTAAAACAATTGCAAAATAATTTAGGTCAGCGCATTTGGACCTCTGTTTTAGAGCCGCGCATTTTAGCCAAACAATTAAAAACCTGTGAGGTTGCGGTTGGTGCATTGAGTAATGAATCTGGAAGAGCGCCTGTAGTAGTATCTGAAGAAATGGTTGCAGCAATGCGTCCGGGTAGTATTATTATTGACGTGGCAATTGATAGGGGTGGTTGTTTTGAAACGAGTGAACTTACTAGTCATGAACAACCAATATTTATTAAGCACGATGTAATTCATTATTGTGTTCCCAATATTGCCAGTGGATTTGCTAGAACAGCAAGCCAGGCCATTAGCAATGTATTGATGCCATTAATTTTAGAAGTTAGTGACGAAGGGGGAATAGAAGAAATGGTATGGCATAATTTTAATTTACGCGAAGGCATTTATTTGTTTAAAGGCGCTTTAACGGATATTTATATCAGCCAAAAATTCGATTTAAAATATACAGACCTAAACTTATTAATTGCTAGTAGAAGATAATTTGTTGATTATTTTTTTGCAAACCTTGTATATTTTTTTAAATAAATAACGGATATAAAAAAGCCTGCTGAAAATTTTCAGCAGGCTTTTTTATACAACTTGTTACTACTAAAAATACTTAGTAACACCTGGAACTGCAATTGGATAAAATCCATCAGGTCCTGGGTTAGTAGGTGTTGGCGCATCCCATCCATAAACTTTAGGATGGATATCAATGCCAGAATTAATGGCTTTATCCCAGTCAATTACTTGTCCGCTATAAGTAGCCATTCTGCCTAATATAGAAGTCATGGTACTCTTAGCACCATTCTCTGCATCTGCAAATTTGTATTCGCCTTTTGCAATAGCCGCAAACAGTTCTTCGTGTTCTGTTTGGTAAGGATCTTTTTCTAAATTCTTTGCTTTTTTAGCATATTGGAAAAGGGTATTGCCCTTGAAGTCTACAATCTTAGCTGCATTGCAGAATATTTTTCCTTTGGTACCAATAAATAGTTCATCTACTTTACTAGAAGTACCAGGAATATGACGGCACTGGCTTGTTAAAATAGATCCATCAGCATAAGTATATTCTACAGAATGGTGATCGAAAATTTCTCCATGTTCCTTGCTATTACGCACTTGTCTTCCGCCAGAACCTTGTGCTTTTACTGGATAGCCACCCTTGAACCAATTAATTACATCAAGGTTGTGAATATGTTGCTCATTAATATGATCGCCACAAAGCCAGTTAAAATAGTACCAGTTGCGCATTTGGTATTCCATTTCTGTTTGTCCTGCTTTACGTGGACGAACCCAAACACCATCGTTATTCCACCAAGCATGTGCCGATGTGATATCACCAATTAGGTCTTTGTTTTGAAACAATTCTCTATAAGATGTTTGGTAATGACGTTGTAATCCTACCACTACATTCAATTTTTTTTGTTTGGCAATTAATGCAGTTGCCAATACTTTTTGAACACCAGCCGGATCAGTAGCAACGGGCTTTTCCATAAACACGTGTTTATTTTGGCTAATCGCTTCGTCGAAATGAATCGGTCTAAAGCCTGGAGGTGTTGTTAAGATAACTACATCTGCTAGTGCAATGGCTTTTTTGTAACCGTCAAAACCTGTAAATCTTCTGTCTGCAGGTACATCAATATTTTTTTCAATCCCTTTTCCGTTACTTGTAGCTTCAGTCATTAATGCTTTATGACAGTTTTCTATATTGTCTGCAAAAGCATCACACATGGCTACTAATTTTACATTTTGGCCGCTTAAGAGCGCTTGCATGGCAGCGCCAGTTCCACGTCCACCGCAACCTACTAGTGCTACTTTAATTGCATCATTTGCGCCAGCAAAATAATTGGCACGTGTTAACATTGGGGCAGCTATTAAACCACCTGCAATAAGCGAAGAGTTTTTTACAAAATCTCTGCGGGAGTTGTTGTTGAAAGCATCGTTAAACATAAGTGTTCTTTTTAAAGTTTATAAGCCAAGATAGTTCTTAAAAAATTGATTTGCTTCAGTTTCTGAAGGTTGTTTAATAGGTCTTACCAAACGGATACCTACACCTCTTGCTTCAGTTAGCCACCATTTACTTTTGGGTATTTGTGGATCTCTTTTATTCCAAGTAGGGTCTGAATGAAAACGAGTGGCACTGCGTAATTCAAAAGCCGTTTCTTCAAAACTGCCACCCCTAAGTGTTTTTGGATATTTAACTAGGGCTTTGGGAGCGGCAATTGGATCAACAGCATTGTTGGGTAAGTTAGCGAATATTTTTTCGTCGTAATGGTCTAAAGTCCATTCTAATAAATTACCTAACATATCATACAAGCCCCAAGGGTTTGGTTTTTTCTGTGCTACTTTTTGGTATTTTTCTTCGCTGTTTTCTATAAACCAAGCGTAGTCATTTAATTGCTTGCTATCGTTCCCGAAAAAATAACTGGTATTGGTGCCAGCCCTACAAGCGTATTCCCATTCTGCTTCGGTTGGTAGGCGATAGAAAATACCTGTTTTTTGATAGAGCCATCGGCAATACATAATGGCTGAGTATTGGCTCATGCTATTTGCAGGGTAACCGCCTTCTTTACCCATTCCCCAAGTTAAGTCTACATATTGTGGACTTGGTCTTGTAATGGCGTCTACCGCTATATTCTGGCTTGTTTTTTCGTCTTTTAAAAACACATCAAAAACATCTCTAATGACCTCTGTTTCACTCATCCAAAAAGCAGAGATGTTGATTTTTTTTTGTGGTCCTTCTTCTGTTTCTCGATTTTTTTCGTTTGTAGGGCTTCCCATTAAAAAGCTACCTGCTTGAATAGGAACCATTTTAAATTGCAAACTAGATCCAGGGATTGATTGCTGGTAAGATTGAAAATTTTCTTTACTCAATTGGGCGCTTCCCAAATAGACCTTAGATACCAATAAAACAACGAACACATATTTTTTCACCAGGTAATAATTTCAAGGTTTCAAGTTAGTTAATTAATGAATAAACTGGCAAAATGTTTTATTAGGTAAAATGAAAATGAGCTTTTAAGTATTGTGTTATTTTTTCTGCCAATAATTTTTAAAACCATTTGTTTGATAAGGTTTGATTTTTCCGTTTTCAAGCACTGTTATAAATACTTCGGCATTTGCTTGTTTGGCAATAGCGTAAGCCGTTTTAATTGGTAAGATACTGCAAGCAGTTGCAAGCCAGTCGGCAGTGGCGCCATCTTTTGCAATAACAGTCACATTGCGCTGAAAACTAACGCCATAGCCTGTTCTAGGGTCTATGATATGCGCATATTTTTTCCCATCATGAACAATGTATTGGTAAGCATCTCCAGAAGTGGCTACTGAAATATTTTGCAAGGATAATTTTGTGTTTAGTAGTTCGTCGGTTTGCTCAGGAACATTTACACCAACATTCCAACCGTTTGAATTAGGGGGCGCTCCGCTCATTGAAATATCTCCACCTGCATCTACTAATGCCGATTGTACTCCTTTGAACTTTAAAAAATCAATGATTTTTTGAGCGATATATCCTTTTGCAATTCCTCCAAGATCTAGCTTCAAACCTCGTTTTAAAATAGTTGCTGTTTTGTTGGCAGAATCAATTTGTAGGTATTGGAATCCTACTTTATTTTTTGCTTCAGCAACCTTTGCTGCACTGGGAAACGCATTTTCTTTTCTACTTTTTCGCCAGAGCAAACTCAACTGTCCAATACTTATGTCAAAACTATGCTGGCTTTTTTCGAACGCTTTTTTTGATACTAATAAAATATCTAACAATGCAGGGGATACTTTTTTGGGAAATGAACTATTGCTATTGCAGAGTATACTTAATTCGCTAGTACTATCGTAATCACTATAAATATGGTTAAAGGAATCAACTAGTTGAAAACACTGATGCGAAAGGATTATAGCGGTAATAGAATCTTTTTCTACAATAATAATATTTAATGGAGAACCCATTTTTATTTGCGTAAACAAAAATTTCTTTTCTTGCGCAGGTGCTAAAAAACTAACTAATAGGAAAATAAATAACAATAAAATTTTTAATCTAGCGTAGCACATATTAATACTTGCAAAGAAAATAAAAAGGAATAAAATTTTGCGTTGGGTAAAAAATATTTAAACCTACTAATTTATTTTCCTTGGTTCACCATATTTCTAATATATGCCCATTGTTTTAAGCAATCTCTTGCGTCAACTGCAGGATATCCTAATACCTTTTTTCCGTCTGGCACATCACTTATTACCCCAGACATTCCCCCAATCATTACGCCATTACCCACGGTAACATGGTCCGATACACATACGCCTCCCCCAATCATTACGCCATTGCCAAGTGTTACAGATCCAGCTAATCCGCTACTTCCTGCCATCATACAAAACTTGCCTGTTTTAGTATTATGACCAATTTGAACAAGGTTGTCTAGCTTGCTGCCATCGCCTATAATAGTGGAACTAAATTTACCGCGGTCAATACAAGTACTAGAACCAATTTCAACATAATTACCAAGTACAACATTGCCAATATGTGGAATTTTTACTAATCCTTTTCCATCTGGGCTAGGCCTAAAGCCAAATCCATCAGAACCAATATTGGCATTTGAATGAATAATACAATGATGGCCAACTTCGCATCTTTCTCTAATAACTACACCGGGATATAAAATACTATTGTTACCAATACTTACTTTATCTAAAATGGTTGTGTTAGGATATAGGGTAACATCATTGCCTATTACAACATACGCCCCAATATAACATCCCGCACCAATTCTTGTGTTTGTACCAACAGTAGCTGTGGCATGAATGACTGCAGTTGGGTGAATAACTTCGTCAAATATGGGTTCTTCGGGAACAAAAAGTTCTAATAATTGCGCCATTGCCAAGTCGGCATTCTTTACCTTAATTAATGCCCTGTTTTCGCCGGGTTCAATAATAAAATCTTGATTAACTATTGCAGCAGCTGCTTTAGAATCGGCCCAAAGTTTAATGTACTTTTTATCGCCAATAAAACTGATATGGTTATTGGTGGCCATATCAAGTTGTTCAGGGCCATTAATAATATGAGTGGTTTGACCAATCAATTCTCCTTGTAAAACTGCATTGATTTCTTGAATGGTAAATGACTTCATGGCAATCGGATTATTTACAGGCTGAGATTGAACTAATTACTAAAACTAATACATTGTATTGTTGTAACAAAATACCAATAGAACTTAATAAAAACATTAACTACATCATTAACTTATTTATAATCTTGAATACGAATAATTTCTGTGCAAAAATCAAATTCTTGTGGGTCATTGCTGCTTACAATAATGAGTTTATTACTGCAATAGTTGGCTATTAGTTCGTGGTATAGGGCATAGCCTGTAGCATCTAAATTGGTACAAGGTTCGTCTAGTAGTAATACGGGTGTATTAGAGAAAATAGCTTGGGCTAATTTAATGCGTTGTTTCATGCCGCTAGAAAAATAGCGAATTTGTTTATTAGCCGCTTTTTCAAGACCAATAATAATAAGTATTTCATCAATACTAACGCTAGAAATTAAGGATTTAAATTGTGCATGAAAGTAAAGAAATTCTTTTGCAGTCATTTCTTCAATCAACTCTAAATAGGGTGCTGAAATGCTTAAGTATTGATAAGCTTGTTCTAATTCTATGGTTGAATTATTGATATCTAACCATTTTACAAGTCCTTGGCTTGTTTGCAAACTTCCGGCAATTGCTTGGAGTAAAGTGCTTTTGCCAGATCCGTTAGGACCTGTAATAGCATAGTGCTTACCTATTTCAAATACACAATTACAGTGTTGGAAAATCCATTCTCGATTAAAACGTTTGCCCGAATCTTGCAAACTAATTTTGCCTAAAACTTGGTTAGTCCTCGTCATTTGCACCTTTGGTAAATCGTTTGATAATGCCTCTCCCACTATCGCGGATAAAAGTAACTATCTCGTCGCGCTCGTCGGTGGCAGGTAATTCTTCTTCAATAAATTCTAAGGCTTGAGAAATATTAAATCCTTTATTATAGATGGTGCGATATACGTCTAAAATATGGTTAATCTGTTGCAAAGGAAAGCCTCTACGTTTTAGTCCTACACTATTCACGCCACCATAACTTAATGGATTGCGCACCGCTTTAATATATGGGGGAACATCTTTACTAACCAAACTACCGCCAGCCACAAAAGCGTGTTGGCCAATATTTACAAATTGGTGGACGGCACTAACGCCACCAACCACGGCCCAATCGCCCATAGTAACATGGCCTGCTACTTGTACACTATTACTCAAAATACAGTTATTGCCAATAATACAATCATGCGCCAAATGACTGTAAGCCATAATTAAGCAATTGTTTCCAACCTTGGTTTTGCCACGGTCTTCCGTTCCACGATTGATGGTTACAAATTCACGAATAGTGGTGTTATCACCTATTTCTGCTGTTGATTTTTCGCCACTAAATTTTAAATCTTGCGGAATAGCACCCAGTACTGCACCTGGAAAAACCCTACAGTTCTTTCCAATTCTTGTGCCATCCATAATAGTCACATTACTTCCAATCCAGGTACCATCGCCAATTTTTACATCGCCATGAATAACAGTAAATGGATCAATCTTAACATTTGGAGCAATGCTAGCATTGGGATCGATATAAGTGTATGGATGTGTCATCCTTATTTGTGGTTTTGATTGTACTAGTGCTTCCATATGGCACTAATGACTATAAAAAAGATGCCAAAGTTGCTTTGATGGATACAAAAATAGCTTTATTGGCAATTTATTATGAATTAAGTTCTTTTTACAACTTGTGCTACTAAATCTGCTTCTGTAGCAACTTTGCCTCCAACATAAACAGTTCCCCTCATTTCACAAATACCCCTTCTAATAGGTGCAATTAGTTCCATCTTTAATATCATAGTATCTCCAGGAACCACTTTTTGCTTGAACTTACAATTGTCAATCTTTAAAAAATAAGTATCATATTCTCCTTCAGACATGGCGTTGATACACAAAATACCACCTGTTTGGGCCAGTGCTTCAATTTGTATAACACCCGGCATTACAGGGTTTCCAGGAAAATGTCCTTGAAAAAACCATTCGTTAAAAGTTACATTTTTAATGCCAACGATACTAGTATCACTTAGTTCTATGATTTTATCAACAAACAAAAACGGATGTCTGTGGGGTAAAGTCTTTTCTATTTTCTCTAAATTATATACAGGTGGAATAGTAGGGTCGTAAACCGGTACATTCTTTACGTGTTTGTTACGTTTAATGTATTGTTTGATTTTTTTTGCAAATTCCACATTGGTACTGTGTCCGGGGCGATTGGCAATGATACGCCCCTTAATAGGGTAGCCAATTAAGGCCAAATCACCTATAACATCTAATAGTTTATGACGCGCTGGTTCGTTTGGAAAACGAAGTTCTAAATTGTTTAAATAACCCTCACTTTTTACTTCAATTTTTTCACGGTTGAACACTTTGGCCAAACGTGACATCTCTGCATCAGTTACAGGTTTGTCAACCACTACAATCGCATTATTTATGTCGCCACCTTTAATTAAATCGTTATCTAATAAAGCTTCTAGCTCGTGTAAAAAACAAAATGTTCTACAAGGAGCTACTTCGGTTTTGAATTCTCTAATGGTTTTAAGCCCGGCATGTTGGGTTCCTAAAACAGGACTATTAAAATCAATCAACGTAGTAATCTGGTATTCCAAAGCAGGAAGTGCCACCATTTCTACCCTTTTTTCTTCGTCGTAGTGGTAAATATTTTCGTCTAAGCTATACCAAGCTTTTGCTGCTTCTTGTTCTAGTATACCCGCTTTTTCAATTAATTCAATAAAAGGAGTAGAACTTCCGTCCATAATGGGAACTTCTGGCCCATTCAATTCAATGAGTACATTGTCGATACCCATGCCCACCATTGCGGCTAAAATATGTTCTACGGTACTAATTTTGGCGTCGTCTAATTGTAAAGTGGTACCCCTACTAGTATCAGTAACCAAATCGCAATCTGCCTTGATAATTGGCTGGTTTGGTAAGTCAACCCGCTGAAATTGTAGGCCAAAACCAGGATTAGCTGGCTTTAAAGTCATATCCACTAAAATTCCTGTATGCAACCCTGTTCCACTGATACTTATTGAACTATTGAGTGTATGTTGCTTATCGGGATTGAAATTCATATCCATAATCAAAACAAATTTGTGTCGTAAAATCTAAAATCTAGTACAAAAATACAATTAAAAGCGCTTAAAGTTGTTTTACCTGCTTTTAGGGCTTATTAGCTAGCAGTTCTAGCATCCTTTTTCCATTTCTAGCAGTCTTTTTCCATTTCAGACAGTCTGCGAGATGATTGAAACACGCAGATATACTTTCTAAAACAGCTAAATCATTAAAATGGAATGGTAGGCTAGTTAATTAAACTCAAATAAAACTTTTTAATAGGGGCCGACAAATTTTGCTGGATCAATGCATTGTCAATCATAGAAATGTCTTTTACTGTTCCGTCTTTGAATAAAATATTTATTCGTTCATCGATGGTTTGGTAAAGGGTATTGGAGGCCTCGCCAGTAAAGCATAAATACTTAATTTCAGAAGCACTGATATTATATTCCTTCATTAACCTGGTTTCATGTTCGGTAATCAACGAGTCGTTAAATTCAGAAGATTGAATTCGGGTATGATAAAGCTCTCGGTTTAACAAACGGGTACATAATAAAGACAATATTTTATCGGGATGGCTACTCCAAGTTTTAATAGCATGCATAATGTCATGATCGTCGAGTGAACAAAACTTTTCAAGTGCAGTTTGATTCATCTGTCCATCAAATTTTCCTAGAAAAAAATCAAGCGCAGAATGGGTCGTTAATTGCGCATCTGAAGTGGTATAAATTTCTCGAACCCTTTCTAAGATTTTCACCAACATTTTTTCGGCCGACAAAACAGTTTTGTGCAAGTAAACCTGCCAGTACATTTGGCGCCTGGCTACTAAAAACTTTTCTACACTATAAATCCCTTTTTCCTCTACCATTAATTGGCCGTTGTGCACTACCAACATTTTTAAAATCCTATCGTATCCAATAACCCCTTCACTAACGCCCGAAAAAAAACTATCTCGGCTGAGGTAATCCATTCTATCCATATCTAACTGTCCACTAATTAGCTGGTGTAAAAAAGGCTTGGCGTATTGATTGGTAAAAATTTGAATTGCTAAATCAAGCGCCCCATGCATGTCTTGATTCATTTCTTGCATAATTTGAAGCGATAATTGTTCGTGGTGAACCCCTTGAACCAATACCTGTTCTAGCGCATGTGAATAAGGTCCGTGCCCAATATCGTGTAATAAAATAGCAGCTTTAACGGCAACGGCTTCGTCTGTGCTAATTTCTACACCCTTGCTACGTAACTCATTTACGGCATTGGTCATTAAGTGATAGGCACCCAAAGAATGGAGTAAACGGGTATGAACGGCGCCTGGGTAAACCAACTGAGCCAATGCCATTTGGTGTATGCGGCGTAGTCTTTGATAATACGGATGGGCTATGATGGCAAAAATCAAAGGATGGTTGATGGTAATAAAACCATAAACCGGGTCGTTGATTATTTTTCGTTTAATTGTAGTCATGCTGTTGCTGAATTGTTAAATCAAAGTATGCAAAAGTACAAATACCCGAACGATTCAAAAGATTCTAATAGATTTAGGTTTGTTAATATTATTTTAGTGGAAATAGAAAAGTATTAATGGTTATTATAAGGATTAAAATAAAATAGCGCTAAAATCAATAGCAATTGTGCATTAACCTCTAATTAACTATATGCCATTAGCAAAAATACTCTGGGTAGACGATGAAATTGAAAGTCTTCAATCGCAAAAATTATTTCTTGAGCACAAGGGGTACGATATAATTACTTGCACAAATGGATTTGATGCACTAGAATATGTAAAATCTAATTATGTAGACGTAGTATTAATAGACGAGTCGATGCCCGGAATAACAGGATTAGAAACCCTTGCCCGTATTAAAGCCATTAACCGTCAGTTGCCTATTGTTTTAATTACAAAAAATGAAACTGAAAATTTAATGAACGAGGCAATTGGTAGTCAAATAAGTGATTACTTAATTAAGCCAGTGAACCCTAATCAAGTATGGTTGAGTTTAAAAAAGTTGATAGACAATAAAAGACTAGTAGCAGAAAAAACAACTACTTCTTATCAACAAAACTTTCGTGAGTTATTTATGGCATTAAGTGATAATCCTAATCACCAAGAATGGATGGAAATATATAAAAGACTAGTGCATTGGGAACTTGAAATGGAAAAAAGTGATAGTCCTGAAATGCAAGAAATTTTTAATGCTCAAAAACAAGAAGCCAATACGGAGTTCTTTAAATTTATTAGTAAAAATTATGCAAACTGGGTAAAGCCTACATCAAGTGATGCGCCCATTATGAGCAATCATTTATTGCAGTTTAAGGTGTTGCCACATACAGAACAAGGTGCACCAGTTTTTTTTATTTTAATAGATAATTTACGCTTCGACCAATGGAAAGCCATAGAGCCATTGTTTGCAGAAAACTTTAGAATTTTAGAAGAAGAATCTTTTTATTCCATATTGCCAACTGCCACACAATACTGTCGCAATGCGATTTTTGCAGGATTAATGCCTGTAGAAATTGAAAAACAATTTCCAGGTCAATGGAAAAACGACGAAGAAGAAGGCGGAAAAAATTTGTTTGAAGAAATATTTTTTAAAGCACAATTAAAGCGGTTAAAAAAAGACCATCTGCGCACGAGTTATCATAAAATTGTGAATCACCAAGATGGACAACAACTTGTAAATAATATTCATAATTTATTGCAAAATGATTTGAATGTTATTGTGTATAATTTTGTTGATATGCTAAGCCATGCTAGAACAGAAATGGAAGTATTAAAAGAATTAGCCAGCGATGAAATTAGTTATAGGAGTATTACCCGAAGTTGGTTTGAGCACAGCCCGTTAAATCAAGCATTGAAAAAAATTGCAGACAAAGGCGTTAAATTAATTTTAGCTACCGACCATGGAAGTGTGCGTGTAAATACACCGCATAAAGTAATTGGCGACAAACAAACCACTACCAATTTACGCTACAAACATGGCAGAAATTTAAACTTCGAACCAAAAGATGTTTTGGCATTTAAAGATCCAAAAGAAGCAGGCCTTCCTATCCCAACCATTAATTCAAGTTTTATTTTTGCAAAGGAAGACGGGTTCCTTTGTTATCCTAATAATTACAATCATTACGTTAATTACTATAAAAACACATTTCAGCATGGTGGGGTAAGTTTAGAAGAAATGATTGTGCCTGTAATAAAAATGGAGAGTAAATAAAATTCAGTTCATTGCAATAAAGAAGATATTCTAATGGTGTGGATAAATGAAAAGGGTTCTGAATTGCCACTGTGTTAAATTTGAACAACTAATCAGTCATAATTAGAAGTAAGGATACATTTTATGAAGTACACCCAATTAAACGTTGACAAATTAGAAGATATTTTAGGCGAATCAGCCTATGTAGTTCGATATGAGCGTGGTACATTTC
>Ga0214919_10005522_pt1 | contig 17892 bp, 16 predicted proteins | sample LL1503_MetaG_FD_177994 | JGI IMG/M metagenome (GOLD analysis project Ga0214919, IMG submission 177994) | Freshwater microbial communities from Lake Lanier, Atlanta, Georgia, United States - LL-1503 | ecosystem: Environmental > Aquatic > Freshwater > Lake | place: USA: Georgia | collected...
TTATAGGCGGCTGCGTGGTACACGACGGCCGGCTGGTAACGGGCACACAGCGCGTGCATAGACGCTGTGGCCGTGACGCTGCCCAGCAGGGGGATCACATCCGGCACCCAGCCCGCAGCGCGGGCCAGCGCCAACAGCTCCTGGTGGACGGTGTACAGCCCGAACTCGTTGTGGTCCAAAAGCAAAAGCTGGCGCGGACGTTGCACCAAAATTTGCCGGGTCAGCTCGCTGCCAATGCTGCCACCTGCGCCGGTTACCAGCACGATCTGGCCGTGTAATTCATTGGCCAACAGATCCAACCGCGGCGGCACCGGGGCGCGACCCAAAAGGTCTTCGACATCGAGCTCTCGGATATCTTGCACCGTGACCCGGCCGGTTGCCAGGTCCGAGAGGCGCGGCAGGGTCTGTACATGCACCGACAGCAGCTTGGCCATCTCCAATATCTGAAAGCGACGCTCCCGGCTGGCGCTGGGCATAGCCAGCAAAATGTCGGTGACGGCGTGCTCGGCGATTAACTCTGGCAGGCGCGCCGCCGAATAAACCCGGGCACCATTGAGCGTGCTGCCGACTTTGCCGGGGTCGTCGTCCACATAACCTACGAGTTTGTACTGCCGTGACATAGACAGTGCTGCAGCAGTTTCCACGCCGGCGGCGCCAGCACCGTATATCAAGAGACGACCTGGAGGTTCGTCGCCAATTGAAAATGTATTAGCCAACCAAAACCGTGCCAATGCCCGGGTGATGCTTACCAATAACAAAAATATTACCGGTTGCAATAAACCCAAAGTTCGCGGAACGTCAGGAATTCGCAATAGCATCAAAGCCAGTGTCAGTAACACCGCGTACCAGAAAACAGCATGGCCGGTGGCTACCAACGCCGAATAGCCGGAATACCGAAACACAGCCCGGTACAGGCCAAAATGCATAAACATCGGCAATGGCAAAAACGGAACGACCGCATACACGAGCCACTGAGCCCCCGAGGGTACATGGAATATGTCCAACCGCAAACTGAAAGCTACCCACGTGGCTAACAAGGACAACAGGACATCCATAGCCAAGACGGTCAACTGTTTGACCGGACGGGGTAATTGCAAAACAAATTCGCGCATCAATATGCCGCCATTGTGGTTTGGGCTGAAGTTTGGAGTGCGGCCTGCAAGCAAAACGCCCCGGTGAACGGGGCGTTTTTATGGGCCGATATGGGCCTTTAATGCATCAAGCGTGCGCAGCTGCAACGCTGAAAGATTCCTTGCTTTGACCCTGCGCGACTAAGGCAGACAACCATTTAGGCATCAAACCACGACCGGACCAGGATTCGCCATTGGGGCCGCGGTATTTGGCAGCGACTGGGGCGCTCGGCTTGCGTGCTTTAGGGGTTTTGGCTGCCTTGGGCGCTTTGGCAAGGGAAGACTTTGCTTTCCCACGACCACCCTCGGCACCTTTGGTCGATTGCAAATCCTTAACAGTAATACCGAAAGCCTGCATCTTGGCCTGAATTTCATGCAACGTGGCGGCGAATTCTTTCGATTTGATGTCGTTAGCTTGCTTTTGCAGCTTTTCGATTTGCGATTGAATATCGATCAGATTGCCCATTCGTTACTCCTTAAGTTGATGAGGTGGCGCATTATAAGGTTACTTTTATTCAATGAGAGACCTCTGCTCGGCGCAGGACTTTGATAAAGGTCATGTAAAGTATTTCCATATCCATCAGGAATGACCGTCTTTGGAGATATTGCAGGTCGAATTGCACTTTATCTTCGATGGACAAGGCGTCGCGACCGTTTACCTGCGCCCATCCCGTTAAGCCCGGAACCAAAGCATCTACGCCGCATTGGACTCTTAGGGCTATCAAGTCATACTGATTAAATAGGGCTGGCCTAGGGCCTACAAAGCTCATGTCGCCCTTCAAAATGCTCCACAGTTGCGGCAGCTCGTCAAGACTACTTCTGCGCAAGAATGAGCCGATGGGGGTCAATGCCTTTTCTGGATCCGCTAATAAATGAGTCGCCACCGCCGGTGTATCTACCCGCATGGTGCGGAATTTAGGCATTTTGAAGATGCGGTTGCGCTGGCCGACGCGGTCGGACCAGAAGATGGCGGGGCCGGGGGAGGTAAGACGCACCATGATGACTAAGACTGACAAAATAGGTATAAATGTCATTGCACAGATGAGCGCCAATACAAGATCCGAAGACCGTTTCCCTGAAAGGTTCATGTTGACTCAGTCCTTAAGGAATGGCTCGCTAGCCAAAAATCTTCGCATGGAACAACTTGCTACAAATCAAACCAATTTCTCTGGCTCAGAAAAGGGCAGGAGTTGCGCCAAAATCATTGCATCCTTATCGATGGAGTTGAACTTCACTTCAGCGATTGCTCGACTCCTCGCACCCATCGTTTCTATAGCCTCAGGATTTCGAATAAACCTTTGCATCGCAGCAGCCAGTGACAATGCGTCGCCGGCCGGTACTAAAAACCCATTCACATTTTCAACGACGGTCTCCCTACACCCTGCTACATCCGTAGTAATTACCGGCCTTCCCATCGCCATGGCTTCCTGTGTGCTGCGCGGCACGCCTTCACGGTATGAAGGAAGCACAAAGACGCTAGACTTTGCAACCCAGGGCTTAATGTCCACGTGACCCGGATATTCAACAAGGCCTTCCGACACCCATTCCAGCAATGTGGCCGCAGTCAGACTACCAGGATTTAAATCAGTTGAACCTACCAAAAGAAAGCGAATAGCTGGGTATGCAGGCTTCAACAAACGAATCGCATCAATATATTCGTAAATTCCTTTTTCCTTTAACAGCCTCGCAACCATAATAAAAGTTAAGGGCTCCGCTATTATTGGAACAGAAATCCATTCAGTTAAATCAACACCGATACCACCTAAATTTATACACCTACTGGCGTCGATGACGTTCAGAGACGCAAAGTAATCGATGTCATCCGAGTTTAAAAAGATCACCCGGTCGGAGAGACTTAGAGATAGCTTATACAAAAACTTCACTAAGATCTTTAAGAATTTTTTATTCAAGCGGTCGTCAATCCAATGACACGCTTGGGTAAGCAGTCCAAGCATACCGGCATTGGGTTTTACTGCTGAAGTATACTTAGTGGCTACATTTTCCGTGAAAATGTAGCCTAACCCTTCAATCATGCTCACTATGTTCTTTACCCCGGCCAAGTACGCAGCAAGCGAGCCAAAGATAACAGGTTTCACTGAAAAAGAAAAGGATACATCCACCTTAAGTCTATGCAATATTAAAAACAATCTAAAAGTTGTTATCGAATCCATAATCGGGTTCAAACCCGCCCGGCTAAGTGGATAGTAAACCGGCGTCGCACCAAATAGTCTGATGGATTGCATCTCCTCTTGTTTGTAGTCAGGCGCTAATACGTAAACCTGATGCCCTTTAGAAACCAGCAGTTTAATCAAAGTTTTGCGAAAGTTAACAGCCGCAAAACCTTGGTGCGAAATCAAAGCAATGGTAGCCATAACATGTTATCGCTGTAATTGAACACGCAATGCCTTGATCCAGGAAGACAAAGCCCCAAGTAACCAGAGCAGATTTCCCGTCATAACAAATCGCTGAATTTGAGTTCCCGCCTGAGAAGAATAAGCGACAGCAGAACCGCGCGCTTCTGCGCCTGTCGCACGATAACTTATACCAGCGTATTCCATATTATGAAACGCAAGGCGAGGCCCGCTGGCGATCCGAACCCATAAATCATAATCCTCTGCGTACAGACCACCCAAGTAACCCCCAGCTTGCGTTATCTCATGGCGACGATACATGACCGAGGGATGGCATATGGGATTCCTCCACACTAGCGCGCGACGGATTTCAGCGTCAAATCTAGGCGGAAAGGTAGTCCGAAGAATCTGACCATCTGGGCCAATAATTTTGAAGGCGGTGCCCAGTACCAGAACACTTGAATGCTGATTCATGTACGACACCTGTACTTCTAGTCGGTCGGACTCAGCTATGTCGTCTGCATCCATCCTGGCAATTAACTCTCCACGAGCATGGTGTAGCCCAAGGTTCAGACTGAAAGTCAAACCCCGAATTGGCGTAGAAAATATCCGCAATCGAAGGTCGCCTACGAACCACTCTCTAACGATTTTTTCGATCTCTTTATGCTGATCCCCGTTAGCAACAAATATGACTTCAAAATCAATGAACGTCTGGTCTAAACAGCTCGCCAAGGCCATTCGTAGGGCGGGTTCGATTTTATGGGAACAAAGAAGCCAAGAAACCTGGGGGGCACCCTCCCTTACATTACCGAGACATTTTGCGGCTCCAAGCATTTAGATTAGCGTCCAGTGGGCAGGGAAGCGATCGGCGGCGCAAAATGTTTGACGAGCAAACCACCGCTTAGGGGCAATAACCAATCGATTTTGGGCCCCGTAGCGCATATCACCAAACCAGGCGCTCCACCAACTGTACGAACTGTTTGCAATGATATTACCGCGGCACAAGCCCATAAGCATCATGTCCTCCCAAGGATGCGCGTTTGCCGGACTCGGTGCGAACACGACATTGGTCATCCCACAGAAATGGACTCGACACCATTCGATGTCATCGGAGAAAATAAAAAGTTTTAGATTTTCATCATACTGATTTGCCAACTTGATGGCGCCCCAATGATAAGCGTCGCCTAACGAGCCATGAAAATCGGATGCGGAGGGCAATCCAACGTAGTCCCCTCGGCGAATATGGAGCGCTAAGGAGTGCGTGTCGTCTGACAACAATTTTGCAAATGCTGCATTTTCCGGACTAAGAGAAGTACGTGGTTGAAATTCTGTGAATAGTTTTCCTGCGATGTTGGCAAAATATCGATGACTTTGCCAATAGCCTATTAATACAGTCTCGTCTGGACTTCTGAAAAACGATGGCATGTAATCGAGACCTGATTCCGTTAGCACTTGCCTACGATTTAGCCAGCCAATCAACGATGGGAAACTAGGCGCCAGATTAGATAATAATAACTCCGGAGGGTCTGACAACTCTGCGTTTATGTGAAAGCTATCTAATCCATAGGCTCGTGCTGTCATGGACTTGCTGCGACTTCTAAGCGATGACAAATCCAATCTTAACGATGTCCCTAGGCAATCCGCCAATGCACGCCCAGCGGCATATTGAAACATCTGGTTACCAAGACCGCCCACTAATCGGGAAATTATCATACCTTTGCAATCCAGGCTCAACGACGCCAATAATTAAGAACTGCTCGCGCAACGTTTCGGGTCCACTGCCAGTTAAGTAATGCATCAAATAATATTTGTATCGCAGTGGCACCGACAACCAGCCTCTTGGTGGTCGCCTCAGGGTAGCGGGCTAAGCAAAACAAGTACTGATAAGCTCTGGCGTCGGTGGTAAATGCATATTTTAGAAGGCTCCAACCTGGAACTCCGAGAGATGATCGCTTGAATTCACTTCGATAAAAGCTGCGACACAAGCTGATTGAAGTGCTAACCCCAAGGCCTAGCGAAGTAAAGAGCCTCACGGCGGTTTCGTAGGTAAAAAATCGAAGATGTGTTCTCTCAAGTATGCCGGAGTCTACGTAGTTGAACTCACCTTGGGCTAAACTAAGACGTACTGCCCCAAAGGCGACATTGGGTATAGAAACCAACAATGTAGCTCTACTTCCTAGCCGCGCCACCAACTGCCGTAGAAATGTCTGTGGGTTATCAATGTGCTCAATTACGTCTGCCAAGACTATAAAGTCATATTCCTCGAAATCGATTACGCCAATATGATCACTGAGGTAGCCCACATACATTGCTCGATAAAATGGCTCTGCGATTGAAGCCGCAACGGCGTTAGGCTCAATCCCATCAACTATCACATTTCTATCCAACTGGGAAAAGAGTCGCCCTAGCGAGCCATTTCCAGCACCGATATCCAAAACTTTTGCGTGTCGGTGAACCAGTGCTGCAATTTGCACTAGAGGGTTTGCGACATCTCTTGTGACTCTTTCGCTAGATTCACGCTCGACATAATAGGTAGCGCCTGGTCGGTCAAACATGATTGCTTTTAAAAAGATTTATCCATTTGTCGCGGTTTTCTAGTATATATTTAGGTAGCTCAGACTCGTCTATCCAATATCGGATCTGCCGCCCAGCGTAATCGCCGCCACTTTCAATACGACCGACCATTTCGGCTAGATGTACGTTATATTCAGGATGATCCCAGGCCAAGAGCTTATGCATAGCACCAAGTGCTCCGCCCATGTAGCTAAAATGCCAGCCACCTTGATTTATTTCTCTTGCTGGGGTGGTCGCCCGGCTTCTCAGATCATTCAAGCACTTATTTCTCAAATAACCGTAGTTGCATGCAATTGTGCCCGTCCATCCAGATCGATGCTCATTACTTCGATAATCTAGGTAGTAATAGTAAGAAAGCTGAATAGGCCGGTTAATAGGACTTTCGGAGAAGTCCTGAAGCGCTTCTTTTTTGAGCGGATTCCAAATTTCGTCAACGTCCGAAATAAACACGATGTCCTCATCGCGCAAGTTAACTAATGCGTTCTTTGCGCATTCTTTGAAGTAAAACTCTCGGACCCAATAGTCTTGTCCATCACCTACATTGGGGTGAGACTTCGCCATTTGTAACAACTCTGCGTCGCTGTGAAAGTCTGCAACCCAAAGATGGATACATTTGTGATGCCACTTGGCAAACCGTTCGAAGTTCTCTTTGAAACAAGATGCATTGGGCTTTCCAGAAAACGTATATGCACCTTCAACGATGACAAAAAAATCGACATGTTCATCAAGAATGTTGAGCCGAATTTCAAGCAGATCCAACTCGTTTAGAAAATAAAAAACATCATAAACTTTCGCCTTTAACAAAGGATAGGCTATCGGGGTCGTGGGTACTATTTGTCGGGATTCTTTAACGTATTTACGCATAGCCAATTTATGCAAAAAATAGTTCGCAACATGGCGCCTAGAATTAATTGTTTTTCTATAGATTTGCATTACCACAGAGGGCATCGACTTTCTAATAACAGCTCTTACTTTTGAATATAAGTCTGCTCTTCTAGGGTTACCTTCCAACTGTACATAGCGGTCTTGTATAGTAATTGGCACAGCATAGCTATCCAATTCCCTCTTACACATTTCGTAGGTACTAAGGGTTCCGTGTCGGTCCAGGTAATTCCATCCGTCGGTTAGGTTACTCGTTAAACTCCAATATCCATCGGAAATATTGTGCGCGCCCCAATATTTTGGAGCAATACAAAATTTCAAATTTTCGTTTAACCACGCAGGGAACCACGCGAAACTCGAATTAGAGAGAATTAAATATGTCGCAGAGTTGATCGCAGAATAATCGCCAGCAATACTAAAGTGGAAAACTCGATAATCAGGGAAAAATCCTCGAGCCTGTGATACATCGTCCGTAATCACTACAAAGCGCATTTTTGGATTTATGTCCAACATGCACCGAACTGCGTTCTGCCAGTATTTCTGAGGTAGGAAAAAATATTTGACGCGAACATACTCGCCCCCTCTAAAATTTATAATACAAGTATCAGAGGTGCATAATTTCAAAATTTCTTCATCGGCCTCAACTCTGAGCCATGCGGCGACCTCTGATTTTCGGTGGGCAAAATACTTCTCACCCTGTAACAAGCCATCTATTTTTGTGTTGTCAGATATTTCACGAAGGGAATGGTCGTAATCCCTGATATCGGCACCGGTTGAAGGATGAACCTTGGGACACTCTCGAATGTACCTTTGAATGCCCTCTGGCAACTCAGTGGGTGGACCGCCTTCTGGTCCGCGGCCCCCACGTACTGCTTTGCCGTAGTCAAGGCTCATGAAGTCCGCACCCTTAAAGCGCTCTGGGTGCATGACACCAAACTCAAATCCTCGGTCCAACGCTATCACCCTGGTCGTCACGTAGCACGCCAATTGGTTACCCAGTCCTTGGCCTTTGTAAAACTCTGTTACTAGCATTTATTCCCCTGAACTCACCAGAAGTGCAAAAAATTCATAATCCTTGCGCCCAGTTCTTGGGCTCTATACTCACATCCGTCCATGTAGTCACGCCAGGTCCGAACTCTTTTTTTATTCATTGGACGGCCCTCGATTTGAATCAAAGAGTTTAAGATATTTGTGGAAAAAGTATACCCAGAAGTCCAAATTATCGGGAGCGCCCGCTCCAATATGTGAGCTTCACCCGGCAAGTCAATGTAAGAAATAAAATGGCGTAAATTTTCATATACCACCTTTGGCACTCTTAATACATTCTGCCTTGGCACCACATAATTAGCTCCAGGGGCAAAAACAACATATCGCGGAAATAAGGGATTGGTATAAATGAACCGTAAAAACTCATTAAAGCTATTAAAATACTTCACCGTGTGATGATTGAGATACCAACTGGTATTTAATTCCAAATACATCGCATCACTGATCATTCCGCTCATGGGCCACGAGCATACATGCCGGCTCGGTTCAATGATAGGCATGAAAATATCGTCGTTCGATATCTTATCGAAATGCTCCTCGGAAATATGCCTAGGAAATATATTTCCTTTTACAAACAGTGTGCACTCGGGTAGATCTTCGTAGTTATCGATAATATATGTTAAATAATCATATATATTATATCCGAGGTTTGGAGTTTTAAAGCATTTTTCAGGTTTGAGACCGTAGAAGTCAAGTGTCTGCGTTCCGCGTTCGTATACACAATAGTTATCGGTGCGTGCCTTTATCCAAGATAAGTCATTGTTAAAGCTTGAAACAACTAGAAAGTTATCTTTTATCTGTACTGGCCGATAATTGTGCATTTTGTCCGAGCACTCAATCAAAGCACGTTTCGAGCAGAGCAATACAACCAACCGGGGATTCTATATTTGAGCGTTTTAACTTTGTCGTAAAACGTGACTTCAGAGGCGTATTTCTGCATGATATATTTGAGTTCCGCGATTTGAAGTTTTGTTGTTACTCCGGTTTGTGAAACTTGATGTGGTCCGACTCGGTTTACAACGGTTACCTCCTCACATATTGCAGGCAAGCCAAACTTATCAAAACACATTTTGTAGTAGTCACAGTCCATCAACCAAGTCAAACTCTCGTCAAAAACAGGGGCGTCTTTTCTGGACAACATCAATACAGACGGTGAACTAATGGTATTAGAGCCTAAATATATTTTCTCATGGTATTTGGGGATCATGGTGAAGTAGAGATTTTTACCATCATGTGAATGTTCCGATGCGGACAACAACCAGGGGCGGCCATGACTCTTCCAAACTCGATATAGCCTACCGAGCGCGTCATTGCCATACAGTAAATCATCTTGAAACAATATTTTAATTACTTCGGCCTGCGCATGCTGAATTGCAAAATTTATATTTGCTGATATTCCGAATCTTTGGTTATTTCTCACATAAGTTAGATTTGGAATTTCTTTCACAGTCTCACAATAGCGTTTAATAAGGTCATCTCTAGAGTTGTCTGAAACTATCACCTCGAATCGAGTAAATTCCTGATTTTTTATGCTTTCCAAGGCTTGCTGCAAATAAACTAACCCTTTCCCATGCATTTCATAGGTCGGTATGCAAATACTCATAAGAGGTACTGACATCAGCATAGACTCGGAATTATTTTAGTTAAACTGGCATCCTTAAGTAAATAAATCGAATCGAAACCCTGTAATGCTTTTTCGCGATGGGTAACCATGATAATGGTGACGTTAGCTTCCACATTGCGCATCGTTTCCATGATCGACATTTCGGTCTGGTCGTCCAATGCACTAGTGGCTTCGTCTAGTACTATGACATCTGCCTTTCTGTATAAGGCTCTTGCGATGGCGATTCGTTGGCGTTGCCCACCGGAGAGTTGCATCCCACGCTCACCGACCTTCGACGCATAGCCACCTGGTATTTGGGCAATTGCATCGCCGAGCTTCACCTGCCTGGCAACATCTTCGACTCGCGTCATGTCTATGCAGCCGGCATGTTGTCCGAATGCAATGTTTTCTGCGATAGTTTTGTCGGCGAGAAATATGTTTTGTGGCACGTGCGCAATACGCGTATGCCAAAGGCCTGCGTTGTCGGCGTCCACAGCGACGCCATCTATCATCAGGGCCCCTGACGTTGGGTGAATGATCGCCATTAAAATATCCAGTACCGTGCTTTTCCCGCTACCGGTCGGGCCAATAATCGCTACCCGCTCGCCTTTTCGGATAAAAAGATCAAGGTCCCGAAGTACATGGCGCTCGGTTGCGGAGTATTGAAATCCAACACGCCGCAAGACAATCGAGTTATCAAAGGCAAGCGTTTCTCCGGGGGGTGGACTTGAAGGGGTTTCTTGTTCAAGTAACTCCAATGCCATTAACAACGATGCGCGCTGTGCTAGCAAATCGGACCAACTGCTATACAGCTGCTGGAGAATTGGCAAAACCCGCTGGGAGGCAAGCGCAATTACGCCTAGCGTTGGAATAATTAAATTTCCTCTGGGGCTAAATGCAAAAAAATAATAAGCCAAAACGGCCATAAGAACCATCCCTGACGCTTCAATCCCATGCCGTGGCGCCCCTCCAACGTAATTGTTCTGAGCCCGAGCCCCCATGAGCTCGACAACAGTTTTACGATATGTTTCTGTGAAAAAATGTGAATTTTTATCTAGTATGATTTCACGTATTCCACCGATACTTTCTTGTACTTCCTGAACTATCTTCCCCGTGTGAGTGGAAATCAATGCGCCATTCTTGGTGAATACCGGCTTTGTCGCTCTTGAAATTGAAATATATACAGCGCCAAAAACTGCAAGGATAAGGCCGGTAACTAAAGGGTCAAAGTAAATGAGTGCCGCCCCTACGATGATCAACAATATGGATGCGCTTGTTATGTTCACACAACAACGAATGGATTCAATTAAAGCCGTAGTTTTTGAGGTTAGACCATCGATGATTTGACTGCTGTTTCTCCCAACATGTGTTAAATACGGCTGTAATAATGTTCGATGGAAAATATCGGCACTTAACTCGGCGCCTACTCCATACGCAACGTCAGATGTGTACTTCAGTACCGCGAGCCGCACAGTGGTTGAGATGATGACAGCACATGAAAATATCAGCGTTAAAGGAAGAAGTAACTCACTTGCTGATTTGATTTCGGTAAATTCAAGTAGCGGAGTGAAATGGAGATTTTTTAGAATCAGCTCCGGTTGAACCATAACACTTAGCAAAGGAAACAAGGCGCCAATCGAAAAAACCTCGCAAACTGCCGCGACGACCATTGTCGCCACTAACAGGTACAGGTTAGATCGGCGCCTTGAATCAATACAGGCGTAAAGACGGATTAACGTTGCGGTTAACCCTTGATCGTTGTTAATCTTTTTCAACTTTCAAATAGCTAATGCTAAGCTCTATAGGTTTATGGGGCAATTTGCAAGCAAAGTGAAAGGCGTGCGCCACCTCTTGTTTTATCTCAGTGCGTTCGGCAAATATCAGTCAAATTTCTTGTCGCGGCCCATCCAAGTTCTATTCGGACCTTATTGACTGATGCGTAGCATACTGCAACGTCGCCCGTGCGTCGTTCTACAGTGCGGCAAGGAACGTTTACGTTCCTAACCTGCTCAAACTTGCGGACAATCTGAAGTACGCTAGATCCTTTTCCTGTGCCCACATTGTAGAAATCGCAGCCCTTGAGTGAATCTAGGGCAATTGCCGCCGCTATGTGTGCCTCAGCTAAGTCCATCACATGTATATAGTCTCTAACACCGGTTCCGTCTTCAGTAGGGTAATCTGTCCCAAAAATATTAAGGCAATCAAGTTGGCCTTTTGAAACTTGGCATATGTAAGGCATGAGATTGTTAGGCGTCCCGTTTGGGAGCTCGCGAATTAAGCCGGAATCATGCGCGCCCGCAGGATTAAAATACCTTAAACACGCAATTTTCCAGGCATCGTCAGAGTGGCATAGGTCTGCCAAGATTTGCTCTATATGGTGTTTTGTACGTCCGTAGGGGCTGGTGGGTTTAGTAGGGTGCTCTTCATCGATGGGTACGTACGCTGGGTTACCGTATACAGTTGCACTTGAGCTAAAGACCAACCGTTTTATCTCCACCGACTGCATGGCCTCCAACAAGCTCAGTGTCCCCTGAACGTTGTTGGAATAATAGGCCAAGGGAATATTGTTTGATTCACCGACGGCTTTAAGACCAGCGAAATGAATAACCGTATCGATCTTGTTCGATACTAGGGTTTCGGTTAGGTGCTGCGTATTTCTTACATCTCCCTCTACACAAAGAACTGGAACACCTACTAATTTCTGCAAGCAATCAACAATGGAGCGCTGACTATTAGAAAAATTGTCAAATAAGACGACTTGGTGCCCAGCTTGGACAAGCACAACAGCTGTGTGACTCCCGATGTAGCCCGCCCCACCAGTTAGCAAAAAGTTCATGCCGCCCCGCCAAACAGTTTCTCAAAATAGCCAATCGTCCGCGCCAGCCCGGACTCCAGTTGAACCGTCGGCTCCCACCCCAGCGCTTGCCGCGCCTGCCCAATATCTGGCTTCCTCTGCATCGGATCATCCGAGGGCAGTGGCTTGAACACCAGTTTGGATGAAGCGCCGGCCAGCTTGATAACCATCTCTGCCAACTGCCGGATGGTTAATTCGTGCGGGTTACCCAGATTGATAGGACCCGGAAAGCCCTGATTGGCGCCGTCAACGTCCCAGGGCACGTCCATGAATCGGATGAAGCCCTCTATCAAATCATCCACATAGCAAAAACTGCGCGTCTGCAAGCCGTCGCCGTACAAAGTGATGTCTTCGCCTTTGAGCGCCTGCACGATGAAGTTGCTCACTACGCGCCCGTCGTTCGGATGCATGCGCGGGCCGTAGGTGTTGAAGATGCGGGCTATGCGGATGTCCACCTTATGCTGGCGGTAGTAGTCAAAAAACAGCGTTTCCGCGCAGCGCTTGCCTTCGTCGTAGCAGCTGCGGATGCCGATTGGGTTGACGTTGCCCCAGTAGTCTTCGGTCTGCGGATGCACTGCCGGGTCGCCATAGACCTCGGAGGTGCTGGCCTGAAAAATCCGCGCGCGCACGCGCTTGGCCAGCCCCAGCATATTGATAGCCCCATGCACACTGGTTTTGGTGGTTTGGACCGGGTCGTGCTGATAGTGGATGGGCGAGGCCGGGCAGGCCAGGTTGTAAATCTGGTCCACCTCCAAATACAGCGGAAAGGTCACATCATGGCGGATGAACTCAAAGCGCTTGTGGTCCAGCAGGTGTTCGATGTTCTGTTTGGTGCCGGTAAAAAGGTTGTCTACGCAAATCACCTCGTCACCACGCGCAAGCAATCTGTCAATCAGGTGCGAACCCAAAAAGCCGGCACCTCCGGTCACCAAAATGCGTTTGCTGGGGTTGTAGTTGCGCATCGGTTTAGCTTAGGTGATTTACAGCGGGTGCAAATGCGCAAAGTCCGCGTATGCAGACCGCAAGCCCGCAACCAAATCCACCTGTGCCTGCCAGCCCAGCGCGTTCAGACGGCTGCTGTCCATCCACTTGCGCGGCGCACCATCGGGCTTGCTGGTGTCAAAGGTGATGGTGCCGGTGTAACCCACGGCCTGGCCCACGGCATTAGCCAGTTCGGCAATGGTCACGTCACTGCCAAAACCCACATTAAGGTGGCTTTGCATGGGCGATGTCTGCGCCTGGTAAGCCTGCAGAGGTAGATTCATCACAAACACGCTAGCCGCTGCCATATCGTCCACATACAAAAATTCGCGCCGTGGCGTGCCGCTGCCCCATATGACCACTTCCGGCGCGCCGCTGGTTTTGGCCTCGTGGAAGCGCTGGATCAACGCGGGAATGACGTGGCTGTTCTCGGGGTGGTAGTTGTCACCGGGTCCGTACAGGTTGGTCGGCATGACGCTGCGGTAGTCGCGCCCGTGCTGGCGGTTGTAGCTCTCACACATCTTGATGCCAGCAATCTTGGCGATGGCGTAGGGCTCATTGGTGGGCTCCAGCGCGCCGGTGAGCAAAGCGTCCTCTGCCATGGGCTGAACCGCCAAGCGGGGGTAAATACAACTCGACCCGAGAAACAGAAGCTTCTGCACACCAACGCGATGAGCCGCCTCGATCACATTGGCCTGCACCATCAAGTTGTCGTAAATAAAGTCCGCCGGGTAGGTGTTATTGGCGTGGATGCCCCCCACCTTAGCCGCTGCCATGTACACCTGCGCGGGGCGCTGCTGCTGGAAAAAAGCCTGCACAGCGGCCTGATTGCACAAATCCAGCTCAGCATGGGTACGGGTGATGATGTCCTGCGCGGAGACGCCGCTGGCAATCAGGGTGCGCACAATGGCGCTGCCGACCATGCCCCGGTGGCCGGCCACATAAATCGTCTGACGAGGCTGCGTCATCGGCTTATTCCACGCTCACATTCACCTGGTAGCCATGCTTCTTCAGCAGGGCGTGCTGCTTGGCCGCTGCCAAGTCGTGAGCCACCATTTCTGCACACATTTGCTGGGCCGTGATCTCCGGCACCCAACCGAGTTCGCGCTTGGCTTTGCCGGGGTCGCCCAGCAGGGTTTCGACCTCGGTCGGGCGGAAGTAGCGCGGGTCGATCCGCACCACGGCCTGCGTGCCGCTGTAGCCCACGGTGTCCACGCCGCTGCCTTCCCAACGCAGCGGCATGCCCAGCTCACGCGCGGTCCATTCAATGAAGTCGCGCACCGAGTGCTGCACCCCGGTGGCGATCACAAAGTCCTGCGGCGTGTCCTGCTGCAGCATCATCCATTGCATGCGCACATAGTCCTTGGCATGGCCCCAATCGCGCAGGGCGTCGATATTGCCCATGTAAAGGCAATCCTCCAGCCCCTCGCGGATATTGGCAAGGCCACGGGTGATCTTTCGGGTCACAAACGTCTCGCCCCGGCGCGGGCTCTCGTGGTTGAACAAGATGCCGTTGCAGGCGTAGATCCCATAGGCCTCGCGGTAGTTCACCGTGATCCAGTAGGCGTACATCTTGGCCACCGCGTAGGGGCTGCGCGGGTAAAACGGGGTGGTCTCTTTTTGCGGAGTTTCCTGCACCAGGCCATACAGCTCAGAGGTGGATGCCTGGTAGAAGCGGGTTTTCTTTTCCAAGCCGAGGATGCGGATCGCCTCCAGCAGACGCAGCGTTCCCATGGCGTCGACATCGGCGGTGTACTCGGGGCTCTCAAAACTGACCGCTACGTGCGACTGCGCGCCCAGGTTGTAAATCTCATCGGGCTGCGTCTCTTGGACGATGCGTACCAGGTTGCTGGTGTCGCTCAGATCACCGTATTGCAGCTTGAAGTTGGCGTTCTGGATATGCGGGTCCTGGTAGATGTGGTCGACCCGCTGGGTATTGAAGGTGCTGGCGCGGCGCTTGATGCCATGCACCACGTAACCTTTTTCCAGCAAGAGTTCCGCCAGGTACGACCCGTCCTGCCCGGTGATACCAGTTATCAGTGCAACTTTGGCAGCGGTGCTTTGGCTTGTTTGTGGCATGTGGCGTTCAAGGAAGCAATGGTGCATTAGCACGGAAGCGGAGATTCTAGGTCGCCACGGCCTTGCACTATCCTCGGCGACCTGTCTCGATTGCAGCCCGCACGCCCACCATGTCTATCCCCCGATGAAAAAAGAAAACCTGGGCCTGCTGTTCGGCCTGGTCGGCGTGACCGTCTTCGCCATAACTCTTCCTATGACCCGCATGGCCACCGGCACGGCCGACGCGCCGCTGCTCTCCCCCTGGTTTGTCACCTTTGCGCGGGCTGTATTGGCCGGTAGTTTGTCGATCATCTTCTTGCTGGTCACGCGCTCGCCCTGGCCGGAAGTGGCACAGCGCAAGCCCTTGGCCCTTGCCGTACTGGGCAACGTCCTGGGGTTTCCTATTTTTTTGGGTTTTGCGCTGCGGCTGGTGCCGTCCAGCCACGCAGCGGTTTTCACGGCTTTACTCCCCCTGGCCACGGCGGCTGCGGCGGCCTTGGTGCTCGGCCAGCGGGCGCGCCTGGGCTTCTGGCTGTGTGCGGCGCTTGGGGCAGGCCTGGTCATGGTTTTTTCTGCGTTGCGCGCCACCACGCAAGGCCACAGCCTGGGCTTGGAGTGGGCAGATGCACTGTTACTGGGCGCGGTGCTGGCGGCGGCTGTGGGATATGTTTACGGTGCGAAGGTCACCCCCAGCCTCGGTGCAGAGCGGGTCATTTGCTGGGTCTGCGTGATGGCCCTGCCAGTGACGATTCCCGGCGCGCTGCTGACCTGGCCAGAGCAGGCTATTCCAATGTCGGCTTGGATCGGGCTGGGCTATGTGGGTATTTTTTCCATGTGGGCCGGATTTTTTGCCTGGTTTCGCGGATTGGCCATCGGCGGGGCGCTGCGGGTCAGCCAGGTGCAACTACTGCAACCCTTTATCTCCATCGTGGCAGGGTTTTTGATCCTGGGCGAAGGCTTCGAAGCCCTGACCCTGGGTTTTGCCTTCGCCGTAGTCTTCACGGTTTTTCTGGGCCGGCGCTTCACCCTGCCGCCTGCCGCACCCGCACCAGTCGCCCCTACCGCTATCGCCCCGAACCCACCATGAACCATGACGTCCTGATCCCCGCCAGCCTGTTCTCGTTTGTCAGCTCGATCACGCCCGGGCCGAACAACATGATGATGCTGGCCTCCGGCGTGAACTTCGGCTTTCGGCGCAGCGTGCCGCACTGGCTGGGTATTTGCGGCGGCTTCACCTTCATGCTCTGCGCCGTGGGGCTGGGCTTGCACACGCTGCTGGCTGATCACCCGGCGCTTTACGACGTGCTGCGTTACGCCGGATCGGCCTACTTGGTCTGGATGGCCTGGCGGCTGGCCACTGCCAGTGCCTCGCCCGCTGTGCAAGACGACGATGTGCCCCATAGCGAAGCGCGTCCTTTGGGTGTGCTGGCCGCCGCAGCGTTCCAGTGGGTGAACCCCAAAGCTTGGGTGATGGCAGTCACCGCCATGAGCACCTACCTGCCGGCGCGTGCACAGCCAACGGACGTCCTGGCTGTAGCGCTGTTGTTCGGCGTGATCAACCTGCCCTGTGTGGCTTGCTGGGCAGGCGGTGGGGCGGCGCTGCGGCGCTTTCTGCAAGACCCACTGCGCCTGCGTATTTTCAACATCAGCATGGCGCTGGCGCTGCTAGCCTCGCTGTATCCGATGCTGATGACCTGAACGCGGGGCGGGTTTGGCGCGCGCCCGTTACATACTGCGCCGGTACTGCCCGCCCACCTCAAACAGCGCGTTCGTAATCTGCCCCAGTGAACAGACCCGCACGGCGTCCATCAGCACCTCAAACACATTCTCGTTGGCAATCACGGCCTGTTGCAGCCGCTCCAGCATCTGCGGGGCCTGGGTGGCATGGGCGGCGTGGAAGGCGTGCAGGCGGGTGAGCTGGCTTTGCTTTTCTTCGTCGGTGCTGCGGGCGAGCTCCAGTTTTTGCGGCACGGCGTCACCATGCGGGTTGCGGAAGGTGTTGACGCCGATGATGGGCAGCTCGCCGGTGTGCTTGCGCATTTCGTAGTGCATGGACTCGTCCTGGATCTTGCCGCGCTGGTAGCCGGTTTCCATGGCTCCGAGTACGCCGCCGCGCTCAGCAATTTTTTCAAACTCGGCCAGCACTGCTTCTTCGACCAGTTCGGTCAACTCTTCGATGATGAAGCTGCCCTGTGAGGGGTTCTCGTTCTTCGCCAGACCCCATTCGCGGTTGATGATGAGCTGGATCGCCATCGCGCGGCGCACGCTGTCTTCTGTGGGCGTGGTGATGGCCTCATCAAACGCGTTGGTGTGCAGGCTGTTGCAGTTGTCGTAGATCGCGATCAGCGCTTGCAACGTGGTGCGGATATCGTTGAACTGCACCTCTTGCGCGTGCAGGCTGCGCCCGCTGGT
>Ga0214919_10005523_pt1 | contig 17890 bp, 21 predicted proteins | sample LL1503_MetaG_FD_177994 | JGI IMG/M metagenome (GOLD analysis project Ga0214919, IMG submission 177994) | Freshwater microbial communities from Lake Lanier, Atlanta, Georgia, United States - LL-1503 | ecosystem: Environmental > Aquatic > Freshwater > Lake | place: USA: Georgia | collected...
AATGAACTTCTCCAAATCGTTCTCAAAGAGGTCATCCAAGTTACCTTCGTACTCAACCTTACCACGACCCAATTCCTTTGTCGCAATGTAGTTAAGTGTGTAACTACTCTCCAATGTATAAGTGTAAGTTTTATATAGGTTAATGTAATCTAAAATACTCACACCACCGAAACTCCACTTCTCACGATATGGTGAATAGAAACATTGTCCGATTGGTGAAAGCCGTTTAGCGTGTCCTTCACTACATACATTCTTTATACGATTGTAAAGATATGGAATATCAAAAAAGTCAATATTCCAACCGGTTAAAATAGTTGGGTTAATTTCTTCGTAATAATCAAGGAAAGCAAGTAGGAGATTTTTCTCGTTGTCGAAAACGTGAACATTAACTTTCCTACCATCCTTATCAAAGTTTTTGGCATTGTTTTTAATTTTTTTACTTTTATCTAAAACAAACACATCATACACTCTACTGATATTATCTTGTGCAGCGATTGCTGTTATTTCGTTTTGAGCTTCTCGTGTGTTTGGTAATCCGGTAATCATTTCAACCTCAATATCAAAGGTTAATACCGTATGACCTTTTGAGGGTAAATCGGATTCATACATATCTACCAATACTCGTGTCGTTTCCGGTACATCCGATTCAAAAAGGTCCTCAGCTTCATCCTTCTCCCACTTACCAATACGTGTCAACTTATCTCCATACATTGAACGAAATTGTCCATGTGGGTCTTTTTTATATGCATACTTTCGGTATGGCATTGTAGAGTACCCCGTTTCATCATCCCATAAATGCATAGTATTTTTATGCCTTTCGTAGTATATATTTTTGTATGCCATATTATAATTTTTTACTTAATACCTCAAACATTTTTTTATCGTTTAAGGATAATTCATTTGCCCTATCTATACTCCTAACTGATTGTTCAGTTCTATAGCCTTCATCATCTAAAAGTTTATCTAACATTTCAAAAAGGTCTTTTTTGAATTTAAAAAATAAACCATTAGGGTCAATCTCTTTGTAACATTCTGATTCCTGAAATATCATTGGTGTTCCATTCATCATGCAATCCGTAGCTGCTACACTCCAACCATAATTCGTTTGCCGCATTTGTATTCCAACCGTACAATTTTGTAATTTTTTATAATAATCATGCTTTGCTACTTTTGTATTATCAATCCAACTTGCGTCGGGCTTTCCATCTAATTGAGGCACCCATACTTTGAAATCCTGTCTACGTTCTCTGTATTCCTTCATTAATTCTATAAACTTCGGATAACCTTTATAAGCTGCTGCTCTATGGTTGAAAACTATAATCTTTTCTTTTTTTGTTGGAGCTTCTATAATTTTTGATTTTTCAATTCCTAAATTCCAAACAGTCAATATCTTATCTAAATTAGAAACAAATTCATCATTGAACCACATTTTAGCTTCAGCCAATACCCTATCTTTTTGTTCTTGTGTATTTAGAAAGCAAGTTTCCATTTGCGATACACCGAGCAATTCAATCGGCATCCAACGCCATTTATTTTTACGGTCTTCGGCGTTACAAGTTTTCATTTCCCACCAATGACAATATCCAATTATTTTTGTATCAAATGAATTTTTATACCGACCTACTTGCGGCCAATCTGGAAGATGTGAGTATATTGAGTCGTACTCCAATGTTTCAAGCAATCTATTCATATCCGGTGGGTATGTTCTCATTTTAATCATATCACCTGTAAATGGTAGGATATGTTGCTTTACGTTATCTAAATTTAGCTTTTTAACTGGCTGTGGTAGTATTATATGCCAATGATATGATCCATACTCTTTGAGTCCTAAAATATGGTTATATATAACATCTACAAATGAATCTTTTTCTATATTTTGTGAATTTGTAATGTTTGGAATAACCAATACTTTTCGTGCATTTATATCTACTTCTGTTTCCCAAAATTTCATATTATCTTCCTACTTCTTTTAAATAATGTGCTTTCATTCCTTCCCAAGTCATTCCGATTGCATCTACATAAAATAGAGCTTCTGGTTTGATTTTACCTTCACTATGCATTTTCTCATAGCGTTTGATTGCCTTATCCTTCCACCATTTCACAGTGTAAGCGTTTCCTTCTGCGAACTTTTGTTTAAGAACTAATTGAGATTCATCTATCTTTGAACATAGGAACTCATTACCATTCTCATACATTTGTGCGAAATAAACACCACGTTGAAATCCGTGGTCATAAGCGTTTCCTTTAATTCCAAGCTCTTTGAATATTGCCTGAATAATCTTTTGTTTAATTCCACTTACCGGTCCGTTTTTATCATAACCCATACTTGCTCCGTTCCTTTCTCTTTCTTGTAGAATGTGCTCTCTATACCAATCTGCACGATTTTCTTTCAGCCATTGATGCCAAGGATTATATACCTTATCATCTGGCTTCGTACTGATTTTACCTTTACTTTCACCCAATGTCTTAAAATGAGGAATGCCGTTGTATTGTGAGTGGATTCCGTAAAGTGAAGTTGTACCAACTCCAATAAGCACATTATCGTATTTCTTCTTCCAATAAGCTCTAACTTCCGGTGAGGTTGCTAATGCTGCGATTAACTTACCACCTAAAAAGTTATATCCGAAAGGTTGAGTTGATACGATTGTAGTTGCGATTGTTGTATTGTTCAACTTACCATTCTTAAACTTATCTTCCTTACTCCAACCAATATACCCATCACGAACTCCAAGCGATGTAATATCACTACCTAAACAAATCTGTCCAAGTATTTTACCACTAGTCCTATCCTTTACATAACACTTTACATTACGGCCGGGGTTAGCCTGGAACTCCATTGTGTGAATTAGTTTTCTAATATCAGTCCAACGGGTTGCTTCTTTTGGATTATCCTCAACGATTTCAACATAAGGGTCTAGCGCTTGAATTTGTGCGATAGTTAATTCCTTATCCATAATATCAGTTGGCAACCACAATGAATCAAAATGTGATTGTAATACTGGTAAACGCTTCATATGTGTTGGTAGGTCTTCATTCCATTCCATCCACTTTTTGTAAAGCGTTTGCTCTTCTACTGACATAGTTTTAAGATAATCCAAATTTGCTATGAACTTTTCTTTCATAGCTTTGTAATTAAATTCTTCTGTTGTGGCGGTTTCGCCTGTTTCCCAAAATTTCATAATGTAATATACGAAAAATACCTGAGATTACCAAAACTTTATTGAAGCTTCGGTTTCCGGTGATATTGTAGTGTGAGTTTCTATTCCTTTGTTAAATTCCCTACTATTTTTAGGGTATTCCCTAACTGCGTGCTTTAATCCTTTAAGTAATTCACGCTTTTCTTTTTTATCGGCTACTACGATTTGTATGTATCGGTGCTTTGGTGGTTCTTCTCTACGCCAGAACTCTTTGTAGCCTTGCTTTCCAATTTCTTTACGTAAGTGTTCTAAATTACCACTACCCCACATTGAATACACAGTCCTACTATGAATCCAATCATACGGGTCTTTTTGTAAGGATATACCATAGTTTGGCATTAGGGCTATATCAGTATTCAATCCCTGATATATCCAATTTGTTGCTTGATATATTCCTCCTAAATGGTCTTGTCCATTATCTGCATAGGATATTAGGACTTTGATTGCTTTATCATTTTCTCTAAACCATTTGAACGATTGTCCGATAGCATAACTTTCAATGTTGCTACCATAACCATCATCACAATATAGTCGGGTCAATTCCAATACATTATCTTTTGTAAGCGTTTCGGATATAGAAAGCGCTGCTCTAGCTCCAACCGGAAATCCATATACCAATACTCCTATTAGTTTATCACTATCACCTAATGCGTTTGCTTCATCGGTCTTATAGAATATACCCAATGCATATCTGCACGCAGTCCAAGCGTGTGTATAATGTTTCTTTACAATGATTTCTTTTGCAGCTGAGCTGCCAATTTCTCTAACTGATACTCTTGATGTATCGCAATATATTTTATTTAACTCTTTCAATCGGTTCTAATTTATGTATTTCTTCAATAAACTCCACATTTGTTTTTGGATAAGGTAGTGATGGATATTTCAATTGCTTTAATATCTTTTTCTTCTCACGCTTATCTGCAAGAATGTAAACATAACGATGCTTACGTGGTTCTTTTTTAATCCAAAAGGGAGTCGATGTCATTGTTTGTATTATCTTTGGGTCATTCGTTCCGAACTTAACATATGATGTCCGGCTATGATGCCATTCATCATCTTCAGTCCAACGGAAACTCCAACTATCATTTGGTCGGATTCGGTTACCCTGATAAATCCAATTTGTTGCTTGATAAACAGTTCCAACGTGTCCTGCTTTTGGGTCGGAATATGAAACGAGTGCTTTGATATTAGATACGTTTTGACGTAACCAATCAAAAGTTTGTCCTACAAACCAACTTTCAATGTTAGATCCGAACCCGTCAAATACGAATAGACGAGTTAATTCTAATACTTCTGTCCTATCTAATACTTCGGAAATTGATGCGCCGGAGTGTCTGCCGACCGGGTCGCCATAACAAGCAACCCCTATAAGCTTTTCATTAACACCGCTAAAGAATTGGTGTGAGTCATCTGACGTGTAGAATAAACCCAAAGCGTAAGATACTTTAGTCCAAATACCACTGTAGTGATTATTAACTATTATGTCTTTTGCTATGGATTTATTTACAGGTCTTATAGATAACTTTGAAATATCACAATATAACTTATTAAACTCTTTCATACGGCCATTTTAACATGTGCGTCCAGGTTTTGTTTGTAACTATTTTTTTTATATTAGCTTGAGATACACCATTGTTTCTGGCCAGGACTTTTACATTCCTATGTCCTACTTTCCATAACTCTCTTATTTGCGATACCTGAACTTCAGTCAGTTTATGCATCGGATGTGATTCACCTCGTAACATATTGTAATATACAACTTTTTTTTATAAATACCAAATCTATTTTAAAGATTCATTGATTGCATTTACATAAGTCATTTTTGAAGATAGTCCAACAAACCTATGGATTTCTTTACCATTTTTTTCAATAATCACAGTCGGTACTGAATATATCCCCGCGTTGAATGCCATATCCTTTTGATTATCTATATCAATTTCTTCAAAATTTACACCATAAAATTGACCTTTTAATTCATTTAAAACAGGTGCTAAAGCTTTGCATGGTCCGCACCAACTTGCACCAAATTTTTTAACTGTTACCATATTATTTTCTTTTTTGTTGTTGTTCTTGTTCTTGTTTAAATCTCTCGTATTCTTCCAATAGAGCATCTACGATTGAGTGTCTATGGTTATTTAAAAGTGTCATTGAATCCATATCTTTAACACGTCTAGCTGCTGATAATAAGAATTTAAAACCACTTTCACCTCTTGATTTTAAGTCCACCTGTTGTGTATCACCGCATATAACCATTTTACTACGAACTCCTATACGGGAAGTAATCATTTCCATTTGGTCGTGCGTACAGTTTTGAGCTTCATCCACAATAATAAAACTATCCAAAAATGTACGTCCTCTCATAAATGCCACCGGTACAATTTCAACCGTACCATTTTCAATAATTTCATCAATCTTCTCCCTATTGTATAGTTGATAGAAGTTTGAATAGATTGGTTGCATCCAGGGTTCCATTTTCTCACGAAGGTCACCTGGTAAGAAACCGATTTCCTCTTTACTTACCGTTGGTCTTGTGATAATAATTTTTTGGATTGATTTCTTAAATAAGAGGTCTAATGCAACCTGACATGCTAATAGTGTTTTACCACTACCTGCTTTACCACTCAATACCGTAATAGCATTGCCTAGTATTTTATCTTTGGCCACTTTTTGTTCATCATTTAATTGTAATTGGAATTTGATTGGGCCTTTTGGGCCTTGCTTTTGTTCTCTAATTTTTTCAGTCAACTCTTTGTGTTTTGCGGATTCGTTGCTTCCCATAAAATTTGATTTCCTTTTTGATGAATAGGATGATATGGGCAGTGTCTGCATTTGCTTCCACAGCACCACCCACGCTCCTTATGATATTGTTCGGTGAATACTATCTTACCATTTTCTAAATAGTAATGTACCATTTCTAAATATTCTTTTTTCAACTTTATAGATTTTTTTATCTAAAAACTACCGATATACGTCTTTCTTTTACAGGCTCTATTGCGTGTTGCCATTCTGTACGATACTCTCCTGTCATTAATAATACTGCTCTTCTTGGAAATTCAAAAGATATTATATCTTCATCTTTTTTTAAATTAAAGGTTATGGGACAAAGTATACTTAAAATAACCGTATCATCATCACCCAAATCAATATGATAATCTATAAAATCATCGGGCTTATAGATGTTAATTGTATAATCTTTGGGCACAAATTTAAGTATGTCCAATCTAATAAGTTTGTCAGATAAATCCAAAAGATATTGTGGTACTTCTAACGATATTAGATTATTATCATACTTTGAAATACCATACCGTAATATCTTCCTACTATATTTTTTAGTAAGATTTGGTATGGATTCATTTAATTGAATTTCTTCTTCTACCGATATTACATCCCTATATAAGTAATCATCTAAATTAAACATAATTTATTACTGCACCTTCACTATATGTTATTAATTGTTGAATCACATCATTAACGCCTCCACCTCCACCATTAGTTTGCATTACAATAGGGAATGTTGCTATTAATCCATTTGGTGTATCAATATCAATTGGTCCACTAAGTGCGTCTACTCCTAATGAAGTACAAAGTGGTAAATATAATGTTATTGGTAAAGTTGCTGCATTAAAAGCAGAATAAAATCCAGAATCCCCAACCGATGTTACATTTGGTAAATAAACATATTGTAATTTAGTACAAGCTGAAAATGCATTAACACCAATTATGGTTACTCCCAATAATTCAACCGTAGTAAGATTGTCACAACTTATAAATGCATAATCACCAACTTCCGTAATTGTTCCATTATCTTGAATACTTAAAAGGTCATGTCCAACCCCATGAGGATTTTCAATATAACCATCAAGTGCATAATCTTTTAATACTATATTAGAACCACCACTTAAATATATTGTATAATTTGCTTCATCTACACTAATTGATGTATAAGGATTTCCTGATTGTATTAATTTACTATTCCAATCACTAAGACTATCATATCCATTTGTTAAAATTAAATCAACCGTTGTAAAGCTTGAAAAAACTAATGTAAGGTCTCCCGAAGCTGGATTGTTAATAGTATTTTTTCCTCCACCCAATACATTTTGTTGTTGTATTATTTGAATCCGTTCTTGTGTAATCTCATACAAATATATTCTAAATTGCTGCTCTTGCTGATGTGGTAGTAATTTTTTTATATGTGGTAGATTTGAAAATTGCTGCCAACTTAATTCTTGTAAAAACATAGTATGTTATTTAGTATAAATATAATTTATTTTATTTCACAAGCTCCGCCTGCACAAGCAAGTTCTCCACTTAAATCGGTTTCATCTTCCAACTCTACAACGGTACTTAAATCAACATCATGTAAAGTCTGCATTAATTCTTCGTATTTCTCTTTTGTACAGTCCTCGAAAGGTGCTTGTATATAACTGCCGCCATCGTATGGTAGAACTGAAAGTCCATTATAGAAATCTTTATTTTCCCACATCCACTCACCAACTGCTTTCCATTCGTGCTCACGGATTGAAATCGTTGCTGATACATTGTGTGTATTGCTTCCACCTCTATGCCCCGGCTTAATCCACTCATGGTGTACTCTTTTAACCCTTTCCAATAATTGAATTGGCGATTCACTACGAAGGATGGCATTTTCAGGTGCCATTTGTGGAATACCGATTACTGCCGTATCATGTGGTCGGAAATATTCATCTTCAACTAATTCTGGGTGATGAATTGCCAAATGAGTATATATTGATTCATTCTTACCTACTCTTACTCTACGAATGTAATAATCATTGTGCCAAGCGTGTATGCCTGATGATGTTCCCAATGTTAGTGATGTCGTTCCTGCTGGCTTTACAGTTGTAGTTCTTGCTGAAACATTAATGTCCAACTCCATTGCTACTCTTGCATTTTCTTCTCTAACCATCTTTGCAGCCTCTTTCATATTCAATTTAAGAACTGCTCCACTTCCAATACCGGTCATTGATACTCCGATAAGTGCATCCTTTTCAGTTGTTCTCTGCCAAATAGGACGAAGATAATGGAAATCGGTATAGCCGGCTTGTAGTGTACCAATGAATGCTGCTGCCTTAACTCTTTCATTCAAGTCGTATTGGTCAATTACATCCGATACATTCACTTCACATAGGTTACAAAATTGATAAGGACGAAGCGCAATCTCACAACACGGATTAGTTCCCCAATCTTTATCGTTTGAAAGGTAGATACCAGGCTCGCCGGCTCCACTTGCTTCAATACGCTTCCACAAATCCATAAAGTATTCCTTTGTCATTTTGTGTCTCATTAGAGAAACCGAATTATTTGCACGGCCTCTTTGCGGGTTTGTTTCCCACCATGCACCACTCTTACAACTAATCATTTCATCATCGGATGCGCTGAATAGAGAAATAAGTGCTGCTCTACGAATACCACCTGCTAATACAGCATCGGCGATATGACAAACCATATCATGTACTTCAATCGGTCTTAACTTATCGCCATCGTGCTTACTTTCCAAAATACCTTCTAATTTGATTAGGCATTCTTTAAGTGGCTGAGGACCAGGTGCTTTACCACCTGATGTTACAAGTCTTGCTCCCTTTGCTCTAATATCTCTGAAGTCAAATACTGGCTTACTTCCACCATAGAAGTATGCTTTAACTAATACTGATATAGCATCTGCCCAACCTTCAATACTATCTCCAATAAGGAAACGGCGGGTCTTATCTGCGTTTGGTTTTCTGATTTCCGGTAATTGTTCTACGTGATGTTTTTGAACTGAATACCCAACACCTGTTCCACCTAATAGAAGGAACATAATTTCTGCGAATACTCTCCAATCATCAATCGGTGCGAATGCACAGTTGTAAATACGATTTGGACTGATTTCAATCGGTTTACCTGCAAATTGCATTGAACGCATTGAAGGTAAAACTTTTTTATCATAAACGAATTTGTAATTCTCTCTAATATCTGCTTCTAATTGTGGGTATTTTTTTATATGCATTTCCATATTACGTGTAACCAACTCGTACCAAGTCTCACGTCTTTGTAATTCAGGTCTATACTTTGCATACTTCATATAGACTGTAATATCTGATAAAATCTTTTGTGAAATGTCCATTTTGTTTTGTAAATTTGTTTTATTGTGTAGAAAATATTTTTCAGGAAAACCAGAAAATGTAAAGATAAATATGAACTATTCGCCTAAACACTCTGATTTTCTTTGAAAAAAATGTGGGTTTTTAGTAATTATTTTTTTTAAAATCTAATACTTATTAACCCATATTTTCTACATACTTTTTATGTAGTAACTTTTTTTCCAATCCCTCACCATTCTTACTCTCCTTTGTGGCCATTTGGCCGTCTGCTGAATTTTCAGCGAATACATCCATAATACCGTGATAGGTATCAATCTTTGCTGGAAAGGTTAAACCATCTGGGCCGAACCTATTCTTTACAATATGAATGCGACCTGTTTTGGATAACTTATCTTTTGTTTTCCTACTAACAGACATTATAAAATCGGCCGTTTGAACTTTCTTATAAGAATCGCCAACTGAATCCGCCTGAATAACTTCGTGGTCAATTGCTGCTCTATTCGTTTGAGTTGCGGTCCACACAGGTATTCCTGCTTCACCGCTTAACCCACGTAATTCTTCGTATATTCCACCCAATTCAGCGTATAACCCATCACCACCTCTATTCCCAGATTTGAGAAGGTCAGCGTAGTCAATGATTATTAGAGCGGGTTTAAACCCCGTTGCTCTTATCTTCTCTATGTGAGCTGCTATTGTTTTAGCCGATGCGAATTGTGGCGGATAATATTTGATACGAACTCTACCTGGCATTGCTTTAATTCTACGAATAATCTCGTCCTTTCTTTGTAAATGCTCCGATGTCTGAATGCCTGTAAGGATTGTGGTATATCTTTGTCCTACATAACTTTCGGATAATTCCAAAGTATAATGTAGTACATCCATTCCCTTCTGCAAAGCCGCACATGCAATCTTTGAGAGAAACCAACTCTTACCAATACCGGAAGGAGCCATTACAACTCCTAACTCACCGGGTCCGAGTCCACCATCCATTAATTCATCAATAACATCCCAACCAGTCGGACAGGAGTCACGTTTTACATTCTCCATTATAGATTCAAAGTTTTGAATATAATCTAAACCTAAGTCCGATTCTACTCCTACCTTTGATGCTGCCATCATTGTATCTATAATCTTATCATAATTACCTGCTTTTAAAAGGTCTACGGATTGAAATAATGCTTCTTTTACTTTTTGATTTTTAGCGAATGTTAAAAACTCTTTTCTAACATAGGGTAATTCCTCTGAGCCAATTTGCTGATAAACATTTTTTAATTGTTCAATTACAGTTTGCTTTAGGACTTTATCCTCTATTTCGCCAGTTTTGATTTTAAAAACCTCCATCGTTGGTGCTGAACGATACTCCGAAAAGTATTGTAGTACCATATCTATAATCCATCTATTTGCTTCGGATTCAAAAAATGCAGGTTTGGTGATTTCGTAAACTTGTTCAAGAAACTTTACATCTGATATTAAGGAAGCTACTACTTTGGATTGATACGATTGGCCATATTTGACTAGTGTATCTACTGCTTCCATTATTTATTTTTTTTCTTTTTGTTTAATTGCTTTTCAGATATTGTAACTGCGTCTGTTATTTGTGGATTCACCGCTTCTTCTACCTTTTTACTACGGGTTGCCAATTTCCATTCCATTTTAGGAACGAATTTCCAATACCCTGTACTTACCTTCTCGTCAGCTTCAACTTCGGTTACTCTTTTAATATCACCTACCGATGAATACTTTGTTTCTCTAATTGCTTGAATACACTTCATAGTTTTTGTCCTCCATGTTTTGTTTTAGTTATTGAATAATCATTAAAATTTCCGATTCACGCAGTAATGTATATTTCTTACCTGCGATTTTTATTTCTTGTCCCTGATGGTATGGTGGTAGTATTACTTCATCACCAACTTTTACATTCATAGGAATAAGTGTTCCCGATTGGGTATATATCCCATCACCAACTGCTTCTACAACCGCTCTCTTAACATCCTCTTGTCTTACTGAATCTGGGATGATGATTCCGGTTGCTGTTTTTGTTTCCGTTACTTCGATTTCCGTTAGGAGAACTCTATCTCCAATAGGTTTTGCTAATTTGTCTGCCATAAATTATTGTTTTTAAAATTTTGAAATATGTGAAAATGTGCTTTTAAGCCAATCATTAATATCTTTAAACCCATCAATCACTTTGTTTTTTAAACCAAACTTTAAGAATGATTGCTTATCAAACTTTACAGTAGGTTCATTGTATCTGTCCATAATTTTCATACGAAGATTTCCACTAAACTCTGGCTCCGATAACTGCATCAATCTGCGATTTCTTTCGCAAATTACCAAATTATCAAGGAATAATTGATGAGCCTTTGTCTTTTTAGGTAGTGAGTTTATATATTCTACCATTGATTCTGTAGAATGTAATTGCGATTCTACTAATATTGGAAATGATTTGATAATCGTTTTAAGTCCTAATCCAGTCACTCCACCAACATTATCCGATTTATCGCCATCTACCATACGGAAATTAATAAAGTTATGTGGATGTATTCCAAATTCCTCTACTACTTCATCTATATTGTAGATTTTCTTTTTAGAGGGCGAATATACACTCACATCCTTATTAACTAATTGTATGAAGTCCTTATCCGAACTCATTAGTATCACTTTCTCATTCTCCTTACGAAGCGTTGTTGCTATGTAAGCCATAACATCATCCGCCTCAATACCATCGTAAATCATAATGGTAAGGGGTAAGCATGATAGTAATTCACCAAGTGCGTGCATTTGACGTTTCATTGAGGCACTTTCCTCTTCTGCATTCATAAGGTCTTCGTATGCACGATTTAACCTCATTTTAATCTTATTCTTACCTCTTTCGGATTTGTACCCTGCGAATATCTCCTTTCTGGAAGCGGAGCCGCCTTTGCCATCAAAAACGATAATAACTCGTGTAGGGTTGAGAGTTCGGATAGCGAAGCCGATACTTTTTAAAGTACCGACTATGCCTCCAATGTGGTCACCATTATCATTAAGGTTTGGTGCTGTTGACCAAGACCTAATAAAAGTGTTTAAACCATCTATAACCAATGTTTTTGAGTTCCTTTGTAAATCACCAAACTCCCTGTGTTCATCATCTATTTGTTTTAGTATATCCAAATACTTTTTGTTAATCTGACTCATATGCTACGTCCGTTGTTATTTCAACTTCACCCGTTGTTGACTTATATTGTAATATTGTTGCTTCACATATTTTAAGATAAATCTGCTTTCTAATTGCTTCATCATCTAATATTTTTGCGAAATCTTTTGATTGAAATTTAATCACTTCACCGGTATCGGTATCGGTATATTCATACCAAGCTCCGGCCTGTTTTACGATTTTATTATCCTTCATTAAGCCAAGCCAACTACCATAGTTATCTATACCTCTATCAAAGTAAATTTCAAAATCAGCGTGTCTTAATGGCGGCCCCATACGATTTTTAACGATTTGAGCACGGACTTTAATACCAACTATTCTATCTGCTACTTTGAGTGAGCCCATATTTTTCAATCTTATTCTTACTGAAGCGTGGAATGCCAATGCTTTACCTCCCGATGTTGTCCAAGGGTCAGAGAATGCCATTGCGTTCATCTTCTGTCTTAACTGATTTGTAAATACTAATGCGATGTTTTGACGACCAATCATATTGGTAATCTTTCTCATTGCTTTGGAAATGATAATTGCTTTGTCCGTTGCGTAACCATCTTTACCATAATCGGCATCCAATTCTTTCAATGTAGAAGCGGCTGCTACTGAATCTACTACGATTGTTACTAACCTGTCCTTATCGGCAGTTCGTACCTTCTCAATAATAGTTTCACAAGCCTCAAAGATACCCTCTACTGTATCTACTGAAACATAAAGGAGTTTGGATATATCCATTCCTAATGCCTCTAAAAAATCTTTGTTTACTGCTGTTTCCGTATCAATCAATACTGCGACACCTCCCTTCTTTTGTGTTTCAGCCAGAAGATGGGCAGAGAGCAGAGATTTTCCACTCTGCTCTAAACCCGTAATCTCTGTGATACGGCCAACTGGCAAACCACCATAAGGTCGGTTAGATATTGCTACATCTAACATAGCGTTTCCGGTAGATAACCAATCCTTTACATTGGTTGGTGCATCTCCGCCATCGCCGGTTAGAAAGTATGCAATCTTTCCTTCCTTATTTTGTTTGTTTAGGGAGTCAGCAAGAATACTTGCTAAATCATCTTTTTTGGCCATTAAATACTAAAATTAATTGTTAAATAAATCATCGAATGCCGATGCTACATCATCTTTTGCTTTTGGTTTTGCTGATTCCTTATCCCAAGGTAAATCAGAAACATATCCATCCTCAACCTCTTTTAGTAAAGTAGATTTTGGTGCAGCAGGTTTAGCTGCTACTTTTGGAGCTTCTAATTCATCAATGATTTCGTCATCGCCGGTTGCTGCTGCCGAAGGGTTTAACCAATTCTCAAGAATTGTTTTCAACTCTGCGTAAGATAGTTCCGAATATAAATCCGTAATTTCTCTTTGATTGTTCAACAACTGGTCTACGATTTCAGGATCAGTGTGCAATTTAGATGTTGCAGGTTTAACACGAATTGTAGTTGTTGGATAAGATGCGTTTGATTCTTCTGCCGATGTTACTTCCAACACGATATCTCTACCTGTGTTTGGATCGGTAACATCACCATAGTCAGGATCCGCTATGTAACCTAGTATGTCCTGGTAAACAGTTTTACCAAAACCCCAGAACTTTACTCCTTCATTTTCTTTACCACGTACAATAACGGGTACAAAAGTACGAAGTTTCGGCTCCATTTTCTTACCTGCTTTCCAATCATCAGTATCACCTGTGCGTTTAAGTTTTTCTGCAAACTCAACGATTGGATCAGGTCTACCAAATGAGATAGGACTTAGATAAGTTTTGTTGTTAATGTTGTAATGAAAATAAAGTTCAATGAAAGGTAAATCTTTGTTGAACTTGTACGGAACAATACGAATAAGTGATTTTCCGTTTGCTGGCTTCCAAATTAAGTCAGACTTTTTTGATGTGTTTTGAAGGCTTTTAAAGCGATTCAGTGCTAATGAAATGTCCATTTTGCTTTTTGTTTTAAGGTTTAAAAATTAAGTTTAAAGTTGAGGTTTATTGCAATATCTCTATTACTAAATATAACCTTTTTATCTTTTCATATAGTAAATATACAAAAAATATTTGAATTTGCCAAATTTATTTTGAATTATTTTGCCCATTTTCCTCTGGAAACCAATTGCGCTATAACCCCATATACAGAGAGGTCCTGATAGGTATCATCAACTGCTTCGCCCACATTATCCTTTGCACCCAATACTACCAATTGCTTAATTCTTTGTATTTTATCATTCATTCTAAAAAATAGACCTGATAGGGAAAGTTTAATATCATCTTTGGTTTGTAGGGATGTTCCAACTGAAATGTTGCTTGGTCCGTAGTTGGATTGTTTTGCACAAAATGTTTCATATCCTTCCATAATGATATTAAGATATTCTTTAGTCATTTCTGGATATTGCTCTTCAATTTGTTTTACCACTTCTGGATTTTTGTAATTGTAACTCATTTGTTTTATTTTTAATTTTTAAGTATGTATTCTTTTTTCCAAAATTGCCACCATTTTCTTTTTACAATCGGTTTACATTCCGAAAATGGATTATTTCCAAACGATACTTTGTTAATGTATTTTGATGTAAGCATATTCAATACAATCTCATGATACATTTCAGGTATATCTACAAAATCACATTGAATTATAGTTTTAATATCCACCGGACCATTTTCCGTCAATATTTCAAAATACTCATTTAATGTAACTATTGTGGATGCTTTTACTGATACCTGATCCATATTTAATGTGTATTCGGTTTTACTTTGTTTCGGCATAATTTGGTAACAATTTCTTTTTTAATTTAACGGCTAGTGCGCAGGCTTCGTATTCTTCGGCTTCAATTAGGTTATTGAGATTATCATCTATGAGGTCTAAAAATTCTCTTGAATCAATCGTAAGAGTTATTACAAGCGAATCTTTTATTATAACCTGTGCGAAATCAACCTTCTTTCGTTTATATCTACTACCATATGCAATTGCTTCAATAATTGCTTTAGATATTTCTGGCTTATACGTCTGAAAAATATCTTCCGGCGTATTGGTGTATAATTCTATCGGTTTGAATTTCTTTGTTGCCATATAACAAATATAGGAAAAATATTCGGATTTTCCAAATTTATCAATAAGTAGTATAGTATGTATTTAATGCAGTTGATACAGCATTCCTATATGTTGTGTTTGTGGATGGGTTTAGGGCAAATACAATAATTTCTTGCATATTTCCATTCCAAGCAAATCCAGGTCCAGCTGGACTAAACGATCCTATAATCGTAGCTGGCGTTATACCGTTTGGCGTTCCGGTAATGGAAGTGGATCCATTGGAGCTATTATTAGTCCACATTTCAACTTTATTATCTGATCTTTCTGCACAAGCTATAAATTGAGATGTACTAACATTTATATTTCCAGCATCTGTCCACGTTCCAGTGCTTTGGTAAGCTATCATTTCTAAAGTATTTCCGTTACGTCTCATAGCTTGTGCGTTAGCAGATGCTCCTCCAATATGTACTAATAATCGTGTAGATGTATCTAATGCATTAGCTACCCCAAACGATATAAATTGCTTTGTTGCTGAATATATATTCGGTGTTGATGATGCAATTAATGTTTTTGCTCCATTAAAGTAAAGTGCGGGTTTTCCATTTAGTGTTCGCAATACACCACTAACTATTATATCAGGTGTACCAACTGCTGCATATTGCGTAGCATTATATCCGTTACCAGATTGGTCATACCAAGTTACTACCGTACCTGTCCCTGCTCCTACAAAAGATGCCAAACTACTCGTATCTAATTCCGTACCTACAAATCCAATATTTTGTGTTGCGTTATCGCTTGACCTTTTTACTTGTATTGCGTAGCCCGTATAGTTGGATACGAGTTTTCTCAAAGATAAAGCCATACTTGCTCCGGAGTATGTATCTAAAAGTAAAGGTACTACTATTGGTTTAGCTAAACCAATTCCACCATTGCCAAATCTATTAAGCATTGAAGTACCGCCAGTTCCATTTGTATTTAATAAGGATATTGGCATATGTAACGTGTTTAGTTTTCTAAATTCAAAGTCTTAAATACTTTTGTAGGTATTTTCTTATATCCGTAGTTTGATGTAGTAAGTATGGAGTTTCTAAATTCTTCCCAATCAATTATGAATGTATTGTCTATCTGTCCACCTGTTTTGGACTTAACTACTTCGTTTAGTGCGTTTATAGTGTATATTGTATTGGATTGTTTCTTCCGATGTACCAATATGGTCTTCCACTCGGATTGTATTGCCGTAGAACCCTTCTCCACATTGAATGTTATAAACGCTTCCTCTATTCTGGATTTGTTTTCCAAAATGAATACATTAGGATTGATTAGGGTGTAATTGGTAAGTATGAAATCTACCGATTTATCCAATTCATCCTTTATTGTAAATAAGCAAAGCAGTTGTGTATTCATTATTTATTTTCGTTTTTTATATTCTTGTATTTGCATACAATTCTGCATTTGTTTTGAAAATTGAATAGTATCTGACGCATCTCCACCAGGCCCTGTCTTTGTTCTAATTGTCATAATTCCTATCTCTCTACCATTAATATCAAATATATGAGCGTTTTGAATACCGGTTTTAGTATTAATTTTATCGTATTTTACATTTATAGACTCTTCAATTTTTTTACCTGCCGGCGTTCCTAAACAATGTTTGAAGTTTTCGGCGTTACCAACTGTTGATATGTTTCCTCTAGTTACATCTTTTTGACTTAACTTTGTAACTTCTTTATCTATACTACCATCATCATTTACTTTATTAAATCCTGCTTTTGATTTTTGGTAAGCCTGTCCTTTTTTATCATACCATATATCCGCCTCATTATTTCCCATTACTAATTGGAATCTATCAGGTGGAATATTATTAGGTCTATGTCCTTCTGCGATTGTTAAGTGTAATCTGTTAGCAAAATCCTTTGCTAACATTCTATCACCCATACCAGGTTTGATTTTATTCATACCTTGTCTCATTTTTTCAACTTCATAATTCATTTGACCGTATATCTTATTTATTTCTTCCGGATTATATCCTACCTTATATTTTTGATTACCTTTGTCATCTTTAATGGTAGCTGATCTTGATATAATTTCTCTAACCTTTGCTGGCGTTTTATCTGGGTTTGATGCGTAAAATGAAAACATAGCTTGAACTTTTTGGTCATTACTTATTTTTTTACCAATAAGTTTACAAGCGGCGTGTGGTTTTTGTAATTTTTTACAATCTTTTGCTATAGCTCCCTTTTCTTCAAAAAGTGAATCTACAAAATCACCACGTCTAACACTACCTTCTTCATCATATATATCTTTTGCTAATGATTTTAATTGTGGACCTTGCAGTTTAGCAAATTTAGGTAAAAAACTTTTTTGATAATCTTGCTGATTCTTTTGTAA
>Ga0214919_10005524_pt1 | contig 17886 bp, 14 predicted proteins | sample LL1503_MetaG_FD_177994 | JGI IMG/M metagenome (GOLD analysis project Ga0214919, IMG submission 177994) | Freshwater microbial communities from Lake Lanier, Atlanta, Georgia, United States - LL-1503 | ecosystem: Environmental > Aquatic > Freshwater > Lake | place: USA: Georgia | collected...
TAGATGGCGTTGATGCCGTTGAAGGCGTGTATTATGTCCAATTTACTATGATTGGGATTGATTGGGATATTCGAAAGGATATTACTTATTTTCACTTAGTGAGGTAGCTAAAATCACTTGCCAAAAATGGGTTGAAATTATTTGGTTTTACTGGGCTTAATGATTTTGGTATAAATCGAATAATGTGGATTATAGTCGCTAAAAGCCCTGAAAGGGTGTGATAGCTAATCATTGGGCAAAGCCCAATGAATTAGCAAGAATCACAATTAAAAGCCCTGAAAGGGTGTAATATTAATCCCAAACGTATCTTTCATCGTATGTAACGTCGTATTTTTTCAAAAAAACCTTGTATTCATCCTGAAATGTTTTTTTTCTATGATGTTCCTTTTGATTTGTAATATAATTTGTAACTATTTCTACTTCTCCAGGATTAACTGAAAAAGCTCCATAACCATCTTGCCAATAGAAATTTGTGTACGCTTCACCTTTTGTTTTTATCCAACTAGAAGAATGTGATTTCAGTTCCTCAAGCAATTTCATTAAGGTTATTTTTTTGGAAAGCATGCAAAGGATATGAATATGATCGGTATAACCACCTACTTTAATTACTTGGCATCCTAGTTTATTACAGATACCACCTAGATAACTATAAAGTTCGTGTTCTTCTGTTTGATGAATTAAAGGTTGTCTGTATTTCGTGCTAAACACGATATGGATATAATTTTTTACTAGTGACTGTCCCATGTTATTTGTCTTTCTGGTATTACACCCTTTCAGGGCTTTATTAATGTTGGTTAGTTTCTATTTCCGATGGTCTCTTTTGGCCACTGAGCCTGTCGAAGTGCGCCCATCGTTAATAGATGACACCCTTTCAGGGCTTTAATGAATGTTACAGAACGACATTATCTAAGGATAATTCTACTCACCTCATTTAATAATGAAAAAAAGTTTTATTTTTCCCACACTTAAAATTTAGTAATTACCCAAAAAACGTATAGGCAATAATTCACATTAGAATACTTAATTTTGCACCAACTCAAAATTTTATCTTCGCCATGAATAAAACATGCCTCTTTTTTTTATTTCTAGGATCTTTAGCTTTTGCACAAAAAAAAGTAAGTCAATCACCTGATAAACCCATATTTGATGCTTCAACTGTTTCTGCTTTATCATTTCGTTTGGTTGGGCCTGCCTTAACTTCTGGTCGTGTAGTTGATTTGGCAATTCATCCTACCAACAACGATCAATGGTATGTGGCAGCTGCGTGTGGTGGTGTATGGCAAACCAATAATCACGGTATAACATTCTCGCCTATTTTTGATGCAAACGGATCATTTTCAATTGCTTGTGTTGAATTAGCTCCATCCAATCCGAATACGCTTTGGGTTGGCACAGGTGAAAATAATAACCAACGTTCGGTGGCTTATGGCGATGGTGTATATAAATCGTTGGATGGAGGGAAGTCTTTTGTTAATATGGGATTGAAAAATTCGGAGCATATCGGTAATATTATTATTCATCCGAATGATGAAAATATTCTTTGGGTAGCAGCTTATGGTCCATTATGGAAGAGTGGAGGCGAGAGAGGGGTTTATAAGTCTATCGATGGGGGGAAAACCTGGGAACGCACGTTGTTCGTTTCAGAAAATACTGGTATTTCAGAAATAGCGATTGATCCTACCAATCCATCTATACTTTATGCTGCCGCTCATCAACGGAGAAGACACGAATGGACATATATTGGTGGTGGTCCAGAATCTACGCTATACAAATCTACAGATGGTGGTTTAACATGGCGCGAGATTAAATCAGGTTTACCTGCTGGTGACATGGGTCGGATTGGGTTGGCTGTTTCTGAAAGCGATGCCAATTATGTCTATGCGATTATTGAAGGGCGCTATGGGAAAGGAGGAGTTTATCGTTCAGTAAATAAAGGGGAGAGTTGGTCAAAACAAGGAGATTTTAATACCAGTGGTAATTATTATCAAGAGATTTTTGTTGATCCGCTGGATAAAAACAAAGTGTTTGCTATGGATACCTACATGCACCATAGTGAAGATGGCGGAAAAACTTTCAAAGCAACAGGTGAAACCAATAAACATGTGGATAATCATTGCATTTGGATCGACCCTAAAAACACGAATCATTGGATCGCTGGTTGTGATGGCGGCGTGTATGAAACGTATACCCACGCTAAAGAATGGAAGTATTATGCCAATCTTCCCATCATACAATTTTATAAGGTAACGACTGATAATGCGGCTCCTTTTTATAATATTTTTGGCGGTACGCAAGATAATAATTCAATGGGTGGACCTTCTGCAACTAATAATGCAGCTGGGATTCTTAATTCAGATTGGTATATTACGAATGGTGGAGATGGATTCGAATCAGCAACTGATTGGTCCAATAATAACATTGTATATGCGCAAGCGCAGCATGGTTGGTTGGTACGTTATGATAAAGCGTCGGGAGAAAAAGTGCCGATTCAACCAATGCCAGGAAAAGGCGAGGAGGCGTATCGATGGAATTGGGATGCACCATTAATTGTTTCAACTCACGATGCCTCCACCTTGTATTTTGCGGCAAATAAATTATTCAAGTCTACGAATAAGGGGGATGATTGGCAGGTGGTTTCACCAGATTTAAGTCAACAAATTGATCGAAATAAATTAGAAGTGATGGATCAAGTTTGGACGATGGATGCTGTCATGAAAAATGCTTCAACAACTATTTATGGTAATATTATCGCCTTGGATGAATCACCCAAAAAGAAAGGACTTTTGTATGTTGGTACGGATGATGGCTTAATTCAAGTATCTGAAAATGATGGCGCTAATTGGACGAAATACAGTGTTTTTCCTGGAGTGCCAAGCAACACGCGTGTTAATATGCTGACGGCATCCTTACACGACGAAAATACTGTTTATGCAGCGTTTAATTCTCAACGTCAAGGCGATTTTAAACCTTATTTATACTTTTCAAGCGATAAAGGTAAAACGTGGACTTCTATTTCTTCTAATTTACCTGAACGTGGAAACGTATATTGCATAAAACAAGATCATGTAGACCCTAATTTATTGTTTGTAGGAACTGAATTTGGCGCTTATTTTTCTATCGATAATGGTAAAGTTTGGACAAAAATTAGTGGTTTGCCTATCACAGCGGTGTATGATTTAGATATTCAGAAAAGAGAAAATGACTTGGTAGCCGCCACATTTGGTAGAGGTTTTTATGTATTGGATAATTATTCTCCTTTGCGATTTTTAAACAAGGAGAATTTAGATAAAAAAGCATATTTGTTTCCAGTGAAAGATGCTTTACAATATGTGCCAGCCGATCCATTAGGGTTAGATGGAACTGGTTTTCAAGGTCACAACATGTGGGCTGCTAAAAATCCAACCTATGGTGCTGTATTCTCGCTGTTTATTAAGGATGAATATAAAACCTTAAAAGATGTTCGACAAGAGAAAGAAAAAGCCTTGGAAAAGGAAAAAAAGGACGTTTTTTATCCTTCATTTGAAGAACTTAGGAAAGAATCATTGGACGAAGATGCAAAATTGATTTGGATCATCTCAGACCAGTCTGGCAAGGAAATACGTCGTATGTCGTCAAGTCCTTCAAAAGGAATAGTGAGAATGAATTGGAATCTGCGTTCTAATTCAACGAATTCTATCAATGCGGAGTCAAATGGATTTTTGGTTCCTCCAGGGACTTATTTTGTAAGTATTTCGCTCATTCATAATGGAAGTGTTGAAGAATTAGTTGCCAAACAATCTTTTATAGTTAAGGGCTTAAATAATCAAACGTTTATAGCTAAAAATAGCAATGAGTTGGTCACTTTTAGAAATGAAGTTGCTGCGCTAAGTCAGCAATTAAGCAATGCCAGTAATTGGATGGGGGAAGCGAAAGAAGTATTAGAAAATATGGAGACCTCACTTAAGAATTATCCGAATACTGAATTAGCATTGTTAACAGAGACGCGTGCCTTAAAGTTACTTTATGATAATTGTGCCACTGCCATGTGGGGAGATAGAGTTAAATCCTCCCGTGAATTTGAGACATTACCAAGTATTAATGATCGTTTAGGGATGGTGGAGTACCAACTTTATGAAAATACGGCTGGAGTTTCTTCTACCCATAAAGCGAATAAAGTGATAGTTGAGGAACAATTCACCGCGCTAAGTGCTTCACTAAGCGATATGAGCAAACGCATTCAAGTACTACAAGATAAATTAGCGCTTGTTCCGATTCCTTTTACTAAATCGTTAAGTCATTTTTGGAAATAGGGGTATTACTTTAGTTTTTTTTCAACACTCCTTTTTGATAAGTCTCATAGATTTTTTTTAGGCCTAGCGCTTTTGAAATCAGCATTTCAGATTCAAATTGCGCGTTTTTCCAGTAGTTGTTATGTAAGAAAGCTAAACTTAATTTTAATTTCGGATCATTTTTCAGAACGGCATAGATAGGTGCTTGAAATTCAAGTTCTATGGCATTTGAATCGATTACCTCCACACAAAATTGCTTGGTTTCACTATCCAGAAGTATTTTTTTATCGATTCCTGTATGACAGGCAGCACGAAACAACCTTCCCAAAACAATAATTTTATCGTATTCGTGGCGATTTTTCAATAGGCCGATGGTTTGGTCGAGGCGTTCTTGATAAAACTCCAACAAGTTTTTAGGTTGTGTTGCCGCCATTTGCAAGACTTCGATTTCCAATATTCTGGAATACAAATGAACGGACTGATTGATATTTTGGATAGGCAGCGATTTTTCATCTGTGGCCTGGCCTCTCAATAATTCTTTTCGTTTTGAAAATAATTCCTTAAAGTATTGAAAATCTTGACTTTGTTTTTGAGCACCGGAAGCATGTTGTATAAACCATTCATAATGACCGAAAGGATCGTCTTCATAGACGAAAAAATCCATGAAATTCACTTCTGTAATCCCGTTGGCTACAAGGTGTTCTAGTTCGTTTTTTGGCAGATCGTGTGTGTTAAATAACTGCAGGGCAAGTTCCTGCGAAAGTAAGTTAGATAAATTTCCAAACTTTTTTCGAATAGCAATAAATAGTTCGAGTCCTTTGAGGCGATCACCAAAAAACAGCTCCGATTTCATTTCCAAGGCCTTCCGTGTGTAGGCTTCCAGTTCTTCGGCTGAATTATCATTAAATTGGTTAAAATGCTCATACGATTGATATCCTAAGAAAATACTAAGTTCGTTGAGCGTGGAAAGTCTAGGTTCTGTGGTTTTATTCCCTACCGAAAACATACGCGCCAAACTGCTGTAGGAAATATAGCACCCTTTTTGGTGAAGTAGGTTTTCTAGCCGTCGACAATTCTTAAATGAATCAAGAGCAAATCCTATTTTCTTTTCTAATTCACATTTGAGCCTTTTGAACATGACCAAAAATAAGCGTATTTCTATATGAATCACAAACGAAGCGCGGAATGAAGCAATAATGAAGCAAGAAGAGTGACCGGAGGGGGGTATATTTGGGCAATCAATTTTAAAAATGAGGAAAACCCTTTTTCTACCTAGTTGGCAAAACGCTGTAAATAATACATTGGTTGATAGTATAATCAAACATTTAGAAAGTGATGATAGTGTAGTTTTAAAAGATTTTAATTTTTTAGACTATACAAAAGGAATCACATTTAACGATGAACTTCGTGAAAACGGCATGTATATCTTTCGTTATTCAGATGGAAAATATTACGTGGGAAAAGCGAGTAGTTGCACAATGTTGGAACGCATCGCCAAACATATTGATGGGAGAAAAGTTGGTGGTTTCAATGGTATTTTGAGAAAATTAATCCCAGCTTCGTTAGAACAAAAACATTTTCCAGAAAACCAACAAGAATTTTTAAAAGCCAAAGTAGTTTTATTACCCGTATCAGACGATTTGAAATTCTTAAATAATATCACTAATTATTCTGGAAATCTTCTTTTTCATTTGGAAAAAGATTTAATACATGCTTTTAAATTAAAACTGGGAACAGAGAATTTACGAAACGGAAAATACCCGAAGGGATTTTCGGGGTATTTTAATTTATTACAAACCACTATATAAATTTCATTGATTATGATGAGAAAATTACTTTTACTACTTTTTGTAGGTTGTTATTTAATGGGATTTGGACAGAATCCAAGTCTTCAAACAATTAATGCGTCGGCTTGTCAAACATATACCACACAACAAGGTCAAATAATAACTCAATCTGGTACATATGTAGAGGCTATACCCAATGTTTTGGGTCTAGATAGTTTAATAATAACTTATAATCTTGCTATAGGAGGTGATGATTTTAACGGAATAACAACTCAACTCACATCAACCAACTGTGTTCCTGGTTCAAGTGGAAGTGCCTCGGTTTTGTTGAATCCATTTCTGGTAGAAGAAGCTTCTATTGTTCTTTTCCCTGGTTTACCCCCAATCCAACTTCAGGGAGGCCCCTTAATTTCAGAGTATTATTCTGGTATTGGTCAAATTCAAGCCATTGAGATTTATAACACAGATGTAGGGAGTATCGATTTAGGAGGGTATAATTTGGTGAATAGTTCTAATCAAGAATATAATTTACCTCAAAATACAATCGTTCCTGCACACAGCACTTTAGTTATAGCACATCCAAATTCAGGATTGTCTGCAGTATTGTACACCAATGTAATAGATGGAACACCTATTGTTTTACGGTCTTTTAATCAGGCACCTATAGATACTATCAATTTGGATTATGCAATTCCTGTAATTAATCAAACAATCATACGAAAACATACAATTAATCTATATACAAACGGGTATTATAATTTTGGAAATTATACACCTTCTGAGTGGCTTACAGCAGGTCTTACTCCAAATACACTCGGTTCTCACTATAATCCAAGTCCTTTTTATTCGGTAGTATGGAACAATGGTTTTACGGGGCTGAATCAAACTAATTTAGCTCAGGGAGATCATTCTTATTCTGTAGTTCATAATTCCAGTGGTTGTGTAGTTTTACAAGATACTGTTACAATAACTACTCTACAAAACGACAGTATCTCCATCACCCCCAGCCCAGCCTTTGGCAATGCCCCGCTGAATGTAGCCTTTGCCAATCAAACACCGAATTTGAACAATTACAATTTTACGTGGTATTTTGGAGATGGCACTTCGCAGCAATCCAACTCTCCTTTTTTAAGTCACACCTATACGCAAAACGGTTATGCGGATGTTACAGTAATGGCTGATAACCTTACCAATGGTTGCATCAGCTCACAAACATTTAATGATATGATCTTTGTTATTGGTGGGGTTACGTGCGTGCATACATCAACAATTAATCAAACTGGTCCATTAACAGGCTGTGTGGGAGATTCCATTTTGCTAAGTTCTAATACAGATCCAAGTTTCACGTACCAGTGGAATAGGAATGGTATTCCAGTAAGCGGAGCAACAGGCAGTACGTTTTATCCAACCCTCGGTGGTACTTACACGGTCACCATTTATCAAAATAATTGTCCGGTAACTTCTGCGGGTATTTCGCTTACTTTTAATCTTCTTCCTTTGGTACCCACTATTACTTCAGTTGGTTCCATAACTCCTTGTTTAGGTGGTTCTATGACATTAAGCGCTCCGAATGGTTTTGCGAGTTATTTGTGGAATTCTGGTTCAACCGCAAATTCATTGATCGTGACACAATCCGGAAATTATATTGTTACTGTTACAAATAACAATAGCTGTTCACAAAATTCGAATCCTTTTGCAGTTAATGCCTCATTTATGGCAGTTCCACAAGTATGCATCGTTGGAGTAGATTCTTTAACGAATGAAAACCGTGTGGTATGGGAAAAACCTTTAACGCAAGGAATTGATTCATTCTATGTGTATAAAGAAAGTAATGTATCCAATATTTACACAAAAATTGGAGCAACCGATTTCAACGCTTTAGCTATATTTTTAGATGTAAATTCAAATCCTGCTGTGCAGGCCTATCGTTATAAAATTTCAGCTTTAGATACCTGTGGTGTTGAAACAAACGTAGGTAATTTCCACAAAACCGTTCACCTATCGATCAACCAAGGACTTGGAGGCGCTTGGAACTTAATTTGGAGTCATTACGAAGGATTGATTTTCGGTAGTTATAACATTTATCGAGGTACAGACCCATCTAACATAAGTTTGCTAACAACCATTCAAAGTAATTTGAATTCATACACTGATTTATCTCCACCGGCAGGTCCTTTGTATTACCAAATTGAGCTAGTAAATCCGGTAAACTGTGATCCAACGAAAATAGTGAACTATAGTGCTGCGAAATCAAATATTGTGAATAACTTCTCTTCGGGTATTATTGAAATTGCGAACAAATTCATTAAACTTTATCCTAACCCTACCAACGGTCTTGTTACCTTGGAGGTATCTTTAGAAAAGATCGGTAAAGGCTATTCAATCCAAGATTTTTCGGGAAGAATTATACGCGTTGGAAAAATAAGTTCAGCTCAAGAGCAAATTGATTTACAAGGTGTTGCGCGCGGTGTTTATTACTTGTCTATTGAAAATGGATCATCTGTAATAAAGCTCGTTAAACAATAAAGATTAACAAGTTCGCTGTATTCCCTCATCGTTTTCAAACACGGTGGGGGATTTTTTTTTTAAGGGTTTCAAGCCGACAATTCGTTTCAACTTTATTTTATTTTCTCCTATTTTTTTATATTAATAAATCAATAAATGCACTACAAAATGTGCAATTTTTATAAACATTGTTAATCTTGTTGTGCTTTTTGTATATTTGTTCAGAACTAATCATTGAATTATGAATGTACTTTACCAAAAGTTTGAAACCCTACTTCAAAATACGACTACGGAATTTAAGCGCTATTTATTTGATATAATTGACTGGGACAACCGAATGATCGGTATAGTAGGTCCAAGAGGTGTTGGTAAAACAACCTTAATTTTGCAGTATATAAAGGAAAATTTAGACAGTAAGAAAGCATTATATGTTTCTGCGGATGATTTATATTTCGGTGAGAATAGACTCTACGACTTAGCGAGTGATTTTTATAAAAATGCAGGTGAGTGCTTGTTTATCGACGAGATTCATAAATATGCTGATTGGTCACGTGAACTAAAAAATATTTACGATTCTTTTCCTTCACTGAAAGTTGTCTTTACTGGATCCTCTATTTTGGACATTCTCAAAGGGTCTTCAGACTTGAGTCGACGCGCGGTAATTTATCATTTACAAGGGCTATCATTTCGAGAATATTTGAAGTTATTTCACAAGTATAACTCAGCGCCTTATTCCATTGAACAAATCGTAAATAATGAAGTTAGATTAGATGGAATAAAGCATCCACTGCCTTTGTTTAATGACTATTTGAAGCGTGGGTATTATCCTTTTGGGATTGAAAATCAATTGGATTTACGTTTGGGTCAAATTATAATACAAACACTCGAAATAGATATCCCGCAATATGCAAATCTTAATGTTGGAACGAGTAGAAAATTAAAACGCTTACTTTCGATAATTGCTGAGAGCGTTCCATTTAAGCCAAATTATTCTAAAATTTCAGAATTAATTGGCGTAAGTAGAAATTCGTTGGACGATTATTTTTTACACATGGAAAAATCAGGACTTATTAGTCAACTCTATCCTTCTACAAAAGGCATAAGAAATTTGGGTAAAGTAGAAAAAGTTTATTTAGACAATACGAATATCATCTATAGTTTGGTTGGTCACAAATCAAATATTGGAAATATTCGAGAAACATTTTTCATGAATCAAATGCGCCTCAAAAACAAGGTTGTTTCATCAAAAATTGCTGATTTTGAAATAAATGATTTAACATTCGAGGTTGGTGGAAAAAACAAAAAACAAAATCAAATTGAACAAAATGGAAAGTCCTTTATTGTGAAAGATGACATTGAATTTGGTTACCTCAATGTAATTCCTCTGTGGGCTTTTGGATTGAATTATTAAAATGAGTTCGAGTATTCTTCCTGTTTATTCGCTGGATTGCGTCTAGCGTTAAAAATAGTCAACCCTCAAGTAGATTATTTAACAGGCTTTTACTAAATCGTTAAGTCATTTTTGGAAATAGGCGTATTGTAAAGATCGATTGTTTTTTATTTACCGAAAAACCAGGAGGTAAAGAATTGCCCAAATCGAAAAAAAGAAAAGGCCAAAATAGACGCCGTTTAAATTTCTTTTAAAGCTTTTTTGGATAAAGATGATGTAGAATAACCACCCTATATAAACGATTAAAAATACCAAAGGGACAATGAGTCTAAGCATGGATTATAATTTAGAAATTAGAAAATAAATACATGTAAATCCTGTAATTATTGAAAGTAATATATTGAAGATACATAATCCCCAGTGTCCCGCTTGAAAAAGTTGTACATTCTCAAAGGAGAAAGTACTGAAGGTACTAAATCCACCGCAAAACCCCACCAATAATAAGGGTTGCATCCAATCATTTTTTGGAATTTTAGTTAGCGTGAGGTAGATGAATCCAAATAAAAAGCAGGCTAATAGGTTAGATATAAATGTTCCCCAAGGAAATCCAAGGCCTTTAAAAACGATTAGTTTGCCAATGGCAAAACGAAGAAGGCTACCTAATCCGCCACCAATAAATACCAATATCCAAGTCATTTTTGTATCGAAAATTTTAACAAGTTCTTTTTTATCACAGCGTACACAAAGATGCCAATTGCAAAACCAACAATAGCTCCCACAAGAACATCGCTAGGATAATGCACCCCCAAATATATTCTACTTAGACCTATAAGTAATCCTGTGCATACTAAAAATGCAAAAAATGGTTTGTGTTTAAGGTAGAATAGGGGAGCTATCAGCCCAATAAATCCAAAGTAATTCGCGGCATGTGAAGAAATAAAACCGTATTGTCCCCCTTTATATAATTCGCCGGGTTTGAATTCATAGAAGTGTAATAAAGGGCCAATTTTTAAATTGTGTGAGGGACGATAGCGCAGGAATACTTCTTTGAATAAATGCACAGAGAGTTGATCCGTAAGAATTACTGTACAGATAATACTGATTGTAATTAACAAGAGACCTTTCCAATTGTATTTCTTCCAAAGGAAGAAATAGGTCATTAATATAATGGGAACAAGGATTATTTTGCCGGATAAAAACCACATTAACCTATCAGAAAACGGATTGTGAAATCCATTTATAAAGAGCAATATAGTAGCGTCAATATCTTTAAGAAATTCAATCATTATCGAGATGCTTCCAAATCATATCTTTTAATTCAGTCAATCCTTTTTGGGCAACAGATGAAATAAATATATAGGGAATTTCAGGGAGATCAGATTTCATTTGTTCGATCATTTCATCATCTAGCATATCACATTTTGTAATGGCTAAAACGCGCTCTTTATCCAATAATTCTGGGTTGAACATTTCGAGTTCTCGAAGTAAAATATTGAATTCATTAATAATATTGGGACTATCTGCCGGAATCATAAACAGCAGAAGCGAATTTCTTTCAATGTGTCTTAAGAATTTCAATCCTAATCCTTTTCCAGTGTGGGCTCCTTCGATTATCCCTGGAATATCAGCCATAATAAAGGACCTAAAATCACGGTAGAAAACCATTCCAAGATTCGGTCGTAAGGTAGTGAAAGCGTAATCGCCTATCTCAGGTTTTGCGGAAGAGATGACGGATAACAAGGTGCTTTTTCCAGCGTTTGGAAATCCTACTAATCCGACATCAGCCAATAACTTTAATTCCAGTATTTTCCATCCCGCAATGCCTTCTTCGCCTGGCTGTGCATACCTAGGTGTTTGATTGGTTGGCGATTTAAATTGATCATTTCCTAAGCCACCTCTTCCGGCACGTTGGATAATCATTTCTTCACCATCTTCTTTAATTTCAAAGAGTATTTCACCTGTTTCAGCATCTTTCGCGATGGTTCCAAGTGGCACTTCAATATAGGCATCTTCACCTTGGGAACCGGTTTTTAAATTTCCTGCCCCATGTCCGCCGTGACTAGCTTTGATGTGTTTTTTAAATTTGAGATGTAGTAAGGTCCACAGTTGCTTATTTCCCTTTACAATTACATGTCCACCTCGACCACCATCGCCACCATCTGGCCCACCTTTAGGAATGTATTTCTCCCTTCTGAAGTGAGTCGATCCGCCACCACCAGTTCCCGATGTGCAATGAATTTTTACGTAATCTACAAAATTGTCTGATGCCATTGTTAGGCTTGTATGTTTTCCAAGGCGTTGAAAATTCGTTGAGTAATTTCATCGATATTTCCTATTCCTTGAATTGAAGTGAATTTATTTTGACCTTGATAATATGTTTTTACTGGAGCTGTATCCTTGTTGTAAACAGCGATTCGGTGTTGAATAATAGCAGGGTCGGCATCATCTGCTCGACCACTTTGTTCAGCTCTTGCTAATAAGCGTTTTTTTAACTCTTCTTCTTCCACTTCTAAAGCCAACATGATAGAAATTTCCGTATCTAAACTTGCTAACAGATCGTCAAGCGCAATCGCTTGTGCATTCGTTCTTGGAAAACCATCAAAAATAAATCCGATCGGTGAGGAATGTTTAAGGACTTCCGCTTTTAACATTTCAATGGTAACTTCATCGGGTACTAATTGACCTTTGTCCATGTAGGTTCTCGCAAGTTCACCTAAAGATGTTTCGTTTTTTAGATTCGCTCTAAAAATATCCCCCGTTGATAGGTGAATTAGTTTAAATTTCTCAATTAAACGTTCCGATTGCGTTCCTTTACCTGCTCCTGGAGGGCCAAATAAAACAATATTTAACATACTAGTTAGTTGTTTTTAATTCGTACAATGATTCTAAATTCCTTCCTAATTGATCGTAATCTAGGCCATAACCAACCACAAATTTATTTGGAATTTCGAATCCAACATAATCCGGAATGTTATTTCCTTTGAATGCGGAAGGTTTATACAAGAAGGTGCAAATCGAAATAGAGGCTGGATTTGAAGCTGCTAGCAATGAAATTACTTTATCAATGGTAATTCCTGTATCGACAATGTCTTCCACTACAATAATGTGTTTATCCGTTATCGTCGTTGCTAAGCCTATTAATTCATCCACTCGACCTGTAGTGGTTGTACCTGAATACGAACTAACTTTGATAAAGGAAATTTCCACTTGCTTGTTAATGTTCTTCATTAAATCACTCGTAAACATAAACGAACCATTTAATATAGAAAGAAATAAGATTTCTTTTCCTTCAAAATCAGATTCAATTTTTTTTGCTAATTCATTCACTTTCGCTAAAATTTCATGCGAAGGAATGTATATCTCAAAATGTTTGTCGTGAAGTTGTATTTTGTTCATAAAATAGCAAAATCAAAAGTACTCATTTTTCATAACATAAGAAATGTTGATTTGAGAATTGAATTGATTTAGGTTGTTTATCTTTGCCGTATGTCTCAACAGAAAATACAAGAAAGCGTAAACAATGGCAATCCATCAATTGGTGTGTTAGGTGGTGGTCAATTGGGAATGATGATGATTGAAGCAGCTAATAAAATAGGTGTTCTTGTTCATTGTTTGGACCCAAATCCAGCTGCGCCTTGTGCGAAAATAGCTGCAACTTTTACCGTCGGAGATTTCAATAATTATGACGATGTATATCAATTTGGCAAAGATAAAAAGGTATTGACTATTGAAATAGAAAATGTAAACATCGAGGCATTGGAAGTATTGGAGAAGGAAGGGGTGAAGGTGTATCCGCAACCAGCTGTTCTGAAGATAATAAAAGATAAAGGAGTTCAAAAGCAATTTTATGTTGATACATATGTACCCACGGCTCCCTTTCAATTGATTGAGGGAAAATCGGCGCTTATTGAGCAAGATTTGGCCTATCCTTTTGTGCAAAAACTACGAGTGGGAGGTTACGATGGGAAAGGGGTTCAGGTAATTAGAAATAAGGAAGAATTAGCAAGCGCATTTGATGCTCCGAGTGTTATTGAGTCAATGATTGATTTTGAAAAAGAAATTTCCATAATTGTCGCGCGAAATGTTGCAGGTCAATTAGCTGTTTTTCCAGCTGTTGAATGTGAATTTAGTAAAGAAGCAAATTTGGTAGAATTTCAATTCTCACCTGCTAATATCGCTAAAGAAATTGAGCAAAAAGCAATAGAAATTGCATCGTCCATTATACAATCATTGGAATTAGTTGGGATCTTAGCCGTTGAATTTTTTCTAACGAAGCAGGGGGAGTTATTAGTCAATGAAATTGCCCCGCGAACCCATAACAGTGGACATCATACGATCGAGTGCTGTGAAACGTCGCAATTTGAACAGCATCTTCGGGCGGTATTAAATTTGGAGCTTGGTTCCACACGATTAGTTTGCCCGGCGGCAATGGTTAATTTATTGGGAGAGCCAACATACAATGGATTGGCATATTATGAAGGCTTAGAAGAAGTCGAAAAAATGTCAGGTGTATTCGTTCATTTATATGGCAAAGAAAAAACTTCTCCGAATAGAAAGATGGGACATGTAACTATACTAGGAAAATCGATGGAGGAGATAAAGGCAAAAGCTGCTCTCGTAAAAAGCGGTCTTCGGTGTATCAGTAAATAAGCTTTAAACGGCTATAACTTTTCGCTTCCTTTAATAGTAATCATTAGTTCTTGGATGTAAATACTATAAAAATAGCTTTAGAATAAAGATCTTTTTTTTTAGAAAAACGCTTTTTTATCCAAATCCAACCATTCTAAAGTTGAATTGTGAAAGATATTAGCTTTATCCATTGAACTTAAGTCGCTTTCTTCAATGAATTTGCCTATTTCAAGATCTCCCAAAGGAAAGGGATAATCGCTACCTAAGCAAACTCTATTTGAGCCTTGTAATTTAAGAATGTATTTTAAAGCGTCTAGATCATGTGTTATTGAGTCTACCCAAAATTTACCCAAGTATTCTCTTGGATTAATTGGATTGTCAATAGCCACTAAATCAGGGCGGCAGTTATATCCATGTTCGATTCTACCAATTGTCGGAAGAAAAGATCCGCCTGCATGGGAGAAGCAAATTCGAAGATTGGGTAAACGTTCCAATACGCCTCCAAAAATAAGCGAACAAGCGGCTCTTGATGTTTCTGCCGGCATTCCCACTAACCACGGCAACCAGTATTTTTTCATGCTGTCAAATCCCATCATTTGCCAAGGATGCACCATTACGGCTAAACTGAGACGTTCACAAGCTTCAAAAATTGGAAAAAACTTCTCTTCACTGAGGTTTTCATCGTTGATGTTGGAGCCAATTTGAATACCCACCAGCCCAATGGATTTTATTCGTTCTAATTCTTTAATTGCTTCATCTGTATCTTGCATCGGTATCGTGCCAAGACCAATATAGTTTTTGGGATAGCGCTCAACCAATTCAGCAATATGATCATTTAAAAATTGAGAAAGGGAGACGCAATCGGCTGTTTTTGCCCAATAGGAAAACATAACGGGTATGGTACAAACCACTTGTACTTTTGTAGCGTAGCTTTCGTAATCTGTTATTCGGATGTTCTCATCCCAACAATTTTCTTGAATGTTTCGGAAAAATTGACCTCCTTGCATCATGTTGGCAGTTCCATCTTCTTGGTGCTCCAAATGAATGAATTTCCCATACCCAAATTTTTCTGTCCAATTAGGCATCACTTTGGGAAGGATGTGGGTGTGCATGTCAATTTTTAGCATGGTAATGTATATTTCATTATGTAATCGTCCATTATAAATCCTTCTCCAATGTCGATGACTTCTTCGCGATCGATTTCAAAGTTAATTTTTTGATAAAAAGAAATAGCAGGATTCTTACGGTTAACATTTAGAACTATCTGGTTTATGTTGGAAGCGATGGCAAGTTCTTTTGCGCATTCAACTAATGAATTCCCAATTCCTTGTTTGCTCGAATTAGTATCCACGTATAATTTGTGTATTTTCATTTGTCCCTGGCTAGGATGATGATTTTCAAAAGTGATGAATCCAAGTAGCCGCTCTTTCTCAAAATAACCATAAAATTCATGTCCTGCATCGTAATCTTTTTCTAATCGATTAGTTGCATACATAAAGTTAAGCATGTAGTTAATTTGTCCTTCCGAAATGATCATTTTATACGATATTGGCCAAATTAAGTAAGCAAGATCTTTAACTAGTGAAAGTTCAGTTCTAGTAATTTTGGAAATAGGATGTTGCAAAATGTATTAATTTTTGATAAATAGATCTTGCTCTATACGTGAATTAACTAGAAGTCTAATCCAGTATTTACCTGGTGCTAAGTCACTAACATTTATCTTTCCATCACTAATTCTTTTGGAAATTAGACTGCCATTTTCCGTAATCAACTCACAGCTTGATGGCAATTCATCTACGATGGTAAAATACAACTCTTTTTGCACAGGATTTGGATACACTGACCACGATAAATTGCCCGTAACGTTTCCAGTACCTAACATGGAAAGTGCCATTTTTACTGCGTGATACCCGTTAATTTTTCCTGCTCCCCAAATCGGGCTTCCTCCGGCTGGAATAACACCGGTGAAATTGTCCGTCCTGGCTGTTTCCATGATAATTTGCTTCACTTGACTTGCTGATAGATAAGGATTTGCTTCTAAAATTAAAGCGGCAACACCGGCTACCATTGGCGAGGACATGGAGGTGCCAGAAAATTTAGCAAAATGGTAAGTGCTATTATTAAATGTTACGTTAGCTACTGATGTATAAGGCGAATCGGTAAAGGAAGATATGGCAGAAACGATTGCTACACCGGGTGCTGCAATATCAGGTTTCATAACGCCATCGTAACGGGGCCCATGACTAGAAAAAGAAGCAATTCCTCCTCCAACATAATTCCCGCCACTTGTTTGATAACTTGTCGCATAGGCAGCTACGCTTATTACATCATCGGAACAAGATGGCTCACTGATACCATTGTTTGCATCTCCTGAAATTGTACCACTTCCTCCAGTTAAGAATCCCATTCCCCAATTCCCTACATCATTGGATAATTCCGTAACATTCCAATAATGGACAGTGCCTGAATCGGCTTGCGATTTTAATAAGATTCTCAAGCTTGTATTAGTATTTTTTACGCGTAGTCGCATTTGCGGTTTGCCATTCAATGGATGAGAAGCATCAGCGGAGATATTATATCTAATTGTATCATTTCCAGTAACCAAAAAAGTATCGATGTAGTTGTTTGTATTTAGGGTACTGTAAAACGGACTTTCAATCAAGGTTGAGTTGGATGAGTTTGCCACTATTATGCCATTGGAAAAATGGTGATTTGGTTCTCCCCACGCGTGAATACTTTGTCCCCACATATTCGGGTTAGATGCGTAGGGGTAGAATTCCACCCTCGATTTCAGTAGGTCATTATTGAATACTTTCTTGATGTGGAAATTTACGTTTCCATTATTTCCCCCAGAATTTGAAAAAACAACTCCGAGCGCTGAATAAGCAGAAATTGCTTGACTTAACAATGAATTACCATCTAAGGTTCCGAAGTGATATAAGCCCCAACTCATATTAATGATCAATCTTTTTCCATCTGCTTGTGCTTTTTGATACATCCATTCCCAAGCATCCAGTACCGCCGATTCATCTAATAGAAAAGTTACAAAAAGAAAATTGGCTTCGTAGGCAACGCCTCTGTATATGGTTCCTCCACCACTTCCTCCAGCGATAGAAGCAACATGGGTCCCATGTGTAGAATGACTATAAATATTGGCCGTATCGGTTTGAGCCGCCAACAAAGATCCAATGGTATTGTATTCTGTGCCATAAGAAAAACCTTGTGGGGCAGGGCCACTTGTTTTGAATTGGTCCCAAGCAGCAATAATTCGTGTTTGATTGAGCGCAGTGTCATAGAAAACAGGAGA
>Ga0214919_10005525_pt1 | contig 17885 bp, 24 predicted proteins | sample LL1503_MetaG_FD_177994 | JGI IMG/M metagenome (GOLD analysis project Ga0214919, IMG submission 177994) | Freshwater microbial communities from Lake Lanier, Atlanta, Georgia, United States - LL-1503 | ecosystem: Environmental > Aquatic > Freshwater > Lake | place: USA: Georgia | collected...
AAACTGAATCAAATGCCCCAGATGGCAAAGTTGATACCAAGTTAAATATGCAGCTTAAGTATCCAAATGGTGTCTCAGGGCTAGCCAAGGGTGATTTTGAATCCCCTGCCTTTGAAGCACCACTAACTGTTACTGGAAGTAAAGGATCTGTGCACCTACCAAATTTTGTAGTTTCAGGTTGGGATCCAAGAGTTATTGTGGATGTAGCTGGTAAGAAACGGGTTGAACATCTGCCATCACTTTCTACCTACACCTACCAATTATTGGCATTTGCTGATGCGGTAGATCTTGGTAAATCAGTTAAGACTGATGCAAAGGATGCGTTAGCACAGTCAACCTTAATTGATGCTGCATACCACGCTTCTAATTTACCGCTAAGGCCTACTTTCAAAATCTAGCTTCATTGGTGGTGAAAATATGAGTAACAAGCTTCCCAAGGTAATTCTCTATTACATCTTTACACCTCTTTCAGATCCGGCTGCAATAAAAATCTGGCAGAAAACTTTATGTACATCTTTAAATTTAAAGGGCCGAATAATTATTTCTCCCCATGGCATTAATGGCACATTAGGTGGAGATATGAATGATCTTAAAAAATATATTCGCCAGACTAGAAGTTATGAAGGCTTTGCCAAGATGAAATTTAAATGGTCGGATGGAACTGGAAATGATTTTCCAAAGTTGAGTGTAAAGGTCCGTCCTGAGTTAGTTGCCTTTGGACATCCAGATGAAATTAAGGTTGATAAAAATGGTGTGGTTGGCGCTGGTAAACATTTAAAACCTGCCCAAGTTGATGAGTTAGTAGCAAAGCGTGGGGATGATGTGGTTTTCTTTGATGGCCGAAATGCCTTTGAAGCTCAGGTTGGTAGATTTAAAAATGCGGTGGTGCCAGATACTGCAACTACTAGAGATTTTGTGGCCGAGATTGAAAGTGGAAAGTATGACCATTTAAAGGATAAGCCAATTATTACCTACTGCACCGGCGGGATTAGGTGTGAGGTTTTATCCTCCGTCATGAAAACTCGTGGCTTTAAAGAGGTTTATCAAATTGATGGTGGCATCTTCACCTACGGCAAAGAGTTTGGTGATGATGGCTTATGGGAGGGTGCGCTCTACACATTTGATAACCGAATGTCGATTGAGTTCAGTGAAAAGACAAAATCAATTGCAAAGTGTGAGAAATGTTCAGCACCTGCTAATCGTTTTTATGATTGCCCAAAACCCCCCTGCAACTCGCTCAATTTATTATGTCCAAAATGTGCTGAAAAATTGAATGATGAGATCTGTAAACATCCGCAACGTAAATACTCAAACGCGGAGTTAATTGGCTAACAATTGCCCGGCGTGATCCTTTGGGTGATTGGTATAAGTCTTAAGCCATTTTCTAAGATCATAAGCACCAGATTCAGTATGAACCCCAGCATTTGAAAGTTGTTCAACACTTAATCTTTTAATTATTTCTAAAGAGGCAGCTCTTGACGCTTTGAACAAGGCAATTGAATTCTCTACCGGCAACTCTGTGTAACCTAATGTAGAACTTTGTGCCCACTTATTTTCATCATAACCTTGAATGGTTGTTCCTGGCTCGGCAATTAACCTTTTAAGCCTGGCACAAGATTGTGACTCACTATCGGCAAGATGGTGAATTACCTGCCTGGCGTTCCAACCATCACTTTTTGGCTTATCTAAATCCGCTTGGTTTAACTTATTGACCGCATCTAAAAAGTAATTAGTAGCCGCCTCATACTCATTTGCGTACTGGGTGATCTCAGGATTACTCATGGCTTTATCCTACTAACGGCGCAAGAAATTGCGAAGGGCTAGCCAGATCCGCTTACTTAACTTAGTAGTTTGAATAACTGGGGAGAGCCCAATTACCTTCACACTGGTTGGCTCCCCTGGTGTCTTCACATTATGCAAGGCTGGGGATGATTCATCTAATGAGTTAGCAATAATTTTCATCTGCGAAACAATGGAAATACATCTAACAAATTGGCTTCTTGGTAATTTATCTGCTTGTCCAAGCAATTCTTCAGTTAAATTATCAGCTGCCAACCTTAAATCTTTGGCAATATTATCAACCTCTTTATTACTGTGCTCAGATTGGATTAACTCAATCTTGGCCGTGATTGCATAACTAGTAGCAGAAAGGGCGTATGCAATCTGACGATCAACAATCTCTTTGCGATTCACATCTAGGCTTGAATCAAATAATGTTCGAGCCATACTTCTAACCTGCACCACCATATGTTCAACTGCTACTCCCTGCACATATAAAGCCTCCGCTTCATCCACGCCGGCAAGTGGTGACCATCTGGCATACTCCTTGGCCTCAATGGCTTGTGAGCGCAAATTTGGAATCTCCTCCATTAATAATCTCGCTCTGGCTAACCAATTACCTGCTTGTTTTTGATTAAAGCCGGCTGCTACTCCCTCTGCCATCTCACTAATTAACTCCGCACTTTTCTTACCAATTCTGGCAATCTGATTAACAGTTCTACCTGCTGGAGTGTTTGCGTGAGAAAAATAGGAGAAGACAATTGCAACTCCTGCCCCAATTAAGGTGGAGGCAAGTCGATGTTCTGCGGTTGAGCCTGAGATGCCAGGGCCAATAACAATCAATGCAGTTACCGGCACATTTACCGATGCCACCTCTCCTAACCGAAGTCCTCGGGCAACAACTGAACAAAGCAATACAGTGGTGCCAATTGCGATTACACCAAAGTCAAAGTAATGAACAGTAAGAAGAGCCACCCCAGCCCCAATTGCAGTACCAACAATCTGGCCTAAACCTTCTCGAACAGATTTATATAATGAGATTCGAATACTAAGTGCGCAAACAATTGCAGCTACTACCCCGCCATTAAATACTAAATTATCCCCAATTACCCAAGCGGTAGCTGAGGCGATCGCAGCAACAAATATCTGTCTGACCCAGGTGCGCCGGTTGGCAAATAACCCAATAAACCAATTAAAAAAACGCTTCACGGGCGGAACTTAATTTTTTTAGCATTCATTAAAACTTTAAGACGTGCGATCACACTCTTGCCTAGTCCAGGTAGTTGCTCTAAATCAGATTGTTTAATCTTTCGCAAATCTGAGACTTTATATAACTTGGCATCTACTAATGCCCGCCGGGTAGGGGCAGCGATTCCATACTCGCGCCACTCTTGATCTAATTTTTCATAGCGATCTAATTCAGCTTGCGAGATATCACTCTCTTGTTTTGGCTGATTAGCACTTTTCATGCACTAATCCTACAACTTTACTTACGTTTCTTTTTGACCATCATCTGAACCATACGCAGTGTCATTAATTTACGCACCAATGTTTTAGGTAGTGGTGTATCAAAGTGAAGAGCTGCTTTGGTTTGCTTGAATTTAACTAAATCACTCTTTAATGCTTCCAGAACTGAGCCACTAAATGGATAGTAAGAGCAACCATTTTTTCTCGCCGCAATTCCACAAACTACCTCCCCGTCTAAAATAAAAGCAGGTATTCCATAGGAGATTCCCTGCTTTAATGAAGGCTCAATCTCCATAATTATCTTTCGCATCTCTTTTAATATTGTTTTTTGTGGCTCACTCTGTCCTGCGATGTAGGAATCAATCTCTTTCTTACTCATTACTGCCCAATATTTCGATACATTGCCAAATACATCTGACCAGGAATTGATCTAGATGGTAATGGTTTATCCGCTTCGATAAATCCTAACTTTTTATAAGCTGCTCTTGCCCGTAAATTCTCTGGCCACACACCTAACCCAATCTTTTGCCAATTATTTTCTTTGCAAAGCTGCTCAACCCAATTCAGCATTAGTTTAGGAATGCCGCTGCCACGAAAGTCTTCACTTAGCCACCAACTAGATAGCCAGCAATCACTGTTGCGATCCTTCTCGGCCCGATCTACCGCCAATAACCCAACATCAACACCATCTGCAACTGCAAAGCACCAGTGGGTATTTTTTAATCGATCACTCCACTCTGATTCTGGTTTTTTACTCTCATCCTCATATTTAGCACCAAATGCATATGGTGCATCTTTAAGGGCAGAAAGGCGTAGTGCGCGCAGCCGATCTAAATCATTTAAAGTTGCAGTAACAATTTCGATCGACATAAAAATAATTTAGCGATTGAGCAATCTATTTAATAACCCACTCTTCTTTGGCTCATCCTTGTGTCCTTGGCATCGATCTGCCTTTGCAACATCAAAAAGTGCCTCTTCAATATGCTGACCACATCCAGCCCAGGTTGGCTTATTGCATTTTCTACAAATTACCTTCTCACACATTATTTAATTCCTCACTTTAATTTACTTCGATTAGTAGTTACTAAAATTAAGCTTCCGCATACCCCTGAGATTACCGCAGCAAGCAACAAACCAGCTTTAGCTTGATTAAGTAATAGCTCTGATGAATAACTTAAGTTAGCAATCATGATGGAAACAGCAAGACCCATACCTGCAAAAGCAGATCCTGCTACTAACTCACTCTTTTTAAGTGCCAGTGGTTGCTTAAGTAAGCTCACGCCCAGAAGGGCAAAAAGCGTTATGCCGATTACTTTTCCAAAAAATCTAGCGGCAATTATTGAGTTACCTAAGGATGAGGCTACCTCTAGGCCATCGGTAATGGTTGGATAAATATTTGCAATCACATATAGGGGCAGAATAATAAAGTTAACAAATTTAATAAAAGATTTCTCTAATGGCACTCTACCCAATAGGGCACCTAGTAAAACCGCACCAATACTTGCTAATACCTCGCTAATTTTTAAAGCTCCTGAGTACTTACCAGCTAATACCAAGATAGATAGCAGATCATCTGCAACTGCAAGGGCAAGTAAAAAGCTTTTAAGTTCAATACTTACTCGCTTGCCCAGAGCAAGTAATACCAACATAACCAGTGCAATATCAGTTGGCATTACCAGTGGCCAACCATTTAAAATTGCAGAATCTGAGTTGATGGTTAAAAAAATTACCGCTGGAAATATCATGCCACCTAACGCAGCAAAGCTAGGAAGCAAAATTTGCTTGATATGAGAGGTTTCCTGGCGCAGCTGCATCCCAATTAAAAAGAAAAATGGTGCCAAAATTTCACTATGCGCAAAGGTTTCTAAATTCATTGGATAAGTAAAGCAGATAGGTTTAAAGGGGCACTTCAATTAATATCGCTTCTCTAGTATGGTGTTTCTATGAGTGAAACCTTTCTAAGTGAGTTAACTGGAAGTTTTTCAACCCCATCTGCTGGTAATCCAACTGTGGCGATGGTGGAGGCTGCATACAAACATCACAAATTAAATTTTCGCTACCTAAATTGTGAAGTGCTACCAGATGATTTAGAGAATGCCGTATTAGGGGCTCGAGCAATGAATTGGGCGGGATTTAATCTTTCAATTCCTCACAAAGTATCGGTGATTAAATTTTTAGATGGATTGGGTGAATCCGCCCAAATTATGGGCGCAGTAAATTGTGTAGTAAACCGGGATGGAAAATTTATTGGCGAGAACACAGATGGCAAAGGTTTTTTGCAAGCCTTCAAACAGGTTGCTTCCCCTAATGGCAAGAAGATTGCAATTTTGGGCGCAGGCGGGGCAGCACGAGCGATTGCAGTTGAGTTAGCACTAGATGGTGCTAAAGAGTTTGTAATAATTAATCGGGACCCAAAGCGGGGTGGTGAGTTAACTTCCTTGCTAAAAACTAAATTAAATGTAAATGCTGAGTTAATCCCGTGGAGTGCAAAATTTAAGATTCCAACCAACATCGATGTGTTGATAAACGCTACCTCAGTTGGAATGGCCGATAGTGGAAGCTATGACTTAGATATTGATCTGGACACAATTACCAGCAAGATGATTGTGGCGGATGTAATTGTTAATCCCCCGCAAACAAACCTACTTAAGAGCGCAGCCAAAACAGGGGCTAAAACTATTGATGGGTTAGGCATGGTAGTTAATCAAGCGGTAATTGCGGTTAAGTATTGGACCAAGTTTGATGTTGATCCAAACTCAATGCATGCTGAGTTAAAGCGTGTTCTTAAACTATAGGAAGATAAATGGCTGTTAAAAGAATCGCCCAAGTAATTGGAGTAAAGCCAGAGGATATTCAAGAGTATGAGCGCATACATGCTGATGCTTGGCCAAGCATTATTAAGATAATTAAAAAAGCAAATATTAGTAATTACTCAATTTTTCGATATCAAAATCTCCTCTTTGCCTATCTTGAATACACCGGTTCTGATTATGAAAAAGATATGGAGCAATTAGCAGCTGAGCCTGAGATGAAACGTTGGTGGAAAATTACTGATCAGATGCAGTGGCAGGTGCCGGAGGCAAAGGCTGGTGAGTGGTGGCATGTGATTGAAGAGAAATTTCATGTTGATTAAAACTAATTAACCTCTTTTAAATCTGATTTAGCTACTACCCGCAAAGCTTGAGCAGCGATAGTTAGAGCTGGGTTCATCGCCGCTGAGGATGGAAAAAAGCCACCATCAATTAAGTAAAGATTATCTAGATCATGACTCTTGCAGTACTGATCGACCACACTTTGCTTTGGATCATTACCTGCAACTGAGGTTCCGCATTGATGTGAGTTCATAGAGATATCAAATGGTTGGACAAAAATTCCCTGAAACCCAGCCCTGCGCAGTACCTGCTTAGTCTTCCGCATCATCTCTTTGTGAGCTGAGGTGTTTAAAGCCTTACGAAATATCTGAATCCCACCACTTTTAGTAATTTCAACCCGATTATTAAGTGATGGCAAATCCTCATTCATAACCACAAACTCAACTGAGTGTTGAGCAATGTAGTTTAAAATTGGCAGTGGCACTTTTGTGACATAGCTTTTCATCATAATTCCTTGAACTTTTCCAATTAATTGAACTGAGCCAAGTGGGTAACCATTTCCACCATCAAAGTACCAATCAGAGAAGGAAAGTGTTTTTTGAAAAGTAACATTATTACTTTTTCGATAATCAAAGGCGGCAATATGGGCATTGTTATGCATCATAAAATTCTTGCCAACTAAGCCTGAACTATTAGCTACATTGCCAGAGCGAAGCAGTAAGGCGGCGGTATTTACAGCACCTAGACTTAAAACATACTTTTTGGCGTATATCTTTACCTCTACCCCATCCCGTTCAGCTAATAGATACTCAACTTTTCTACCGTTGGTTACCACCTTTGTTACCTTTAAATTTCGCTCAAGCTTCACATGTCCAGTTTTAATCGCTGGATTAAGCGCACAGGTTTGAGCATCACTTTTTGCATCTAACTTACAAATGAAACCATCGCAGGTACCACACCTAATACAGGCACCATCACTTGCTAAATCAACTCCCATTGAGTTTGAGTGTGGTTTAACCCCAGCTTTCTTTAATCGCTCTAATAAATTAGCAATATATGGTTCATGTGCAAGTGGTGGATATGGAAAAGGCTTAGATCTTTTCGGCTCAGTTGGATCCTCACCAGTTGTGCCATGGACCTTATATAACGACTCGGCTTGGCAGTAGTAAGGCTCTAAATCATTATAGGTAAATGGCCAAGCAGGTGAGATGCCCTCTTTGTGTTTAATCTTTTCAAAATCTGATTCTCTAAATCTAGGAAGGGATGCACCATAAACCTTGGTATTTCCACCAACTATGTAGTGCAGGCCAGGGGTAAATTCCTTTCCATCTTGATCTAACCATTTTTCATTTGGTTTATATTTTTGGTTAATAAATATTTCTCGGGCTGACCAATTAGCATCCTCTTTTTTAACAAAATCACCACGCTCAATAACTAGGCAATCAATGCCAGCTTTAGCTAATCCATAGGCGGTGGTAGCACCACCCATGCCAGAGCCAACAATGGCAACTGTAGTTTCAAGTATCACTTGACTGGTGTAAGACTCTGATCCTTTGTATCTAAAGTAAGAGCGCCAGTCATAATTCCCACCACATCTGTCATGTCATGACTCTTAGGTGTAACAACTGCTGCGCGCTTACCTAATCTCATTACCTGAATCCGATCTGCTACCTCAAAAACCTGTGGCATATTATGGCTAATTAAAATAACTGGAATCTTTTTATCTCGTAATCCTTCAATTAACTTAAGAACCTGGCCAGACTCTCTAACACCAAGGGCGGCGGTTGGTTCATCTAAAATCACAACTTTTTGTCCAAATGCTGCCGCTCTGGCCACTGAAACTGCCTGACGTTGACCACCAGATAATGTTTCAACCGCCTGTCCAATATTTTGGATTGTGCCAATTCCTAAAGTTGTGATGTGATCTAATGATTCTTTTTTCATTCTACTAAAATCAAGAAGTCTAAACACACTTCCCAAAATACCACTTCTTCTAATTTCCCGGCCTAAGTAAAGATTAGATGCAATATCTAATGCCGGGGCCACCGCCAAGGTTTGATAAACAGTTTCAATACCAGCTGCTCTGCTATCTAAGGTTTTTTTAAATGAAACTTCACTACCAGAAACTTTAATACTCCCGCTATCTGGTTGATCGGCGCCACTTAAACATTTAATTAAGGTTGATTTTCCAGCGCCATTATCACCAACTAAGGCAAGTACCTCACCAGGAAATAGCTGTAAGTCAGCGCCATCTAATGCGATAACTCGACCAAATGATTTAACTAAGGAGTTAGCCTCTAAAATCGGCGTGATCTGATTCATTTTAAACCCTCGCCTTTCTAATCCACTGATCAATAGTTACCGCCACAATTACTAAAACACCAACTGCAAGTAACTGATAGTAAAGATCAACACCAGCAAGTGTTAAACCATTTCTAAATACACCAACGATAATCGCACCAATTAGCGAGCCAAATATGGTTCCGCGGCCACCAAAGAGGGATGTGCCACCAATTACCACCGCCGTAATAGTTTCAAGGTTTATCTCCGGCCCGGTATTAGGAGAGGCCACAGTAACCCGGCCGATAATAATCCAAGCACTAATTGCAAAAATTAATCCCGCTAATGCATAAACACTTAGTAAGACTCTATTTACCTGAATACCAGCTAAGCGAGATGCTTCGATGTCATCGCCAACTGCATAAACGTGTCGGCCCCAAGCGGTATTACGAAGCATGTAGGCCAAGACGATGTAAATCAAAATTACCAAAATTACACCGGTAGTAATTTTAAAATCACCAAACTTAACCTCAGTACCAGTTTTTAATAAGAATGGATCTAATTCATTAGTCGGAATAGTTCGGCCAGATGCATAAAGTAAGGTAAGTGCGATAAAAACATTTAGAGTACCTAGAGTTACGATAAATGGTGGCAACTTAAATTTAGTTACCAACCAACCATTAAATAAACCAGCTAAGGTTCCAACCAGCAAGCCAATTGCAAATGCTAGGTAAATTGGTAAGCCATCACCTTCGACATATGGATCTCCCAGCGCCACCTTTGCCATTACCATCGAGGCAAAAATTGCTACCGCGCCACAAGATAGATCAATACCGGCAGTTAAAATAATTAAAGTTTGACCAGCAGCAATAGCGGCAATAATCGCTACCTGCTGAAGAATAAGTGAAAGATTTGAAAGGGTTAAGAAATTTTCGTTGAAAAAACTAAAGGTGGTGATGGCAACTAGGAGCACCACTAGCGAGCTTAGCCAAGGGTATTTATGAAGTATCGCTTGTACTTTTTGAACCTTAGTAATCTGCTCCGTGAACTTAATCTCGGTACCTTTTGCCATTTATTACACCTGTCTAATTATTAAATTTATTTTAGTAATAACTGGCGACCGACTATATGCCTGTCGCCAGTTATTTTTAGATCTTAGAAAACCTTAGGGTTTAGCCCCAAGCCTTCTCTAATCCGTAAGCTGAATCCTTTGAGTCAACGCCCTTTTGTGGGTCGTCGGTAATCAAAGTTACGCCTGTGTTGTAGAAATCAAGACCAGGTGAAACTGCTGGCTTAGTTCCTGTCTTCACAATGTCGAAGATAGCTTGAACACCAAGATCAGCCATCAACAATGGGTATTGCTGAGATGTTGCACCGATACATCCGGATTTAACATTCTCAATACCTGCGCGTCCACCATCAACAGAAACCACAATTGCTTTGCTGCCGGCTGCCTTAAGGGCGGCACATGCACCAGCTGCGGTTGGCTCATTGATTGTGTAAACAACGTTGATGTTCTTGTTCTTAGCAAGTAACTTCTCAAGACCAGTACGTCCACCATCTTCGTTAGCACCAGTAGCTACGTTTCCTACGATCTCGTAGGCGCCACCTGAGTACTTACCAGTTTTAGCTTCGTCACCCATCTTCTTTGGATCCTTAACGTCGATTCCCATTCCTTTTAGGAAGCCGTTATCTCGGCAGTAATCAACAGAAACCATTCGGTCATTGAAGATGTCAAGAAGAGCGATGGTTGCCTTCTGGCCACCTAATTTAGCTGCAGCCCACTTACCGATTAAGTTACCAGCTTCGCAGTTATCTGTTGCAAAGGTGATATCTACGATATCGGCAGGATCTGTTGGGGTATCAAGTGCAATTACATACAAACCTGCTGCTCTAGCTTTAGTAATAGCAGCATTTACGTTTGTTGACATTGGGGTAATCAAGATACCGGCGTGCTTTGCAGAAATCGCATTTTCAATTGCTGCGATTTGTGAAGCATCGTCGCCCTCTGCCTTACCTGAACCAATTGTTAGGTCAACGCCTAATGTCTCAGCCTTTGCTTTTGCGCCCTTAATCATTGCCACGAAGAATGGGTTGGTTTGATCTTTAGTGATCAAAGAAACCTTAACTTTGTCGCCTGATGCTGAACCAGATGATCCAGATGAGCATGCTGAAAGCACAAGTGCAGACACAGCTACAAGCGCAATTAGCGCTCTGCGTGTGAACTTTGATTTCATTTATTTTCCTCCTATAGGTGTTCGCATGATGCAAACTCAGGCGAGCCTAGTTAATGAAAGAGGGATTTGGAAGGGTAAAACTAGGTAATTCGGTTATCTCAAAAATGTTACAAATCACCCTGATTTGAGGATAACGGAGCTATATGGGACAGGATCCCCCGTGTGAATAATCCCCAGGCACTGGCCTACTTGAACCTTAAATTCACTATGGGCGATTTTGGTGGTGGGTATGTTTTTATGATGGCTTATATATCTTTGCGTAATTTGTTTATCTACCCTCTCCTCAAACTCATTAGCAAGTACTAATGAGGTGATATCTAGGTAGGGCAATATCTCATCTAATACTTGAGGGATGGTTGGCCAACCCATTGTGATTGCTAATTCAATTGTCTCCACATTTGGATAGGTTGGAAATGGACCATCAACAATTGCAATCGCATTAACATGACGAAATCTTGCAAGTAATGATGCAAGTTGTGGATGCAAGATGCCATTTTTAATCATAAGAAAAACCTACTCTACCGATGCGATCATTGACAATATCTCTTGCTTACTTGGCAGTGATGGCACCGCCCCGGCCCGAGTTGCAGTAATTGCACCAGCAGCGGATGCAAACTTTAAAGCTGTCTCAATCTCAATTCCTTCAGAGATTGCAGTTGCAAAGGCGCCACAAAAGCCATCACCAGCTGCGGTGGTATCGATTGCATTTACCTTAAATGCTGGGGTGTAAATCTGCCTGCTTTGATCTAAATAAATACTTCCATTTGCACCGAGAGTAATAATTACCTTACCGGCACCATTTTTTTGTAATTTTTTGGCGATGCCAATCGCCTCATCTTTACTTAATTGCTCTGCGCTTTGGCCGGCTAGAAAAGATCCTTCCGTTTCATTTGCAATCAGGTAATCGGTATCTTTTAGTAACTGCTCACTTAAAATTTGAATTGGCGCAGGATTTAAAATCGTTATCTTTCCAGCTGCCTTACTCCTACTTATAAACTTTTCTACCTCACCCAGCGGTACCTCTAATTGGGCTAATGCCACATTCACATCAAGGTTATTACTTAAAATCTCATCTGAGAAAGCCAACTTATCATTTGCACCTGGAATTATTACAATTCGATTCTCACCATTATGTGCCACCTCAATTACTGCTATCCCGGTCTGCACACTACTTCTAGTAATAAATTTCGCTTCAATCTTTTCACTCTTTAAAATATCAAATAAGAAATCACCATCACTATCACCTCCAAGGCAGCCAATCATTATGACCTCAGCGCCAGATCGTTTGGCAGCGATCGCCTGGTTAAACCCTTTACCTCCTGGAAAGCGCAGTAACTTCTCACCAATTACCGTCTGACCCATTGCTGGTAATTTATTGGCGTAGGTAACTAGATCTAAATTTAAACTGCCAAAGACTAAAACCGCCATGGCTTAAGAGTATAGATCGGTTGGCTAAATGAGAATACCGCTAGTTAGGATGGGCTTATGTCAATCTTAATTCGCCCAATTAAGCAAAGTGATAAGGCTAGATGGCTTGAGTTATTTAAAGAGTACATAATTTTTTATAAATCAAAATTATCTGATCAACAACTTGAATTAACCTGGCAGCGGATCCACTCAGATTTTAATATCAAGGGACTCATTGCTGAAAAAGATGGCGAAATAGTAGGTATTGCTCACTACATCTTTAGACCATCCACCTGGGAGGTTGAAGATTTTTGCTACCTTGAAGATCTCTATGTTGATCCAAAGGTAAGAGGTGGCGGAGTTGGTAGAGCATTAATAAATGAGTTAGAAAAGATTGCCACCGCAAAAGGATCAAAGCGACTTTACTGGACTACTGCTCCAGATAATGAGGTTGCCCGAAAGCTTTATGACAAAGTTGCAATTACAGATCGAGTGCAATACAAGATATTTTTAAACCAAAACAAGTAATTTAATTTCCATGCAGCTTTCGAAGCTCCACCTTACGATTGCATGCCTTAGAGGCAGCAAAAGCGAGCTTCCTACCTGTTGCAATATCAGCTGCTTCAATCAGCCAAAAGCCACTGACATTCTCCTTGGTATCAAATAAAGGTTTACCACTTTCAATATTGGCATCATTACGATTATCAATCACAGTTGCTGTTTTTGGATCCTCTAATCCCCAGGCGAAAATAAATTGGCCATTGGCTCGCAGTTCATCATTAAAGGCATCGATGGCGCTCATTTCAGCTGGTGTACCTGAGCCGGATAAATCGTCGATAACTGAAATAAGAAATCTCACGGTAAAACTATATCTAATATGTAATATTCAGGTATGACATTTTCTAACTTAAATCTGTTCGGTGTAATACTTGCTTTCTTAATCTCCTTTATAAGTGGAGCCATCTGGTTTGGCCCTAAGACTTTTTACCCAGTTTGGATGAAGGCAAAGGGCAATACCACTGGTCAATTAACCACAAGTCAAAATAAACCAGTGATTCTCTTTGGTGGCACAATCCTTGGCGTACTAATTCAAACGCTTACTCTAGCTTTAATAATTAACTCACTTGGTAAACATGTTGAGATTGGAATTACCGATGGTGCAGGTATTGGCTTTGCATTAGGCGTTGGTATCTCAATGTTTTCATCCCTCTCCCACCGGTTATTTGGTGGTGAGAGCCTTAAGGTTTGGGTAATTGAGACGGCAAATGATGCAATTAATTTAACTATTGCTGGCGCCATTATCGCCTTCTTTAATTAATTAGGTGCTACGCTAATTAACAAGAAGTTTATGAAGGTTAAAATATAAATAAACGAGGAAAAGAGGAATAAAATGAATTCAAAGCTAAGTACCCGTAAATTCGCTCCCTACGCGGCGATCGCAGCGGTAATTAATTCGATCATCTTTTTAATTGCAAAATCTGCAGATGCAACTATGGTGGTAAATCAAGGTGGATCAAGAAGCATCACTCTTGTTATGGTTTTTGGTGCCACATTTTTTGGCCTCGTTGTAGCAGCTTTGGTTGCTTCAAAAATCGGTAATAAATCTCAGAAGTTTTTATCTAATTCACCGGTGATTGGACTGGTATTTGGTGTGGTTACTGCGATTGCGCCATTTACGGCATCGGATGATTCAAAAACTGCAGTGGCATTGGCGTCAAACCACATTGTCGCTGGAATTGTTTGGTACGTCGGAGCAAAGCGTTCAACTAAATAATTAACTTCAGAATTTGAGAAGTTTGCTAAATTACTGCTGCCTCTAATTCGCTGACTATCAGCTTAGACATTCCCATCATTGCCTGCATAGCAGCCGCTGATTTAACTGGATCAGGGTTAGCTAGGCATTCACCAAGTTGCTTTGGAATAATCTGCCAAGACAGACCAAACTTATCCTTAAGCCAACCGCATCTTCCAGCAGAACCACCATTTGAGGTTAGAGCATCCCAGTACTTATCAACCTCTGCTTGGTCTTGACACAAAATAAAAATTGAAAAAGCTTCAGTAAAAGAAAACATGGGCCCACCATTGAGGGCTGTGTATTTTGAGCCCAATATTTCAAACTCAACTGTGAAAACACCGCCATCTGGGCTATTAGTTTTCTTAAGAATTTTTGAGTCCTTGAAAAGATTTACGTAAAGCTCTGCTGCTTCCTCAGCTTGGTTATTGAACCAGAGCATGTGGCTTAGTTGGGGCATTTCCTAACCTTAAACTACCGGCGACATAAACTGAAAAACGCTCTTGCTCCACTTATTTATAGCAATTCTGAGTTAGGCCATATTCAAAATAATAAAGAAGAGTCGCCCTATAAGTCGGATGCTTCTTTACATTCCTTGGACAAATACAAGACTGCCAGAATCGGTCAGCTCGTTCATTCTGATATCTCGGTAAGGAGCATAGTCATCTGAGTCGTACCACTCCTCTGCCAACGCCATGCTTGGGAAGCGCAGCACCGCTGACCAATTTCCTTTGAAGTTTCCTTCTTTGGTGATTGGAGTGTCAGATCCTGCAATCATTTCGATACCCCATTTTGCGAGGATTGGAAACACGTGCTGGGCATAGCGCTCCATGAACTCTGCTTGATTTGTAATGTTTATTTGAACTAAGCCATAGGCAGGCTTTATCTCTTCATTCATTTCCATATCTCCATCTTTTCGAATTGCAGGACGTTGGAACACTAGGCTAGTAACTTGCATTTTGCAAGTTATGAGGTAGGGTTAAATTCTGATTGTCACCAGCCCATATAGTTCGAAGGAGTCATCCCATGGCAAAAAAGGTTTTAGTATCAGGTATCACTGGATATATCGGACAGCATGTCGCTGCTGAACTTCTTCGCCAGAAATATGAAGTTGTAGGAACGGTTCGCTCGCTAGCAAAAGCTGAGAATACAAAATCTGCTCTCTCCTCGCTGCCCGGTGCATCCAATGTTAGATATGTTCAAGCGGACGTGCTTTCAGATTCGGGTTGGGCTGAAGCAATGAAAGGATGCGACTTTGTCATTCACTTAGCTTCCCCATTTCTCTTAGCTGAACCCAAAGATGAAAATGTCATGATCACTCCTGCGGTTGAGGGCACAAAGCGAGTGATTAAGGCTGCAATAAAGGCAGGCATTAAGAGAGTCGTACTTACCTCATCTGTTGTTTCAATGACTTCAGGACGACCAAGTGGAACATACGGACCAGATTCATGGTCGGATATAAATCAAAATATTGGCGCTTACGCAAAGAGCAAGACCCTGGCAGAGCGAGCTGCATGGGAAACCGTTAAGGGAAGTTCCATGGAACTTGTTGCCATCAATCCTGGTTTTGTACTTGGACCATCTTTAGGTACTGCTGGTGACGGTACGAGTGAAGCAATGATTGCAAATCTCATTGGCGGCAAGATGCCAGCAATTCCTGATATCGCTATGGGTATGGTCGATGTAAGAGATATTGCCCGTCTACACGTTGCAGCGCTTGAAGCACCTAAGGCTGCCGGTAAAAGATTTATTGCTGCTAGCTCGCAACCAGTTGCTATGTCTTATTTAGCCGAAACGCTCAAGAAAGCCGGTTACAAAAAGGTGCCGTCTCGGAAAGCGCCTAACTTTGCAATTAAACTCATGGCGCTCTTTGACCGTGAAGCTAAGGGAATGGTTCCTAATCTCGGCGTAAAGATTGCTTACGACAATCACGAAACAATTGAGATTCTTAACTGGAAGCCGACTCCACTAGAGATAACCTTTACCGAGATGGCAGCAGCTATCTCTAAGTAAGGGGACGACGTGGCTAGAAAGAAGGAAAGCCCTGTTGAATGGCGCTCTGAATGTCCCATTAGTTCTGGGCTAGACATCCTTGGAGACAAGTGGTCTCTGCTCATCGTGCGAGATCTCATCACTTACGGGACTCGTACGTATTCTGAGTTCTCTGAATCGCCAGAGAGAATTTCTACAAACATTCTTGCTGACAGACTGAAATCACTCACAGCTTTGGGAATTATTGAGAGAGTAGATGCTGACCGAAGTGCTCGGAATAATGCGTTCCAACTTACTAAAAGCGGAAAGGAACTTCGCAAGGTTCTTGAGGCATTAGGGAGATGGTCTTACACAAACATGCGAAATCTGCATCCAAAAATTGTGAGTATTGATTAAAAGAAGAGTCGCCCTATAAGCCAGAAAGATTTAGCTAAGCCTTAATTGAGAGAATTTTCCAATATGTGATGCATCGCCAGATCCATTCAAATGGTCCATATTTGAACTTACTTAGCCACAGTCCACTCAAGATAACTTGTGCGATATAAAGCAGGAAGCTGATCCCTAAAACTTGGAAACCATTTAACTTTAGAGCAAGGCCAAGTCCCCATCCATAAGCCAGATACGTAAGTACCAAAGATTGGGTCAAATAGTTGGTCAGCGCCATTCTCCCTACTTTAGAAAAGAAGCCATAGATCTTGCGAGTTGGATTCTTGAGAAAAGCCAGAGTTAACGCAGATGCATAGCCCAAGCAAAGGATCGGACCAGCTAAATATTGATCTTCAATGATTGCAATGAGTGCACTGACAGTTGGAAGGAACTTCGTTCCCGCAACGATCAGAAACATCAATGAGAATCCAACAGTTAGGCCCCAGAAACGAACTTTTTTGAGGATCTCAATTTTTTCAGGCAACTGGCGAATGAAGTTACTTCTACCTAGATAGAGGCCAATTAAAAACATCGCTAGAACGGTTGGGATTCTTGAGAAAAGAAGCGGTGATAGCTCTAGATAGGTATGAATCCTTTCGGCAATTCCCTCTATGAATCCGTTTTGGAGCAACTGCTGTGTTGCATCGGTGTTGGCAAACTCTTTAGCTAGTGAGGCATCACTCTTTGCGAAAGTCTCTGCTCCAGAAGTCGATAATCTTGCAATTAATGTGTAAATGAAGATCGCAAGGACTAATACGCCAGGAACGGCAAGGAGTGAAATTACCCATTTCCTGATTCGAGAGTATGTAGTTTTTCTAAAGAGAATTAAGAGGGTTCCGGTGATTGCATAGATCACCAAGATATCCCCATCCCAAAGGAGCAAGATGTGAAGCAATCCAAAAAGTAATAACCCAACCATACGTCGTGAAATTCTCGGCAAGAATGCACTTCCCTGTTTTTCAGCGCTTTGAATTTGAATGGCAAAACCAATTCCAAATAGGAGCGAAAAGAGAGTGAAGAACTTTGATTCCACAAAGAAGAGAATTAAATCTTGCAAAATTCGATCAGCAAAGGGAATGTCCACAGTGAAGGCTGGAGTGGAACCCTTTACTGCAAGGATCGACATCGCGTTAATAATTAGGATTCCGGCAAGGGCAAAACCTCGAAGCACATCGAGGACTTGTATTCGTTCCTGATTATTAGGAGAAGCGACGCCGTGCATTCTCAAATTATAAAAGAAGAGTCGCCCTATAAGCCGGATGCACTCTATATTTTGAGAGACATTACTAGTAAAATGTGAGTTATGCCAAAAACATATCATGCGCGAATGACCGCTCGAAGTGAAAGTCCATATGTTGTTTTCTTGATTGGGATGAGAATTAATAATATTTTCGCAATTCATAAATGGCTTCC
>Ga0214919_10005526_pt1 | contig 17881 bp, 21 predicted proteins | sample LL1503_MetaG_FD_177994 | JGI IMG/M metagenome (GOLD analysis project Ga0214919, IMG submission 177994) | Freshwater microbial communities from Lake Lanier, Atlanta, Georgia, United States - LL-1503 | ecosystem: Environmental > Aquatic > Freshwater > Lake | place: USA: Georgia | collected...
AAGCCAATTGCCGCACAATAAAGCTTAGTGGCTTTGGACAAGCTGAAAAAATTGATCCTCACTACTGCCGAATGAGAATTATCATCATGGAGTCATCCCCTACTTTTAATCACCTCCATACTATCGCTTAGATCAGCCTACTGATTTTGGCGCACGCCCAAGGCAAATTTAGTCAAAAAACCGAAAAGTTGCGTTATGCAACTTTTGACTCAATTACACGGTTTATTACACGAATGGTCTTTTTAGCTATAAATCGTTAATTTTATTAGGTTTTTGACTAGCCTGGATTTCTGTTAATCCGCAGGTTCCTGGTTCGAGTCCAGGTCGGGGAGCCAAAATACGAAAGCCCGCAAATGAAAGTTTGCGGGTTTTTCATTTTGCGTCGCGCCACGCTCAAACAAGCCAGTTTTCCGCGAGTACGCCCGGGTATTTTTCGAAATCTTTCAGATTGTTGGTCACCACCGTCACTGATAACGCCTTCGCATGCGCCGCGATCAATTTATCAAGATGATCCTTCTTGCTCTCGCGTGTAGCCAGTCGAATCGGACCGTATGCCGCACCCGCGACCTGATCGAATGGCATCACGGGAATATCTTCAATAAGGGATGAAAGATTTTTTACTTCACGTTTGGGATCTGACGAGACCGAGACACCATAACTAAGCTCAGCGAAAGTTATTGCTGACATTACTACCTCGCCGACGTAGCACTGCGCGAATCGATTGGCAACCTGTGCGGGTTGATTTTTCATCAGATAGATGCACATGTTGGTATCGAGCATGTATTTGGGACTCACAGCGAATCTCGCTCCGCTTGCTCATGCTCGCCCCGACCTTCAGCAAAAAACTCAGGTGAGAACCGTGCAAATTTATTGAGTACTTTACCCAGCGTTCTTCTGGCTGGTCTGATCCGAATCTCCTCACCCTGACGCTCGATTTCCAGCTCAATATCCGTACGTTCATACGCCAGATCGGAAGGAATCCGAACAGCCTGCGAGTTGCCGTTTTTGAAAATTTTGGTAGTGTGCATGGTCGTACCCCAAGATCTGATCTCCTCGGAATATAGCGCACAACAGCCTGCAAGTAAACACATGGATGTACAATTCTTCTGTGAAACTCCTCGACACTTGGCAGCTTGCACGGGTAATCGCACGTTTTATTACACGCCCCCAAATATCCACTGTAAGTATTTGAATAAAAAGCGAAAAATTCAATCTGCCGACGCTGTTAAACTGCGGGATTCAGGCTCATGTAAAAATCGAGAATCTAATAAAAACAAGCACTTAATCTAACTCACAAATTGAGCCTTTTTGTTTGAGCAATAAATAGAAACTCCTACCCTCGCCGCATACACTTTCGCCAGCGGATACAATTTATCCATCTATCCAAGAAAGCTGGATCGCTATGGAAAAACATTTACTAAAAAAATTACAAATTTCTCAATTGAGCGGTGAACTAGAACAATTAACCATAGAGCACGCTGAAGCATTTTTTGAACAATACCGTGATCCATCCATCAGGAAGCTAACCAATTTACCTACCCTAACTTCTACTAAAGAAGTGCAAGACTGGATCGCTGAAGAGACGTCCACCGCGAATTCCTACAACTATGCAGTCTTACTACCTAAACAGGGTTTTGTAGGCTTTGTAAATCTGACCGTCTCAGAACATGCTGCCTTTTTCGGGATATGGCTAGGCACTAAATATCAAGGCAAAGGGCTTGGTACTGAAATCGGTCAATTCGTATGCCAGCAGGCACTAGAATTCGGATTAAGGGCAGTATTGAGATCAGCATTTTTAACCAACCCTGTATCAATCAGTATGCTCAGAAAAACTGGCTTTGAGACACTCTCAATTCGAGCTGATGCTCCCCATGATGACCGAGTCTTCTTCATTATGACTAATGACCCGAGTATTCAACAAAATGGCAACTTTGAGCTAATCGACTATTACCGAAGAGAACAGCTACCGTTTACGTTTACTCAGGGTGATGAGTAAAAGCTGCAATATGAAGCACCATTTTTAATTTATTCCCGCTTTTGGGGATATAAATCCCGTTTCTATATTCTTGTACGGTTCAGGAGCATTAAAATTAATGCGCTGGCACTAGTCCATGAAGATTATTTTTACTAGAATGAATTCACGTAGAGCCAGCAGAACCTGATTTAGAACTTGACATGGCTAGACTATTAAAATTACCAACGCAGATTAAATTTTATTCGCGGAAAAATGATGGATGAAAACGACTATCTAACTTCGGATGAACTACGCCTTCTCACAGGCAAAGGAAGTAGTTTCCTTCAAATTGAAATGCTGAATAAACATAAAATACCTCACTGCCTTGATGAATACGGCACACCTCTTGTTAGGTTTAAAGAAGTCCGTGAATTTTCTCAAACCTTCGAATCTGAAAGCATTACAAATAAAATATTGAATCGATTACGCGGCAAATGAAATCTGATGCGCCTAAAGGCTGCAGTTGAGTTGGTGTAACTAAGCCGCGAGTCATTTTTTCTTATTCACTACATCTGGCGTTATGGCGTCCACCGTATTAATGGCAGTCTTGCCTGCATAAATCACAGCATAACCAAAAGCATCCGCCGGCATTTATAGTAAGTGTCGTGTACAAACTTAAACTAAGCCCGATTTTTTAATTGCTTGCACCATTAGTCGAGATAGTTTGTCAAAATGAGTCAGCGCCGCTTTTCTCAGGACTAGCTGCTTGCGTCGGGCATCTTCGGTGTCTTCCAACATAATCCAACCTTTTTCACGCATAGATTTCAAACGGCCGTGAAGCATGGCTGGCGAGCCTAGTTCGCGCTTACCCATTAAGTCTTTAACCGATAGCCGCTCTTTATTCTGGCGCGCATAGGCGATAAATTCAAGTATGCGGCTCTCAAGAGGCTCAAGGGGTGGTAATGCGGGCAGACCGCGAACGGTCTCAGTCAATTGAAGAAATCGAAAATATATGTCTGCTGGACGAAGAAGTTTAGCCACTTTGAAATTCACTTAATTTTAAAAAGGTTAGAACGAATAAAATAAAAAGGAGTGACTGGAATTGATGAACAAGATTACATCCAGATTCCTTGGTAAGCACGAAAGTATTTTTACCTGCAGTTAGTAAACCTGAACTGTGAGTTAATTATCAAAACAATATTTGAAGAATTTCTCTTTGATTTTCTAAGTTCATTAGCTCTCTCCTTTAAATGCAAAATGCTAAGTTATATATTTTAACTTACCCGTGAACTGCCAAAGGAAGATATTTACGACCGCGTTTTAAAAAATACTATAGCGACTTTGTCCGCGACAAAATAGATCGGACAAATGTTTATTCAGCTGGTACCGTGAATAATTATGCGTAAAAGCCCATTTTATATTCCATCTGAAATCGAGCGTGAAACTGGATTTGGGAAAGAGCAATTAAGAAAGTGGCGTCAGAGATTTGGATTCCCTCCAAAGGAATCAAACCTTACTGGTGCGACAGCCTACTCACTCACGACTGTTAATCAACTTCTCTTGATAAAACGATTGTTAGAAGCTGGCTTGCGGCCTGCACAAGTTGTTGGCAAGTCAATAGTGGAACTTGAAAGGCTAAAATTAGGAATGGGTCTGAATATTCAGGCTGTACTACCCGATGAATCAACTATGAAATTTATTGACTACATCAAGCTTAGTAACATGAAAGGTTTCTTAGCTTTTTTAGAGGAAAAGCGACTCTCGCAAACCATGCTCGATTTTGTTCAATATACGATTGCTCCACTTATGATCAGTATTGGAGATGCTTGGAGTCGGGATGAAATCGACATTCATCATGAACATCTTTGCACTGCATATGTCGAACGCTATTTACAGTCAGAGATTCTTAATTTTTTACCAAGGCAAGGTTTACCAGTTATTTTGTGCTCTCTTCCACCTGGAGAACACCATTTGCTTGGCTTGTTGATGGCTGAGGCTGTACTGGCTGAGCAGGGCGCTGTCACGATCAATATTGGACGTGACATACCGTTGAATAATCTAAAGTTGGCTTCTATTTCATGTAAGGCTGACGTAGTCGCACTTTCCTTCAGTTTTGCCTACCCCGCTCGCGATGTCTTGCCTGCTCTATCGCATTTACGGCGTTTGCTTCCGCCGCATATTCAGATATGGGCAGGAGGTGCGGGCATTTCTGTCATTAGAAAGAACCCTAAAGGTGTAAAAATTATCTACGATTTCAATGAAGTTGTTATTGCACTGAATGACATTACTTTTCATTAGGCAATTTCTATAGATCTCACTCACAAGACTGAGCTTATTGCTTTTATTAGCAGTCACATTTCAGCTTAGGCAAAGAAAACACCCTAACTAAAACCATTCAACAGTCTTACCATCACACTGGACTATGTCTAGTATCAATCGTAGTCTCGTCAGGCTCATGCACTGAAAACCAAATAGTCTCTGACCTAGGTGCATTATTCATTTGCTCAAAAGCCATCTGACATCTACCAAGTACTGAACCAGCCTCGAGAATCAGCATAATATTACCTTGGAATGGGATGCTTACCCCCACAACTCTAAGTTTTTCGTCATAAAAAGACTCGGCATCATCTGCAAAAGCTTCAATAGCAGCATCATATAAAATATCTTCAATCTCAGCTGCGATTTTCTCAATGTCTTTTTTAGGTGCAAGCTGAATGTTAAGACGGGCAAACATTATAGTTTTGCTCATAACAACTCCTAATCAATTTGATGCACGACATGAAAAATAATTTATTTCAATTTGAACTACTGTCAATTTAGGATCAGCGAAGTAGAGCTTATTCAGATCATAAAAGATTGAGGCGCTGGATGTTGAAACACACTGTTTTGATTTGGGGTGCAATACACAAAACTCCCCTACTGTCCGACGAATTTCTCATTACGCCGATATGCTGCCGACCGTGTCAGAAGCCCTAGTACTGCACCCTAAAGCACTAACGCATATTAGCTGACTCAACAATTCATTTTGGGGTTAGTGGCACATGTAAAACCAAGTCAGATCAATTAATGAGGTTTTTCTTCTTACATATCAAAATGAATGATATCGTTCTAGCCTTGTTCGCCGGCAAGTATTGGCAAGAGTGACATATAGATTTTGATTTACTAGCGTACATTACCTTATGTTTGAAGCATCTCCTGAAAATCCTCATTGCGACCAAAGTCAGAATCTGATTTAGTCGCTCATTTTCAGAACACTGTAAAAGGAGCTTGCGATGATCAGTGACAGTGATGTGCGCGATTACGTGCGCGACGGTGTGATTGTTGTGCAGCAGGTGCTGGACCAGCAACTGCTGACAGCGCTGCGCCTCAAGATCGCCGACCTTACTGCCTCCGCGGCTAGCGTGAATGCACATAACGATGTCTACGATCTGGAGCCGAGCCATTCACCGCAAGATCCAAGGGTTCGTCGCATTAAACTGCCGCACAAGGTCGATCCGCTGTTCTACGACGTTGTGCGTCAGCCGCAGGTCATCGCCATCTTAAAAAAACTGCTGGGCCCGAATATACGGCTGCACGGATCCAAGCTGAACATGAAGTCGGCGCATTACGGTTCACCGGTTGAATGGCACCAGGATTGGGCTTTCTACCCGCACACCAACGACGACATTCTGGCCATAGGCGTTATGCTGGACGACACAGATATGTCTAACGGTCCGATGTTGGTCACTCCACAGACCCACAGGGGTGAGGTATGGAACCACCACGGCGAAGACGGCTGTTTTGCCGGGATGATCGACCCTGATCTGATTCAGAATGAAATCAAACTCGCCCGCCCCTGCACGGGCAAGGCAGGCAGCATGTCTTTTCATCACGTGCGCGCCTTGCATGGGTCGGCGCTGAACACATCCGATAGACAACGCAATCTCCTGCTATTTGAAGTTGCTGCCAGCGACGCCTGGCCTTTGGCCGGGGTCAAGGACTTCCAAGAATTTGATAGCCGCCTGCTGGCCGGTGGGTCCACCATCACGCCACGCGTGACTCAGGTCCCAGTGCGGATTCCGTTGCCACCACCCTTGCGCCAGGGTTCTATCTACGAGACGCAATCCGCCTACACCAAGACCTACTTCACCCGGACTATCTCGTAAGCCACAGTTCTTTCGTTTAGCCGCAACCGCCGGCGCGAAAAAACTGCGCTCCATCAACGTACGGGAGAAGCCAATGACGACGACCAGCCCCACTGAGACAAACAATTCACCGGCTTTGCGCGTCATATTGACTGCGAGCATAGGTTCGGCTTTAGAGTGGTATGACTTCTTTTTATACGGCACCGCTGCTGCCCTCGTTTTCGGCGATTTGTTTTTCCCTAAAAACGATCCGCTGACAGGCACTTTGCTGGCATTTCTTACTTTTAGCGTCGGTTTTGTGGTCCGTCCCCTGGGCGGTATTCTGTTCGGCATCATGGGCGACCGTTACGGGCGAAAACCGGTGCTGGTCACAACCCTGCTGATGATCGGTATTGGTACCACGGCGATCGGTCTGCTGCCAACCTATGAGACTGCCGGCTTTTGGGCACCTGTGATGCTAGTGTCCTTGCGCATACTTCAAGGTCTAGGCGCTGGCGCGGAGTACGGCGGCGCAGTGATATTTCTGGTCGAGAATGCTCCCCCGAACAGGCGCGGTTTCTGGGGTGGTTTCGCGCCCATGGGGGTAGCTGTTGGCAATCTGCTTGCGGCCGGTGCATTTGCCCTTGTTAGTATGCTGCCTCGCGAGGATCAACTTGCCTGGGCATGGCGGGTGCCATTTCTAGCCAGCGTCTTGTTGATCGCTGTCGGGCTTTATGTCCGCTTGCGCATTACCGAAACCCCGGTGTTCACCGAGGCCGTGCTGCGGCGCGGTAAGGTAGAAGCCAATCCGGCCACTGCCACCTTGCGCCTGCATCCGCGCAACTTCATGGTTGTACTGGGCTCGCGCCTGGCGGAAAACGGTCTGGGTTATCTGATCCCCGTGTTCGGGCTCAGCTACTTAGTTAACAACCTCGGCGTGCCCCGCGCGCAGGCGCTCAGCGCACTGATGCTTGCCTTCGCGTTAGAACTGTTCACTATCCTAGGCTTTGCGGCGCTGTCAGACAAAATTGGCCGACGACCGGTATATATGTTTGGAGCACTTGCCGGCGTAGCACTGGCCTACCCTTTCTTCTGGATGATCAGTACCCGGGAATGGATTTGGATCGCCACCGCCTTCATCCTTGGACGTGCGGTGGTAGTGGCAGCGATGTTCGGCCCGCAGGCCGCCTATTTCGCTGAACTTTTTCCACCACAGCGACGTTTTACCGGATTTGTGTTTGCCCGCGAACTCGGCTCCATGCTGGCCGGCGGACCGGCCCCTTTTGTGGCTACCGCCTTGGTCGCCTGGGCCGACGGTGGCTGGTGGCCAGTTTCCATCTACATGATTATTTTGTCGTTGTTGACTGCGTGGGCGGTTTATTGCGGGCCGGAAACCTTTGAGGAAAAGATCGACGCCTGAATAAGTGCTCGCTGATCACAAGCACCTCTATCGGCTTGAATACCCAAGCATATCTTTTGCTATTAATATTTATTTTGGTTCAAGACGATGAACTTTGGGCTTAGTACAGATTAATTTTCAACATAGATTAACAATATATCTCTTCAAAAAAGGAATAAAAAAAATCAACGCAGATCAGGGACAATTGGCTTTCCCATGTTAATTAAATCGTCTATCAATTTCAGCGCATCTTTTCCCGTGGCAAGATAAGGGTCAAATTCAGGATGTTGCATCTGTATCAGTGGATCATCTTTTGAAAGATGAACTAGCGCCATAGACCATTGTTTGTACTGTCTTTGTTTTATATCCTCCATCAATAATAGCTCAACATTTTTATGGCGTGGATCTGTTCTAACAGCAGAGTAAAGGCGATTAACCTTTGATCTTTCACCTTCCAAAATTTGCATCCATAAACCAACACCTTGACAAAGAACGCCCGTGATATCGGATTCTTTATTTTTTTGTATTGAAGTTTTTAGAATCGAAGATGTTACTGTTGATGTCACAGGGCCTACTGGCTGGCTTACATATAGTAAATGAACTAGCATCCACATTCCTTTTGTGAAATCATCAATTTTTAAAATAATTGTTTTCTGAACTGGGGCATGCGCAACAGATGCAAGATCCGGATCAATTCCATCGTGCACTGATCGACGGCTTAAAACGCTATGTTCCGTTAATGTCGGTCTAATGTAAAGGTTGCTGTCAGACCCAGCACGAATTCCGTCTTGATGTCAGGCAGTTTTCGAAAGAAGCTAAGTCACTGCGCGTCGCTCGGCCTGGGCGCGCGCTTTGGCTTGTTCATAAAGTTCGACGTCGATTCGAACGGGCATTCCCATAATGGTGTCTTCAGCGGTCATCTTAATGAACTGCTTGAGTAAGTAGAAATCCATTCGCAGTGACTATCGCTAGTCCGTAATGATTTCAATGATTTCGATATTTTGACGTTCAGGATATCGTGTAATTAGATAAGCAAGAGCATTTTCAGGAGTGACACTTTCCTTAGTAACCTTGATCAACGCTGTTGCACGAAGTTCTTCATCTAAATCTGTAACGTATTGGAATCGAATAATCATTTCACTTCCAAATCACTTCGGTTACTTCAATCTGACGCTTGTCGGGATACTTATCCCGTAGATATTTAAGTACGCTGGAATCAGACTTGCCTGGCACTTGCGTAGTAATCGATGCAGACATCTTTGCATCGGAATTCGGCTTGCTCAAGTAGGTATAACGGATTAGAGCTTGGGAACTTGACATATTAATTATCACCTATTTGCTATTGTGATTTAAATTATCTTGATTCACCTAGATCCCTGAGCTTTGAATGAAGTACATACTATCGCTTTATCACAATCCAGCATAAGTATGAATCTGATTTCCTGATTGGGAATTTATCTGTACATTAAACGACAGAATGATTCGATTTTTATCCCCTTCATATGCCATTGCTTTATGCGGCAAATACGATGGGAAGATAACTAGCATTCCTTCTTCCGGTTGAATATCAATACTACTGTTCTGCAAATAAGAATTACCCATATCCATATATGCTCCCGCTTGGAACTGAGTATAAGGACCGTAAAATCGGGTTACACCATTTAATTCACCCAAAATAGGATGCTGATTTCGTCGTTCGGCTGCATCTATTTGAATGTAATACACACCCGACCACGAGCAATTACCGTGAGTATGTACGTCATGAAATGCTCGACCATTTTGAATCTGAAACCAGCATCCAACAAACTGTAAATCCATCGATAATTTACCTGCTGGCCATGCATGCTTATTTGCATGCTTAGAGAGATTTTGCACTGAGCCAGCAATGAATTTTAAGAGCATAGAAAATTCAGGTAATTCAATGCGGCCTATCAGGTCATCAGAACTCGAATAAAAATTTTCTAACTTGTTTGAATCTTGCATTGCTCGCATACCAGTAAACGCTCTCGCAAGAACTGGATTGATCACTGGAGCGTCCGGGCAACGCTGCACATCTAGTGGTATGGGCCAGAGTGATTGCATCAGCTTTCTGTACAGAGAGGCATAGTCAGTTTCCAGCCGGTTCTTTTTTCAAAGGCTGTCAGATCTTCGGGCGTATCTATGTCAAGTATGAAGCGATCATTGTCCGTGACATGCTTATGTACTAAATCGGGATGATCATCAATAAATCTGCGGCAACCAATTTTCTGATCAGTAGCCAGAAGCTCTTGAATAATTTCACCAGAAAACACAACGGGATTTCCTCGCTGTCCACATACCTCGGGATACACAATCGAAGTTTCTGGCGGTCGCTTCTTATAGGCAGAAATAAGCTCTGTCAATTCGGCACTGCCGAGTAGCGGCTGATCAGCCAAAACAACCAACACAACATCAAATTTACTACCTAGGGCTTGCAGTCCCAGTCTGACTGAGGATTGCTGACCAGCTTCGGGGTTCGGATTGCGCACGACAGTGACTGGAAAAGTTTCGACTGCTGGTTCTATTTCGCTGTGGTGGTAGCCCGTGACAACGACTACCTCATCAATACCACCGCCACTCAAAGCAATCAAATGCCGGTTAATCAGTGGCACGCCTTGTAGGCGAAGCAAACATTTAGGGACACTACCCAGACGCGACCCCTCGCCTGCGGCTAACAACACAGCGCCTACCCTCAGGCGTTCATACAAACCGCCGCCTTGTTTCAATAAACAACCCATCGACTACTCCCTCGATTTTTATTCAGGCAGATTTTTTGTTAGTTTAAATTAACCAGATTATCCAGGCTCTGCAACGTATTGACTGCCATGAATCCACTGATTAGATGACGACTTCTCTGCATAGCCTGTGAACTAGGTACTTCCTTATTCGGGTGCAGCCAAAACAGCTTGGCACCGCGCTGTCTAACAGCCTTGATAGCACGTTCCGTCTCTTCTGGCGGATCGGTATCGTAACCGTCAGAAAGAACATACACCAAATCCCTGCTTCCCAAAGCACGACCTACATGTACTTTCAGGAAGGTCTCCATATTGGTCGCTATCTTAGTACCACCGCCAAAACCAAAGGTCACCGCATTAATTTTTTCCTGTACCCGACCGCTGTTGCGGTTGAGTAGCTGGGTAATCTCACTGATTCGAGTATGAAATACGAAAACCCGAGCATTCAATACCTGACTAAAAGCGCGACCTATACGCAGAAAAAACGGAGCATGGGCTTCCATCGATTTACTGACATCAACCAGCACATAAATACGCGGCATGATCTGATCACGCTGTTTTCTTTTTAGCCTAAGTAGCTCGCCCCCGGTAGATAAGCTCTGCCTAATCGTGGACGGTATATCGATGCGCTGGGTCTGATGAGTATGTATCCATTTACGGATTAACTTCCTGCGAAGTCGCTGCTCTAGCGGACGGATATAGGATTCCAGTTTATCTATATCTTCCGGCATCCATTTCTTAAAATCCTGATGTAAGGGATCGACCTTGCTAGCGCCACCCATTGCCTGCGGGTTCTCAATACCATCGCCCTGACCACCCTGAAAATCTAGTCCAACTGATGGCTTAGCCGCACCAGGCGGGGCTTCCATGTCGGCATGCATCTGCTCGACCAGTTGTCTGAGTGATTTTGTTTTTTTTTGGCTACCGCTACTGCGCGTACTGCCGCGCACCTTATGAGGAAACCAGAATGCATCGAACAGATCGGGGTATTTGCGCCACTGGTCTGCCGTTGAACAAGTAATGCTGCGCCAGCAGGATTTTAGACTAGGGTAATGCTTGGGCTCGAGCTTCATGGTGATGCGAAGCATGGCTTCTAGTTCTGCTAAACCAATCAAAAATCCATGCTCTCGCAAATAATCAGCAAAGCCTCGAATTTGCGTGACTGGTAAGCTCGCTAGCACTGAACGCTGCGTCACACTAGCGCAGATCCCCGGCAACGCCGACATCGATGCCGACCCGGCTTTCTGACTGCAGTTTTGAAATAATTTCAGAACCCATCTGCCACTGATCTGATCGGGTTTTTAACAAAGACGATAAGCAAGCGCGAATCATATCCGGATCGTCTGGCACGCTATCTTGTCCCATCGCGCAGAGCACACGCACCCAATCCAAGGTTTCGGCGATACCCGGCACTTTTTCCAGATCTTGTTTTCTGAGTTTCTGCACAAAACTCACTGCCTGCTGCACCAGTACATGATTCGCTTCAGGCACTAGTTTTTTGATAATCTCTATTTCGCGCGGAAGACTGGGGTAATCCACATAGTGGTAAAGACAGCGGCGACGTAAGGCATCTGATAAATCTCTGGTGCCATTGCTGGTAAGGACAACGATAGGCTTGCTGACCGCGGTGACGGTACCAAACTCTGGCACAGATATTTGATACTCACCTAAAACTTCCAACAAGTAAGCTTCAAATGACTCGTCTGCACGATCAATCTCATCGATCAATAAAACAGCAGGTTTGTCTGATGTAATGGCTTGCATCAAGGGGCGCTTTAGCAAGAAGGCTTCTGAAAACAAATCCTGTCGCAAGCTTTCGCCAACACCCTTCTCTGCTTCACGCAAACGAATTTCCAGTAATTGTTTACTGTAATTCCATTCATAGACTGCTTGATTCAAATCCAGACTTTCATGACACTGAAGTCGAAACAAGGGTCGATCAAGTGCAATCGACAAAGCATTGGCAATCGCTGTCTTACCAACGCCAGCTTCACCTTCAAGCAGCATGGGGCGCTCTAGCGCTGTTGCCATCCAGACTAAGGTCGCCAAACTTTCATCGGGAACATAGCCGGATGCTGCAAGCAAACCTGACACATCCTTAGGTGTCATGATTACTTACGACTTTCTTCCAAGCAGTCGACCAAAAAAGTCTTTGATGAGCATCCACGCAATAGCTAGACCATTCAGTTCCGTGACTGCCTGAGTAGGGGCAGCACTATTCGCGTCAGTAGAGGGTGATAAACCAGGCGGTGTTGCAGCGATTGCTTTGATTTCAAAATTGCCGGCAAACTGCTCCAAAATCATGTCAGAAACCGATGTCATCATACGACCGCCAAACTGTGCAAATTTACCGTTGACGATCACTTCGGCCTTGCCCAGCAAACTGGTCGTGCCATCTGGCTCAGCCTGCAAGGTCGCTGTCAATTGCATGGATGCTGTAGAGCCACCTTTATCCGCACCCTTACCCATCATAACCAGTGAACGCATTGCTGCATCTACCGAAATGACTTCAATATCACCTGCAAATGCTGCTACAGCTGGCCCTACCTTGACCTTGACACTCCCTTTATAGTTTTTATCGTCAACCTTTTCTGTAATGGCCGCACCTGGCATACAGGTAGCAAGCTCGGTAATATCCGACAACACCCCCCAACAAGCATCGAGGGGGGCCTTGATAGGATAGCTTTTATCAAGCGTTACTTGCATTAGCGCATTCCTTTAGTGAGTCAAACCATGAGCCTTAAGCTCTTTCCAGATTTTGAATGCCGTGTGCGGCATTTCTAAATGTGTTACCCCTAGGTGAGCAAACGCATCGACCATGGCTGATGTAAAGGTTGGAATGCTACCTACGTGCGGAGACTCAGCCACACCTTTGGCACCAATCGGATGATGTGGTGAAGGCGTCACAGTGAAATCAGTCTCCCAGTGGGGTGTCTCTACAGAAGTCGGTAGGAAATAATCCATCAGGCTATTGCCCTGAATATTGCCTTGCGCGTCAAAGGACAAGAGCTGGCCCATCGCAACCGCAAACCCTTCTGTCAGGCCACCATGAATCTGGCCTTCAATGATCATTGGGTTAATTCTCGTACCGCAATCATCAAGTGCATAGAAGCGACGAATCTTTGTTTCACCCGTGCCCTTATCGATATCAACCACGCAGAGGTAAGCACCAAACGGGAATGTGAAATTAGGCGGGTCGTAGTAATGAACTGCTTCTAAACCTGGCTCCATACCTGCTGGTGGCTTGTTGTAAGCGGCCCAGGCAATTTCCGTCATCGTCTTAAATTTTTCGGCATTCCCTTTGACTTTGAAACGATCGATTTCCCACTCAAGATCGTTCTCGCCCACTTCGAGTAAATGCGCAGCCAGTTTTTTTGCTTTGGCATGAATTTTTCGAGCCGCCATAGCAATTGCAGCGCCCGCTACGGGTGTGGAACGCGAGCCATAAGTGCCTAATCCATACGGCGCTGTGCTGGTGTCACCTTCTTCTACCTGAATCACTTCAGAGGGAATACCGAGTTCAGTGGCTATGATCTGAGCATAGGTCGTCTGATGTCCTTGGCCTTGAGTAATTGTCCCCATACGAGCGATTGCACTACCCGTAGGATGAACCCGAATTTCACAAGAGTCAAACATACCGACACCTAAGATATCGCATATCTTAGAAGGACCTGCACCGACAACTTCAGTAAAGGTAACGAGTCCAATACCCATCAATGTCGGACAATTGGGATCCGCCCGCTTTGCAGCTTGTTCGGCACGCAGGCCTTTGTAATCAACTGCGTTGAGTACTTTGTCGAGCGCCGTATCGTAATCACCTGAATCGTATTCAAAACCGAAGGCAGATGTGTACGGAAATTGTTCTTTACGAATGAAATTTTTCTTTCGAATTTCAGCCTTATCCATGTTGAGCTTTTGCGCAAGCACATCAACCATACGCTCAATCAGATACACGGCCTCAGTAACTCTGAATGAGCAACGATACGCAACGCCACCAGGAGCTTTATTGGTGTACACGCCCTCCACTGTGCAATGAGCCGCTGGTATGTCATACGAACCTGAACAGATATGAAACAAACCAGCAGGAAATTTAGTTGGATCCGCGCAGGCGTCAAACGCGCCATGATCAGCGATCACATGAGCTCGTAGACCAAGAATTTTACCTTCGGCAGTTGCCGCCAATTCACCCGTCATGTGATAGTCACGGGCAAAAGCAGTTGAAGATAGATTCTCAATGCGATCTTCAATCCATTTGACTGGACGACCAAGCACGATTGAAGACACGATCGCGCATACATATCCAGGATAGATACCTACCTTGTTACCAAAACCACCGCCGATATCTGGCGACACAATACGCACCTTTGATTCAGGAATTCCCGATAACATCGACACGACGGTACGCACAATGTGCGGCGCCTGGCTCGTGATGTACGTGGTTAATTCACCGCGAATCGGATCAAACGAAGCTACCGTACCGCAGGTTTCGAGTGGGCAAGGGTGAACACGCGGATAAAGTAATTTTTCTGATACGGTCACGGGAGCATTTTTAAATGCAGCATCAGTCGCTTCTTTGTCGCCTGCATCCCACGTAAAAATATGATTATGGTGATAACGCTTACCGTGGGCACCCTCAGTCTTTCCAGCTAGGTCTTCTCGCAGCACAGGCGCATCTTTCTCAAGCGCCTTGAATGGATCAATCACCACAGGCAATTCTTCATATTCAACTTCAACCGCCTCAACACCGTCTGCAGCAATGTAGCGGTCTTCTGCGATAACGACTGCTACTTCCTGCATCTGAAAATGAACTTTTTCGTCTGCTAACACTGCGGCCACATCACCAGCCAGTGTGGGCATCCAATGCAATTTAAGTGGCTTTAAGTCGTCCGCTGTTAAGACGGCAATTACACCAGGAATAGCCAGTGCTTTTTCCTTATTGATTTTCTTAATGCGCGCATGTGCTAACGGAGAGCGCACGATATCCATGTGCAGCATTCCAGGTAGCTTGATGTCATCGACGTAATTACCCTTACCTTGAATAAAACGTGCATCTTCTTTGCGAAGGCGAGAATCGCCCATACCTTGCAGGGCAGCCTTGCGATCAGGTGCATTCATAGTAGTCTCCGAAATAATTGATTGAGCTTAGGCAGCGACAGGGTTTTTAGCATCTTCGCGCAGCTTGTTAGCTGCGTACTGAACTGCCTTAACAATATTTTGATAACCCGTGCAGCGGCATAGATTACCTGACATGCCAACGCGGATTTCTTCTTCGGTAGGATTCGGATTGTCATGCAAAAAACGATAGGCACGCGTCAACATGCCCGGGGTACAGAAACCACACTGAAGTCCATGCTCTTTGTAAAAGCCTTCCTGAACTGCGTGCAGTACGCCGCCTTGGGCCAGTCCCTCAACAGTAATTACTTCACTGCCCTCACACTGCACAGCAAAACAAGTACACGATTTCACAGATTCACCGTCAATATCTACTGTGCACGCACCACAATGACTTGTTTCACACCCAATGTGAGCTCCTGTCAAATTCATTTTTTCTCTAAGAAAGTGAACTAAAAGAGTGCGAGACTCAACGGCTTCTTCTACTTTTTTACCGTTTACATTCATAGAAATAATTTTCTTACTCATAGCGTACCCCTTTAGTTTTAATTATTAGCAGTGAGCCATAGCGGCAGTTATCGCACGACGCGTCATCTCACCTGCCATAGCTGTTTTATATTCAGCGTCTCCACGCAAATCTTCTGCTGGATCACAGATTGAACGAACACTCTCAGCCACTTGATCCAAAAGCGCAGGAGTAATTTCTTTGCCGACCATTAGCTTTTCTGCCGCACTCGCTCGCAAAGCAGTAGGAGCAACATTAGTCAGACCAATAGCAATATGAGTAACCTTACCTCCGGACATTTGCATTACGACTGCTGCCGCTGCAGTTGCCCAATCGCCCGTTTTTCGCTTGAGCTTGTGATAGGCATACCCAGTTTTTGGTGCGAAAGGTGATACTTCAATAGAAACTAGAATTTCGTCTTCGGCGAGAGCAGTCATATAAGTTCCATGAAAGAAATCGACTGCCTTAACTTTGCGCTGACCTTTCGGTCCCTGAAGGACGAATATCGCGTCAAGTGCCATTGCAATTGCAGGATGATCATTCGCAGGATCTCCATGAGCAATATCACCACCAATAGTGCCTCGGTTACGCACCTGGGGATCGGCGATCAATTTTGCCGCCTCTGGCAGTAACGGCACCTTCTTTAGCAATAACTCGGAAAACAAAACTTGGTTTTCAGTAGTCATTGCTCCGATCTTTATGACTCCAGCCTCTTCTTTAATTCCTCTTAATTCAGGAATTTTATTGAGATCTATTAGATTAGCTGGTTCAGCGAAGCGTAATTTCATCATCGGCAAAAGGCTATGACCGCCTGCCAAAATTTTTGCTTCATCGCCAAATTTTGTAAGTAACTCTATAGCCTCGGAAACAGTTTTGGGGCAGTGGTAATCAAATGAAGGTGGAATCATCTTTGTCTCCTTATTTATTTTTTATAAATCTAATTTTTCCGAATATGACAGGCCATTGTTTTGCCTTAAATGAAAGTGCTATTTTCAAAACGAAAAACTAAGCAGAAGACATGTTCATAAGATAATAGAAATTATCAACGAATTTATTGCATGCAAGTTATGCTAGCATCAAATAATTGATATACGCCTAATCTATATGAATGTGATTAAAAATACAGCTAATAATTTAGCTACATTGACGTTATTGATTTGCATAACTTTCTCGTTATGGCAAGTTCATGGTGTGGGTGCGGGCGATTTTGATTTGATTTTACTAACGCTGCTTGGCATAGTATCTGGATGTGCGGCTCTTACGTGCCTGCGCCCTCAAAGGGTGGGATTGTCACCACCGAATGTCATGCTTTCATTAGGTATTGGGGGTATGTTGCTCGGCTTGTATGTGGACATGATTAGAGTACCCATCGCAACCCTTGAAAGTTTGTGTTTATCAAGTTCCCCATTTAGCTTAATGGAATCAATGCGTTTTCATATTAGCCTTTTTCCTAGCATGCATATTGCTATGGTTATCGGCGGAATAATGGCCATACCAACATTACGTTTATTGCGCCCAGAATGTAGAAGGCTATGTTCTATGCTCACGCAAAATATTCTCTGCTCAACTTGGATGCTAATTGGTATGACCTTTGGTGCTACAGCTTTTGTCCAATCAATTCGATCGATCAATGGAATGTCATTAGACAAAATGCTTGGAGGGATGTTTACTGGAATGGTCTGGGGTATGGTGATCAGTGTTGGTATATACAGATTATTTTTTATGACTAAAGACCGACTAGAATTCGAGTCAGACTGAACTAAGTATTCAAATCGCAAGTAAAAATGTGTTCAGGTACATAACCTACTTAATACTTCATTACTTGCTTTTTTTCTTTAACTAAAAATACTAGTAATTACAAAATACTTTCTAGACCTTCCTGGAGATAAAATGAGATACCTATTCGTTGTTTTATCAATGTTCCTGCTCAACATAACTTTCCCATCATTTGCTCAACAAAAAGATCAGCGTGGAGGAAATTGTGAGCAAACAAAAAGTCAGCACGAATATTTTTGTACTAAAAAAGGTGATCCAGCTAAAGACGACATAATGACC
>Ga0214919_10005527_pt1 | contig 17877 bp, 11 predicted proteins | sample LL1503_MetaG_FD_177994 | JGI IMG/M metagenome (GOLD analysis project Ga0214919, IMG submission 177994) | Freshwater microbial communities from Lake Lanier, Atlanta, Georgia, United States - LL-1503 | ecosystem: Environmental > Aquatic > Freshwater > Lake | place: USA: Georgia | collected...
AAATTCTTGCTATCAGGTCAATCCCTGCGCTACCAAGCCACGGCTGCGGTTTATCATTCACACAACTACAACGGGCTACAGGATTTTCAGCGCATGTTTGACACCGGCGTCTTTCACGCACAAAACCCCTGGCTCTTACAAAGCTTTGGCAAAGCCGAAGGCGAGGGCGCCAAGCTGGTCAAGTCGCAATGGGCTTATTTAAATGCCCAAGCCGGTCAACCACACCATCCCAACTTTCTTCAAGGCATTGTCCAATTGCTAAGTGCCAATGCCATGAAGTTAATGGGCTACAAGCTGGGCCGCGCACACCATTGGATGCCCAAAGCACTCGCAAAAAAATTCGCCATGAACAAAGTTTTTTGGCAGCCGCAGAAATGATTCCAACGCTGTCGCTGTTCCAAGTTCGGGTATCAAAGTTCGCTATTTTGTTGGGCGATGCTTTGGCCTTTGCGGTGGCCTTTGCCTTGGCCACCCTCATCAATGTGGCCTTAGATCCCAGTGGCAACATTGGCGTGTGGTTTTCCACGCAAGACATGCAACGCTATGCAGCCTGGAGCGGCTTGGTGTTTCTAGGCCTCATGCTGTTCCTCATGCGCTTTCAGCACTACAGCGACCGCCGCCCCTTTTGGGACGAGCTGGGCGATGTCCTTCGTTTAGTCGGCATCTTGGCCGTACTAGACATGACGCTCATTGCGGCCACCCGATGGAATGCCTCCCGATTGTGGTGGCTTTTGGTATGGGTGTTGGCATGCATCGCCATTGTGTGGGGCCGCGTGCTCACACGTTGGGTGCTGCGCCAAATGGGTCTCTGGATTCGTCCCACCATCATCATTGGCCATGGCGAAAACGCCACCGAAGCCGCCATTGCATTGCAAAGCGAACCGCGCATGGGCTTTCAAGTGGCGGGTTATGTCGATGTGGATGCCAGCAAACCAGAGCTTCAACTCAACGGCCGCACACTGCAAAACTTAATGCAACTAGAAATCTTGGCCGACCAACCCGGCATTCAATGGGTCATTGCCTTAGAGCATTCTCAGTCAGAGCAACGCGAACATTGGCTGCGCACCCTCACGCAGTGGGGTGCCACCGACATCAGCGTTATTCCGGCCATGCGCGGCGTGCCTTTGTATGGCACCGACATTGCACATTTCTTTTCACACGAAGTAGCCTTGCTTCGCGTGCGCAACAACCTGCGCCGTTGGCCTGCACGCTTAACCAAACGTTTGTTTGACACATCATTGGCCGCGGCGTTGGTACTCCTGCTGTCTCCCTTGATGTTGATCATCGCCGCTGCACTCAAGCTTGAGGGCGGCAAAGTTTTCTTTGCTCACCAACGTGTGGGCAAGAACGGCCGCAAATTCAACTGCTTCAAATTCCGCTCTATGGTGCCTAATGCAGAGCAGTTGCTGCAACAACTCTTGCAGCAACAGCCAGAACTCAAAGTCCAATGGGACAAAGAACACAAACTCAAAGACGACCCGCGCATCAGCAAACTGGGCGATTTTTTAAGGCGCACTAGCCTCGATGAATTGCCCCAATTGTTCAACGTACTTCAAAGCGAAATGAGCTTGGTGGGCCCTCGCCCTATCGTGCAAGAAGAGCTGCAAAAGTACGGTCTAGAGAAAAGCTACTACCTCATGGTGCGCCCCGGCATGACGGGCTTGTGGCAGGTGAGTGGCCGCAACGACCTCGACTATGAAACCCGCGTCTACCTCGACGCGTGGTATGTCAAAAACTGGTCGCTCTGGTACGACCTGGCCATTTTGTTCAAAACCATTAAAGTGGTTTTTTGGCGCAAGGGCGCTTACTGACAACTTTTTAATTCAATTTACAGTTTTTATAGCAGTGCCATCGCGGATAATTCAAGAAATTGAAAATAACGCGGCCAATGCAAGAGACACCCCCTCGATCAAAACCCATCGTCACCCTCTCGATCGTCACCTACAACTCCGAAAAATGGCTTGAAGCCTTTTTTCAAAGCTTGTTTCAGCAAAACTTGCCCTGTGACCAAATCGCGTTGCGCATATTGGACAACTGTTCCACCGACAAAACTTATGCATGGCTGACAAAGCAGCAGGGCGAGTTGTCGCAAAAATTTGCATCAGTGGCTTTGAACCAAGGCACCAACATCGGTTTTGGTGCAGGCCACAATTTCAACTTGGCACTTACTGCCACGCCTTACTTTTGGGTGACCAATGTTGACCTAGAGTTTGAAGTTGACACGCTCACCACCCTAATTGCTGCGGCAGAGCAAGACGCTCAGCAAGCCGCTCACCTGTCGCATGCAGCAGGCCAAAAACCAGTCGCCGCATGGGAGTGCCGTCAAAAACCCTACGAGCACCCCAAAGACTATCACCCCGTCACAGGAGAAACCACTTGGTGCTCCAGTGCCTGCGTCTTGTTTAAAACCGAGGCCATCCAAGCCGTCAAGGGCTATGAGCCACTGATGTTTTTATATGGCGAAGACGTAGAGCTTTCGTACAGGCTAAGAGACCATGGCTACAAACTTCGCTACGTGCCCAAAGCCAGTGTGTGGCACTACACGTACGAAGAAGCAGCGCAGGTTAAACCGCAGCAGTTTTTGGGCAGTACCTTAGCCAATGTACTCATACGTTGCAGATACGGCAGAAGGCACGAGGTCATTCAAGGCTTTGTGATGTTCATGGCTTTGTTTGCTTTGAAGCCCTTATTTCCCAACATGCGCCTTAAATTACTAGGGCAGTCATCGAAACTGATGAGTCTAGCGCCCAAGTTTTTGAACTCACGCAGAAAAAGCCAAGAAGAATTTCCGTTTCGCATGTGGGACTACGCCATGGCGCGCGAAGGCGCGTTTTACGAATACCCCAATGCCGCGCAATCGGCCATTGTGCAAGCCCAACAATCAAACACATTGCCCTTGGTCAGCGTGCTCATGCGCACCATGCCAGGCCGCGGTGGCAAACTCAAAGAAGCTATGGCTAGCGTGGCCAACCAAACCTATGCCAACATTGAGTTGATCGTGGTGGAAGACGGCGGCCAAGAGGTGCAAAGCGCCAAACCACAAATTGAAGCGCTCCAAAAAAGCGGCCTCATTCACAGCGTCATTTATTTACCCTTGCCCAAAGTAGGCCGCTGCGAAGCAGGCAACCAAGCCTTGGCTGCAGCCACTGGCCAGTTGTGCTGCTTCCTAGACGACGATGATTTGTTTTACGCCGACCACCTCGAAGTGCTGGTACATGCGTGGTTGTCCAATCAAAAACTGGGCGCGGTTTACAGCTTGGCCTACGAAGTGCGCACCGAAGTGATCAGCGAAGAGCCTTGGGTTTACAAGGACGTGCTGCACAACCTGATCAATCGCCAAGTGTTCAACCGCGGCATCATGTGGCACCACAATTATTTGCCCATTCAGTCGGTCTTGTTTCAGCGCCAACTGTATTTGGACAATGGCGGCTTCGACCTCAGTTTAGACAACTTGGAAGACTGGAATTTGTGGGTGCGCTACTCACTCAAGCACGACTTCTTGCTCATTCCTAAAGTAACGTCTTTGTACCGCGTGCCCAACGATGTAGACAAAGCCTTGCAAAGGCAATTGGTTCTGAACGACTACTACGCCAAAGCGTTGGCTAAAAATTCTGAACTCAAAGTTGAACTAAGTCCCACTGAGATCATTCAAATTGCGCAAGAACTCAACCGACAAAACAATGTGATTGGCGTTTCCAGCTCTTTACTCAAGCGCATCGTGCTGCGCTTGCCTGGCATTAAGCGGGTGTACCACTTGCTAGTACGCGGCATTAGCATTTGGCACAAAATTCGCAACAAGTAAACGCATGCATCGCCATGCACTTGGCGGCAAAGCAGATTTTACTTGCCGCCCAATGCCCTGAAGGGTTTGGTCATTTTCCAAGAAGCTGAGTTCAGAACTTCATCTAAGGAATGTCGGTGGTTTTGAAGCTGGTCTTCCGTCCAATCCAATGTGGCTTGCGTATTTTGTAATTCGCCATGAGTACTTTGTAACTCGCCTTGCGCGCTTTGCAGCTCAGCTTGCAACTGCGTCAACTGTTCAATGAACGCACTCTTTTCGTGATTCCAAGCCAGAGTTGCTTGCTCATGATCTTGGCGCATGCTTTGCATTTCTGAAATCATTTTGGCGTATCCTGACTTTTGATCTTCTAGATCTTTTTCCAACTTCAACAGTTGCCCCGCCGCATGGCTAGGGTACGAGCGCACAACGTGTTGGTAAACCAAACCATCGGCACATCTGGCGCGCAAAAATTCTTGGTCTGCTGTCTCCAGTTGGTTCCAATAATGGCTTAGCTCGGCCTGTGCAGGCTCAACCTGAACAGTCTCCCAACGCTGCCAAATCAAACCACATTCGCGCAGCAATGCATCTATGTCATCGCGCCCAAAAAACCGCAAATGCGTGGTGTCCAACAAGCCTTTGGTTTGGTACGGAAAGCGCCCCGCCATGAGCGAAGCCACCACCGACAAGTGCGTGGCATTGGGCAGAGACATCAGTACACAACCGCTGTCATTTAAAAACTGTTGCAACAATGTGAGCAAGGGGCGAGGGTCGCGCAAATGCTCCAGCACATCGGCGCACATCACCACATCAAACTTTTCACCGGCAAGGCTGGCGTGCCAAGCGGGGTCTTCTAGGTTGGCCTGCAGCGTGCGCTCGCAAAAGGGCGCGCACATGGCCAAAGTTTCGGGGTCCATCTCAACGCCGGTCACCTTGCAGCCCCTGCTGTGCAAAATGCGCGTGACGGTGCCAGGCCCGGTGCCCAGTTCAAGCACGCGCATGCCAGGCGCCACCATGCGGGCCAGGCGCGCGGCGGCACTGCCTCCGTTGGGGTCAATTTCGTGGGCGTAGCGATGTTTTATCATTGAGCCAAGAATATTAACGGCAAATTTGCCATTGGCAATCAGAATGTGGAAAGCATTGCAAGCAAAAGTCGCAAAGGCGCTCTTCGGAGATGCCGGTCAAGCTGCGCCTTTACCGCCACCCCTAGCGTTGGACTTTGACCTACCCGCCTACCGCGACTTCATGTGCGCCGAAACGCACTTTTACCGCGGAGACTACATTCGCAGCCGCATCAAGCTAAAAGGGCAAGAACATTACGAAGCGGCCCTGCAAAAAGGCTCGGTTGTCGTGGTCTTTGTACACCACGGCAGCTGGTTGCTCATGAACGGCGCGTTGCACCATTTGTGCGGCGGCGCGCCCATCACCTCTATTGCCTCCAGACGCAACTTGGAGTTTTGCACGCCCGAAGAAAAAGAGTTTTGGTTAGGTGTGCACAAGCGCTCCGCCGAAAGTTGCAATGCCCCCGTGATCTTCTACACCGACCAAAACCCCATTGCGTCGGTGCGTTGGTTGAAAGACCCACACCATGTGCTCACTGTGGCACTGGACGTGCGCGAGCCCGCCGCTGACAAACCCGAGAGCCAATTTGAGTTCATGGGCCAAAACATTTACTTGCAAACGGGCCCAGCCAAATTGGCCCAAATGACGGGCGCATCTGTGGTGCCTGCTGCCATTGAATACGACCCACAAAGTCAAATGCACACCCTCACTGTGTATCCAGCTATCGACGCGCAGCAACATTCATTGGAAGCTGTTACACAGCAAGCCCTTAACTGCATTGGTCCGCATGTTCAGCGCGCACCGCAGCAGCAGTTTTACGATTTGCTGGGTGCGTTGCAAGTGCCGCAAAAAACCGTCTTGGCAGCTCAAACGTAAGAGGCTTGGGTCAGTTGACTTATTTCCAAGTATGCGGCAACTGCACAAAACCTTGGTGCACGCCGCTTTGAACCACGTTGACAGTGGCAGCTTGCAACACCACGTCGTACACATGCAAAGCACGCTCATCGAACAAATAAGCGCCTACTGAAAAGCGCCCCTTCATTAAGGGCAACTTGTGAAACACCACCGTCGCTTGTCCGTTGCCAGTCGCATCACGCTTAATGTGAACGCTATCAAATAAAGTGTAAGCGCTGGTAAAAATTTGACCATCGGGCAATGCAAAACCCGTGGCAAATGTAGGGCAGGGCTTAGCTGGGTCTGATTCAAACTTCACAGTAACGCTCACATCACTTTTCAAACTAACTGCTTCTAGTTCGCGGCCTGTTTCGCCATCTACAGTCACTTCAATTTGCGTGATGCGCGCAACGACCGCTGCTAAATTTGCAGAAGGGCTGCTGCCTTCTTCTCCACCGGCTGAAGAGGACTCCGCTCCAGATGACTCAGCGCTAGTTGATTCTGATGAAGTTAAAGAACCTAGAGAACCTGCAGAAGTCAAAGCCCCAGACTGTAAAGTCGAAGACTCTTCCCGCAAACTGTCGGCATAAGCTGCAACCACCTTAGAGGCTGGCCCTACCATCTGCACTTGCCCATGATCAAGCCACACAGCTCTGTCGCAAAACGATTCAACTTGGTACATAGAATGCGAGCAAAACAGCACTGTGGTGCCTTGTGCTTTGAGTTGCATGATGCGCTCAAAAGATTTTTTGGCAAACGCACCATCGCCCACACTGAGCGCTTCATCTATCACCAAAATATCAGGATTAGCGCTGGTGGCAATCGAAAAAGCCAGCCGCACATACATGCCACTTGAATAAGTTTTAACGGGTTGGTCAATGAACTCGCGAATGCCAGAAAATTCCACAATGCTTTCATACAAAGCATCTGTTTCTGCACCAGACAAACCCATCACAGCTGCGGCCAAATAAACATTCTCGCGCCCAGTAAATTCTGGGTTAAAGCCCGCACCCAATTCCAATAATGCGCCAATTTTGCCGTTAACTACAACATTTCCACTGCTAGGGTTCAATGTGCCACACACCAATTGCAACAAGGTTGATTTGCCCGCACCGTTGCGTCCTACCAAACCCAAAGCTTCGCCGCGGCGCACTTGCAAATTGAGCGGCGCCAAGGCCACAAACTCGTTGGAACTAGCGGCCTCTGCTTGGCTGGCAGACCGAAATGCAGTGGGCCACACAGCTTGCCAAAAGCGGTCTGAAGGCTTGGCGAAACGCTTGTAAGTTTTGCCAACGTCCATCAACTCTATGGCCATCACATCAGAGGACATCGGCAAACCCCTTGCGTGATTTTTCAAACAACCAAGCGCCAAACACAGCCAAACCTAAACCCACTACAAACAGTTGCAGCAGGCTAGAAAATTTGGGCCACACCCCCATCAAGCCAATCTGACGCAAAGCCTCAATGGGCGTGGCCAGTGGGTTGAATTGCACCCAAGTCTGCAAAAAATCGGGCAACACACTGAGAGGAAAAAACACAGGCGTTAAAAACAACATCATCCCCATGAACAGGCCCACAATTTCGGCCAAATCGCGAAAGTAAACACCCAATGCAGACAGGATCCAGCCCAGTCCCAGCAAGGTGGGCATGAGTGCTAAAAACACCAAAGGCAAAGCCAACCAAGACGGGTGCATGCCTTGTCCAAATAACAAACACCCCGCCAGCCACACAGCGCAAGAAACCATGGCATGGAAAAAACTAGACAACAACGCAGACCACGGCAAAACCTGAAGCGGAAACACCACTTTGGTCACCAAGTTGGGCTGCTCAGTAACCAGCCTGGGCGCGCGACTTAAAAACTCGGTGGCCCAGTTGAACACCAAAAGCCCCGCAAACAAATTCAGCGCAAAGCTCAAGTTGCCGTCATCAACGCCTGGCCACTTGGCTTTGAAAATATGCCTAAACACCAGCGTGTAAACCGCTAACATGGCCATGGGCGTGAGTACAGACCAGCTCACCCCCAGCACAGAGCCGCGGTAGCGGCCAAGCACTTCGCGCCGCGCAAACTGCCAAATCAGGTTGCGTTGAGACCAGGGCCACATGAATTGCTTAAGCCAAAGCCGAAAAAATGAAAGCAGCGAGTTCAGCATGCCTAATCCGCTGACTTTTCTGCAAGCTGCTTTAGTTTGCCTGCGTCCACCTTCAAATCGTCCCCATCGCGCGCCAAAGCACCCTGCGATTGCAACACCTGAAATGCCCGCGTCACAGTTTCACGCGTGAGGTTCACCATGATGGCAATTTCTTGATGAGTGGGCGCGTTGGCAATCACTTCGGGGTTTTTCCCGTCCTTCGAAAGGTTCTGTAAAAGTGCGCAAATTCGCTGCAAGGGGCTGATGATGCCCAGAATCTGACGCTGGTGAGCTTGGGCCCTAATTCGCTCAGTTAGGCCCGAGGTAATGGCTTCGATGGCCGGCGGGTTGGCAAAAATCAGCCCCCGCACCTCCCGTGCTGGCACCATCATGACTTGAGATTTCTTGTTGGCAATGACCACCTCTGGCGAGGGCAAGCCATCGAGCACGGAGATCTCGCCAAAGTAGTCTCCCTCTTCAATAAAGTGAAGGCCTACTTCGCGGCCATCTAGCGTAAAGTCTATGGCCTGTAGCCTGCCTTCCAGTAGAAACATGAGGCTAGAAGATGGATTTTCTTTGGCCAATACCACCTCCCGCTTGGCAAAAGCGTGCATACTGGAATGAGCAGCAAGGCTAGCCAGTGCATCTGTTGAAAACAGGCGCATGAAGGCAAACTGCTGCAAGAGTGAAGGGTGAATGGCCATAAATCAGACCCCATATCTTAGGGCGTTTATGGCGTCTTTAGGTGCCCCAAGCTTGTGTCTTGTTTTGACACCTTTGTGATTTCACGCACATCCAAGCTGGGCCTGAATTTTTATACTGCAACATTATCATTGCGAACACCATGCACTTTCAAGCTTTAGCCCTCCAATGCACTTCAGCATCATCGCTGTTGAAGCAATTGGTTGCGGGCACTGTTTTGAGCCTTTTGTCAGTGGTGGCCATGGCCTCTCAGGTGGTGGGTGAAGTCACCCTCACCATTGGCAAATCCAAAATCGAAAGAACAGCCTCAGAAGCCGAGCCCCAAAAAGGCGGCTCTGTGCAAGAGGGCGATGTCATTCGAACCTCAGACAACGGCCATGTGCACATCAAATTCATTGATGGTGCCAGAGTCAGTGTGCGGCCCAACTCCGTTTTCCGCATCCACGAATTCAAGTACAACCCTTCAGAGCCCGCAGCCTCTGTGGTTCGCCTTAGCCTCGATTCAGGCGAGGCCAGGTCTATCTCTGGTGCTGCAGCCCAAGCAGCCAAAGAGCGCTTTCGTCTAAATACCCCCCTTGTGGCCATTGGCGTGAAGGGCACTGACTTTGTCACACAAGTCTCCAAAGACGTCATTCGAGTCACAGTCAACCAAGGCGCCATTGTCATGGCCCCCTTTGACAGTGGTTGCAAAGTAGAGTCTTTGGGTGTTTGCAACACCACCCGTGCCAAAGAGCTGACGGCAGAAATGCTGGGTCAAGCCTTGGTGTATCGCATGGGCTCCACAGACCCTAGCTTTCAAAACGTAAGCAAGCCTGGCCAAGTTGACAGCAGCAAACTATTGCAACTAGACAGGCAAGTTCGGGATGGCGCAGAAAAGCCCTTGGCCTCCGACACGGAAGCTAAAAACCCGCTCAATGCTGTCGTTGCCAACCGCCTCATTTGGGGTCGTTGGGCTCGCGACCCCATAGCCAACGACAACCTCACAGTGCCTTTCTTGGAAGCCATGCGTGGCAATGAAGTCACTGTGGGCGATGGCTACTACTTCTTGTTCCGCGAGCCTAGCAATGTCAATGTGTTGCCCACCCTGACAACCAAAACTGATTTTGGCCTTAAGTCTGCCTCTGCTTATTTCCGCAATGCAGCCAACGAAGTGGTGCCTGCCAGCGTTCAGTCTGGCACTTTGGGCATCGACTTTGGCGCACGCACCTTTGCCACACAGCTCAGCATGAGCGCCGATGGCACGGGTTTGCAAACCTTCAGCCAAACCGGCACGATCAACCCCAGCACCGGCATTTTCTTGGGCAAGAGCGCAGACCCTGCCAACGCCAGTAGCTTGGCTGGCACCATTTCTCTTGATGCTCGTCAAGCGGGCTACCTCTTTAAAAACCAGATCAGTCGTGGCACCTTTGTGGGCGCCACGCTCTGGGGCCGTTAAGCCATTCATGAGTCAAACAGCATGAAATTGGCCCAACTCTACAAAAAATCCATGTGGCTTTACGCCCTGGTTTCTGCTTTGGCTGTGGTGCTCATGGCCGTGGTTTCCAATGTATGGGCACCCCAATTGCAGCAGTGGGAAGAGCGCTTGGCCAGCCGCACTTGGCAGTTGTCCAACCAAGACGCCAACGAGCGCCGCGTGGTAGTTGTAGACATTGATGAAAAAAGCACACAAGCACTTGGCCCATGGCCTTGGCCGCGTGACCGTGTTGCCACTTTGCTTTCGGGCCTGGACGCTTATGGCGTCAATCTCAAAGTGGTAGACGTGCTGTTTGATGGCGCTCAAAACCCCACACAAGATGCCAAACTTGCTCAGGCTCTTCAAGCGGGCGCCCCCACCGTGGTGGCTCAGCTTTTTGCGCTCAGCCCCGACGCGCAACTGAAATCAGGTCAACTGGCAGGTTCGGTGGGCGCATGTCCAGCCAATACGCCAGAAGCTTCCGGTTTTATGGGGCCAGAAGCAATCTTTGCTCAATCTAGTGCCAGCGTTGGCCACATTACCCCTGTGGTAGACCCCGATGGCAGCATTCGGCGCGTACCAGCCTTGGTTTGCTACCAAGGGCAAGCCTACCCCGCTTTGGCCATCGCAGCCCTGTCTGCCGCTACCGGTGCCAAGCCCACTTTGAAGTCAAACTCAAGCGTCCTTTGGTCGGCTGTTAGCGCTCAAACTTTAGATGTTGGCGGTCTGCAATTGCCACTTGACTCAGGTGCAAAACTTCGCGTTTCCTACCAAATGCCACGCTCGGGCTTTGCCTCCGTGTCTGCGGTAGATGTGCTTCAGGGCAAAGTGCCGCCAAGCCTGCTTAAAGGCGCATGGGTCTTGGTGGGCTCTACCGCATTTGGCGGTGGCGATGCTGTGCCAACCCCCCAGGGTGGCGCAGTGGGCGGCGTAGAAGTGCATGCACAATTGATGTCGGCTGCACTAGATGCTCGAACCCCATATGTGCCCATGTGGGCACCCCTTTGGCCCTTGGCCACAGGCCTCTTGGCGTTGTTCATTTTGGTTGGTTCATTGAAGACGGCTGGCCCCAAAGCAGCCATCGTGATGCCTGTGATTGCAGTGCTTATTGGCGTCTCTATTTTTGCAGTGCATGCTTTGCTTTTACTGAATTTGCATCAGTGGTTAGGTTGGGGCCAACCAGTGGTTTTTGTGGCTTTGTCGGCGGTGTTGCTCACAGGCTCAGAAATGCTGCGCGTTCGAGCAGAGCGCGAGCGCCTTTACGAAAACTTGTCCAGTTATTTGCCCGAAGGCGCAGCTCGCCGCGTGGCCTTTGAAGGACCCACAGCTCAAGTGGTGGCCGAAACACGCGAAGCCACTGTGATGTTGGTCGACTTGCGCAACTTTTCTGCTTACTGCGAAGAGCGCGCGCCAGAAGATTCAGCCATGGTGCTGCACTTGTTTTACACCACGATAGAGCGCATTGTGGTGGCACACGGCGGTGTGGTGGAACAAATGGTGGGAGACGGCCTTACAGCTGTTTGGAATGGCTCTACCCCTTGCCTGCAACACGCACAAAAAGCCCTTCAAGCCGCAGAAGTTATTTGGAAAGAGGGCGTAGCGCAGTTGCCCAAAGTGGCCTCCAGAAAAACACCCCCACTAGACATTGGCATCGGCATTGAAACTGGCCCCGTCATGGTGGGCTCATTTGGCCCAGCACGCAGGCGCGTGCACACCGTCATGGGCGAGGCCGTTAGTGTGGCTTCAAGACTGGAAAAGCTAACTGCAGAGCTGGGCTATCCCGTTTTGGTGGGCCCCAAAGCACACGCCCTTTCTGGCAACCAAGATGCTCAAAAACTGGGCGATTTTTTACTCTCTGGCATGCGCACACCCCGTACGGTTTATGCGCTTCAAATTCAGGTCGATGCATCGCACCTGCACTTGGTCTCTGGTTTGGATGCAGGTTTTGCGTCTGAAGTCAGTATGATCAGGTAATTCTTTACTCCATTCTCATTTTTATCATCAAGTCTGTGCAGTTCAGCGTATCTGGCGAATTAGCGCGCAGACTAAGCCGCGCGCAAATTTTTGTTTGGCTTTGTATTGGCGCGCCTTTGGCGTATGCACAAGCCTTGCCGCCAGTTTGCCCCTCTCAAACTGCGTGGCAAAAGGCCAGCCCAGAAGACTTGGCCGCTTGGGCGGAGGCTTGCGATGAAAACGCCATGTTTTACGCATTCTGGGGCGCTCAACTTTTGGCACAAGGCAAAATAGAAGCGGCGGCAACAGCCTTAGAAAAGGCCTTGCTTATTAACCCAGACTTGCCAGGCGCCCAACTAGACTATGCGCAGGCCCTAGCGCAAATTGGTTTAAAAGGCTCAGCCAGAGCCATCTTGAACGAAGTGTTGCAACGCCCAGACATACAACCCCAATTAAAGTCGCAGTTGTCTAGGGCGCAATTTCTAGCACCAACAAGCGCCACTAAATCAGGACCAGGCCAATTGGCAGATGCCTCCAATGCAAGCGCCCTGAACAGCCCATGGCAATGGACCAGTTTGGCCCAAGCCACCTATGGCTACGAAACAAACCTCAACAGCGCTACCCACACTGACTCGCTTACCCTTTACTTGTCAAACGGCCCAGTTACTTTGGGCCTGTCTGACAATGCAAAACCTTTGGCAGGCAATGCCGCCAAAACAACGCTAGCCGCCCAGGCTGTTTACAAGGGCGCAGGCTCTCAAGAGCTTGCTTTTAACGCTGCCCTTAACAGCAAATTGGGTGCTGGTAGCAGCGGAGGAAACAACCAAACAGCCGAAGGCGCCTTAAAGTACAGCGTACCCATGCTGGCAGGCAGTGCCTCGGGTGTGTGGCAATTGTCGGCCAGTGGCACCCAATTTTGGATTGGCTCTCAAACGGCCTATCTCGACCAAGGACTACAGCTCAAATTTGCCTGGGACTCATTGGGCAGTGTGTGCAAATGGGCCCCTGCAGTGGGCGCTATAACGCAAGCCTTTCCGCAATCTGCCAGCCTGAATGGCGCCTACTCATACGCCCGCATGGACTGGGTGTGCGCAGCTTCAAAACAGCAAGAAACCCACATGGCCATAGGTGGGGGCCAAGACAAAGCCCAAAACTTAGGCCGCCCAGGTGGCAACAGGCAAAGATCTGAGGTGATGGTGAGGCACGAGCGGTTGTTGGCTTTATCCACACTGCCCTCAGCCCAATTTAGTGCGTGGCTTCGATTTGCCCAAAGCAAAGACCAGCTAGCCTACAGCGAGCTTTTGGGTGACCTAAAATCAAATATAAAGCGGGCAGATGCCGGCTTAGGGCTGTGGGTGCAAGTGGCTAAAAACTGGAGCTTGGGTTTAAACCTTGAAGCAACATCACAAAAATCCAATAACACGTTGTTTAATTTAAAGAATTCAGGCGTGTACGCAGGCCTAAGGTGGGTGAATGACTAAAAATCACAAAACACATCTAAATTTGCGTTGTTTTTTTGCAAAAAATGGAATTCCCTCTCTTGTGTGTGACTCAAATCACAAAAAAGGGGCTCTGAAATCCCCTATACTCGCTTCACTGTCGTAAGACCGTGCCCGCTATATGGGCGCTTGTCAAAGATCTTGAGCTTCCCTAGTAGGGACGATTCGAGGTCTTTAACGAGCTTCCGAAAGGAAGGCTCGGCTTTCTGCAGAAAGTTCAAAAATTTTTTTCTAAATAAAAGGAAACCAAATGGCAATCTCCACAAACGGAACAGTCCTAGCTCGAGTAGCTGGCGCTCTGTACAACACGCAACTGAGCAATGACACCTACAAAGAAGTCACTGCAGTAGTCACAACCTCAGCTTCATTAAACGCTTTAGTTAATGATCTTTATTCACGAGATTTTTCCAGCACAAAGGATCTAACAGTTGCTCAGACTTTGCTCAGTAATCTAGGATTGTCTGTGACTGGTTTAGACAACTGGGTTGCCGCACAGATCACGGCGGCTGGAAGTGCAAACAAGGGTGCTAAAATTGTTGAATTGCTCAATAGCTTTGCTCAATTGACAACTGATGCCACCTATGGCACTGCTGCTACAAATTTCAATGCCAAAGTAGATGCCGCCCTCGCCCTTTCACAAACCGCAGGTAACAAAGGTGCTACTTTCGCTTCTACATCTACGTCGATTGCTGGCACGTCATTCACATTGAGTACTAGTTTAGACACTGGTGCCTCCTGGGTTGGTGGCGCTGGTGATGACACGTTTTCTGGTGTTACGTCCACAGCGTCAACTTGGACGACTGGCGACAGTATCGTAGGTGGTGCTGGTACAGATACTGCTGTTTTAGCGGCTTCTGGTTCAGTTACAACATCAGAATCAGTGGCGTCTAGCGGTGTAGAAGTCTTGTCCGTATTCAACAATTCCTCAGCTGATTTCGAAGCTGTAGCAACATTGATGTCTGGACTTACAACTGTGCGAGCCACAGGTGGAACTGCTGCCACTACTATTTCCAACCTTTCAGCTCAGCCTAATGTCGAATTGGTCTCTTCAAGCAAGAACTTCACAGTTTCAACCATTACTACAATTGGAACTGGTACTGCTGACACTGTAAGCTTGACTTTGAATGGAGCCGCCACAACTGCGTCCACCACAGTCACTTACAACGGCCCTGAAACAATTAACGTCGTTGCAACTGGTGCTACATCTGGTTCTTCATCAAAAACTGTAACCATTACAGATGCCGATTTAGAAACAATCAACCTTACCGGTACTGCAAACGTTAACTTGACAGCCACCTTCTCTGGTGCTTCGTTGTCGACTCAAACTGGTACATTCGATGCATCGGCCGCAGGCGGTACTGTTCGTGCCACTCTAACGGCTGGCTCATCTGGTAATTTGTCAGTCAAGGGCTCTGCTCAAAATGACGTCATCACATTGGGTGCTACGCCAACCAAGTACATGACAGTTGATGGCGGCGCTGGTACTGACACTTTGTCAGTAGCAGATGGCGGTACTTATGCTTCCACAAATACAACACAGCCTGCTGGCAACATTACAAACTTCGAAACGCTTGCTGTAACGGGTGGTGGCACAGTTGATCTGCGCTCATTTGCCAAAAACACATTCACAGCAGCTACAGCAGCAGCTGGTTTGACTCTATCAAAAGCAAATGCAGAACTTGTAACAGTTAGCTTAACTGGCAATGGTTCTTTGACACACACTTTGGCTACAGACGGCACAACAGATGCTTTGACAGTTAAATTTGCTTCTACAACGACTGGCGTTACTGCAGCTGCAGTGGACGTGCAAAATATTGAAACCTTGACCATCTCCTCTGGTGGCTTGGATTCAAACACAATCACTGCGCTTACGAGCGTAGCTTTGAGCAAATTGGTTGTATCTGGTGAGCAAGACTTTACAGTGACCAACGCTTTGACCGACGCTGTCTCATTGGCAACTGTTGATGCATCAGGCTTGACAGGCTTGGATACAACATTCAGCCTCAATGCTGGTGTTTCTACAAAAGCCATGACAGTTACATTGGGTAGTGGCGTTGAAGGTTCTCTTGGTGGAACTGTTAACACAATCACTACCGGCTACGGTGCTGACAGTGTTACTGGTGGCGCTTACAAAGATGTCATCACAACGGGTTCAGGCAATGACACAGTGGTTGCCGGTGCAGGTAACGACTTCATCACCACTGGTTTAGGTGATGACAGTGTAGACGGCGGAACTGGTGATGACAGCATCAACGGTGGCGCTGGAAACGACGTGTTGGCTGGTGGTGACGGTAATGACACCATTGACGGTAGCACTGGCAACGACACAATTACCGGTGGCGCTGGAAACGACAAGATTTATGTATCAGCATTGTCTGATGACTCCAACATTGATGGCGGAGCAGGAACAGTTGACACACTCAGCTTGGGTACTACTTCAACTACATTGGCTGCATCTTTCTATACTGCAGTCACTGACAGTGCAGCGCCAACTATTACTGGTGTTGAAACAGCTTATGTTCAAATTACTGAAACAGGTACAACAAGCACTACACCATTAGTGTTTGATATGACCAAGGTAACTGGCATGACCAGTTTGTATTTGAACGCAGTTGACGCAAGCAATAACGGTTATGTAACTGTCAAGAACTTTGGCGGATCATCTGTTTACTTGACAGAGCTCTCTGGTAATGATGTTGGATTCTTGACTCTGGACGGCATCAACCAAGCAAGCATGACAGTCAATGTACGTGGTTACGCAGTTGGAACTACATCAAACACTGTTACTTTGACTGGAGCGAATGCCACTACCATTAGCGGCACCTCTTACGTAAGCACAGCTCCTCAAACAAACACTTTGGGTACTGTTACTTCTGCAGCTGCAGCAGTCACCTTGTCTACAAGTGGCAACACAACTGCAGCTAACGTCAATGCTTTGAAAGTTGACTCTTTAACTGCTGCTAATGCAACTTCAGTCACAGTTTCTGTTGGTGGTTTAGACACATTGACCGTAACTGGAGACATCGTCACAACCAACAGCTTGGTGGATACACTGGCTGTTACAGTTTCAGACGATTCAACTTTGACTATTTCAGGCGGTGATATCGATCTGAAATCTTCACCAGTACAAACTGCAACAATCACTGTGGGTGTGGGCGCTACTGTTAGTGCAATTGATTTGGAAGCCGCTTCGGTTAACAGCTTGACAATGACACTGGGTGCTTCTTCAACAACAGCCTTGGACTTGAATGCTGCCATTACAAGCGGTACTGTCACAATGACAGCTGGATCAACTTGGACCTTGGATACATTGGGAGCAACTGGTGCAGCTACAAGCTTGACCATCACTGGTCGCGGTGATGTGGCCGAAGGTACAGTCATTGATATCATCGGCTCAAAAGCTACATTTGATGCAAGCGGTTTGACTGATACAGACGGTTTGGCTGTTTCAGCTGCAGATGTAACAGGTGTTTCTACAATTACCGGCACAGGTTATACAGACACCATTACTGGTGGTCTTGGTAATGACGTGCTGAGTGGTGGTGCTGGTGCTGATACCATCAGCGGTGGTGCTGGTGATGACGTTATTACTGGCGGTACCGGAACTGGCTCATTGGTTGGTGGCGACGGTGCAGATACGATTACTGGTGGTAGCTCCGTTGACTCTATCACCGGTGGTGCTGGCGTGGATTCATTGGCTGGTGGTACTGGTTCAGACATCTTCTATTTCGCTGGTGTCTCTGGTACTGACACAGGTGCTTTGTCAACTGCAGCATCTGCAACGGCCACAGTCATTGGTACTGCTGTAACTACTGCTGCTTCAAGCATTGCTGATAGCACAACTTTCTACTGGGTTGGCAACTTAGACCGCATTACAGACTTTGCAACTGGTGACTCTATTACCTTTACAGGTACTGGTGTATCAGCAGGCACAGCACAAACACTGGCGAACAATAGCTCTAATTACATTAAGGGTTATGTCGTGGGTAGCGTGTTTACTGCTTATTCTGCAGCTACGGTTGCAACGCCTGGTGGTGGTTCAACCTCTACAGCGGCAACACTGGCAGTCTGGGATTCCGATTCCGCCTCTACCATGAGCTTCCAAGCTGTATTGTTGGTTGGCTACGTCGATACATCTACTGGTGGTACAGACTCATGGTCTTCAACAGGTGTAACCGGTACGGCCTAATAGGCTGATAAAACTGGAAATCCTAGGATTTCCAGTTTACTTACTACTTATTAGTAAGTAGAAAGTCCCCGCAGTAGAAATACTGCGGGGACTTTTTCATGTGCGCCCAGCATGGGCGCACTCCTACGGGTGCAAGTCCCGTCGCAAGTTGATCACGACGAGCGAAGCGAAGCGCAACTGCATGAGGGCGACCGAGTGTGGGAAGGAAGCGTGGAACA